>Ga0208478_1000006_pt1 | contig 112924 bp, 100 predicted proteins | sample NGESurdeep072012_5_FD_184462 | JGI IMG/M metagenome (GOLD analysis project Ga0208478, IMG submission 184462) | Arctic peat soil microbial communities from Barrow, Alaska - NGEE Surface sample 415-2 deep-072012 (SPAdes) | ecosystem: Environmental > Terrestrial > Soil > Wetlands > Peat ...
CCGCACCTGGTCGTTCGGCGGGCAGGTGACTCCCGGACGGCACATCACGATCGGTCCGCCATCGCTGGCCATCTGCCGCACCTGGTCATTCGGCGGGCAGGTGACTCCCGGACGGCACATCACGATCGGTCCGCCATCGCTGGCCATCTGCCGCACCTGGTCGTCCGGCGGGCAGGTGACTCCCGGACGGCACATCACGATCGGTCCGCCATCGCTGGTTTGAAGCTGTTGTTTGATCTGAATACGGCCAACTTGAGCATCCGTGGCTGCAGCCGCCAAAGTAAATACGACAAGAACTAAGACCGCTCCAATGAAATAGCTTTTCATGATCTCTTCTCCTTTTAGTCACACTCGACCCAGATTGGGGTTACTTTGCGAGCGATGTTCCATCGCCTGGTTCAGTTTCCGACAACGCCGACAGCGGAATGGGTGCGGATCCCTCGGTAACGACGACGGTCATTCCGGTTGTTGTTTTTGGGGTTGCTCCGCTGACCGCGGAAATCGCGCCAGCCAGCATCAAGCTTGCAAGAGCTCCAATAAACGTCTTTTTCATGGCTCAAAATCTCCTTCGACAAGTCCCGATGATCGAACAGAATGCTCGCAACGAACTTCGACCAAAACACTTTTTCTCTGCGCCCAAGACCAAGAAAGCTAGCGATTGCAGCGCAGTCAGCAAGTTACTAAATGGTTAACACAATTGGTCAACAAACCGTGATCCAAAGTAATTGCACTTCGGGTGAAGACAAATGAACGTAACGCAGGATGCGGAATTATGAGCGCCCGAGACCCTATTCCCGCTTCTCGCATTATAGTGACCATGCCGGAACGCCTTCATGTGATTTTTCGACCGCACGGCGTCACCTAAGTACATGTACTTCCGAGCAGCTTGGTGGTTACTGCCAGAAAGCCTGCGCTGGTCGCATGATACTTTTGTGCCAGTTTAGAATGCACCTAGTCGGGGAAGGCTCAAAGTGGCTGAACACAACCCCATGCGCGACGCGGACACTCACGACCCTAGCAGTGCCATTCACGACACGTCCCGTCCCACGATAAGTGCCGCGCAGATCTGCCCGAATTGCTCGACGCTGCTGCAGAGCGACCATTGCAAAATGACATGTACGGCTTGCGGCTTCTACCTCAGTTGCTGTGACTTCTACTAAGCGTTGGCTGATTCAGCCACCGACCTACGTGTGCCCAGCGCTGAAACGAGGTTCCCCGGGATGGCAATGATTCTGCAAGCGTCCGCGCAGGAATCCGTTGCTTCGTGTAACTTGAGTCCAGCAGTTTTCTACTCCCAAGGAGGACGAAATGCAACGCACAGGCAGTGCCCATTGGACGGGTGGATTGAAAGACGGGAAAGGTACCGTTTCCACGCCCAGCGGAGTCCTTACCAACACCCAATACTCATTCAGCACTCGCTTCGAAAACGGCATCGGCACCAACCCGGAAGAACTCATCGCCGCCGCTCATGCTGGTTGTTTCAGCATGGCCTTGTCTGCTCAACTCGGTAATGCTGGAATGACGGCGGAAAGTATCGACACCACGGCGACCGTCACATTAGACAAGACCGACGCCGGATTCTCCATCACTTCCTCGCACCTCGACGTTACCGTCAAGATTCCTGGAGCTGACAAGGCGAAGTTTGAGGAAGCCGCCAAAGCCGCGGAAACCGGCTGCCCGGTTTCGCGCGTTCTCAATGCAAAGATCACCATGGACGCGAAGCTAGTTTCCTGAAAGCGCTGCGCTTCAAAGACCAGGTCCAATCACTCCATTTGTCATGCGACACCAACTCGACTGCCTGGCTTGCTGCCGGGCAGTCGCTTTTCGAGCCCACCCACCGCTGCCAGATCCGGGTGCGGTGTTCGCGAATCGTCGTTTCCAAATTCGACGGATGTGCTGACAATGCAAAAGGTCTTGCCTAATCGTCAACGCCCACAGTACGGTCGGCGAAGCCTGCTGGACAGAGTTTTGCTGATGCGGTTGGTCGCCGGATATACCACGTCAGGCGCACATCACTGGGCTGTCCCACTCGCGCCCACGAAGCGCCTTGCCGAAGGGAATACATTCAGGCAGATTGGGGCGGCGGCTTGGTTGGGCCTTGCGAACGCAAAATCTCGCGGATTTCCCGGTTAATTCTGGCGGCTTCCTGAGCAGCCGTGTCGATCATCTTCAGCCACTTCTGTTCGTTGTCATCGAGTGTGGACTGGGCCAGTAGATATGAGGCTTGCATGACAGTCTCGATGGCATTGCTCAAGTCGTGTGCCAGGACGCGCAGCCTGAGCACGGTCTCGTTCGCCATCTTGTTTGATTCATCTTCCATTCCCGGTGCGTCACTTCCTTGTCTTCAGCCTTATCATCTCTCGGCCAATCACGATCCTTACAGGCTCACTTTACTTTCCCACCCACGGCCCACCGCCGAGGCATGCATCGGAAACCTTAGCACAAATGGCGGTCGGACTCTGTGGACGCGGCAATGGCTCACAATACGCGCACATCTCCGAGGCAGCTCTCATCAAGGGGACCCTCTTGCGCACAATCGCCGGCCACCCGCGCTCCCAATGCAATGTCGCTTTGCTTTTGCCGAGTGCCCAATACTGCTATGATGCCCCCATCGCCTCGCTCGTCACGAGCATCGTCATGGTAAGAGTCCGTCTAAAAACCAAACTCGTACTGGCTATCAGTGGCTTGGTGTTCGTGCTGGTGGCGATCTTCTGCTATGTGTACATCTCCCACCGCGTGCGGCAAAGTACGACAGAAGCCAATGACAGGGCTGACTTCGTTGCCAAAGAGATCCAGGGGAGTGCCCGCGAGGCAACCCAGATCGATCTGCGGCAGCTCGACGTGAACGTGAATGACCCTCAAGTGGTCCAGGCCGCGTTAGAAAATCGGCTGCAGAACGACAAGGGCCTCAACACTCTTCTACAAACCATTCTGGCCTACTCAAAAACCACGTACGATGCCGGAATCGCCGATATGTCGGGCCGTGCCATCGTGCACACCGATCCCGCGGTTGTCGGGACACAACTGGAGAGGCGGGAGAACTATGACAACCTGGTTTCCGCCAGTTTCCTTCGCCAGTTGGAAATCATCTATGGCGAGCCGCGAGTTTACGACCTTTACCTGCCCATTCAGCGTGGCGAAGGCCAGCGTTTCGGGAACATCCGGGTTGGAATTTCCACGGTGTTCCTGCGAAATGAAGTACGGCCACAGTTAACCCGCGCGCTGACTTTCTCCGCGCTCGCCATCCTGCTTGCGCTGGCACTGGCTGCTGGCGTGTCCAACATCGCGCTTCGGCCACTGGAAGCGATTGGACGAAGGTTGGACCTGATGACGGCGGAAGTGCCTGACACTCATCCATCGCCCGATCCTAGGCGGGTAGATGAATACAGCTTGGTCAATACTAAGATCGACCGCCTCGGCCGCCAGATTCGCGATGTCAAGGAGGTTTTCAGTACTCTCAAGGGAAACCTCGACCAGATCATGGGCACGTTGCAGGATGGTCTAGTCCTGTTCACAAGTGATACTCATGTCGTGATGGTGAGCGCTTCCGCCGAACGATTCATCGGTCTCGCTCGGGGAGACATCCTCGGGAAGGTCGTCGAAGATATCTTTACCGACGCCACCATGTTGGGCCGGATCGTGCTCGATGCTTTCGCGCTGCATCGGGCCATTCCGCAGCGGGAGATCGAACTCGAGAATGGACGCCGCATTCAGATTGCGCTCGACTTCATCGGGGAGCGGAGCGAGCGCATAGGCGCGCTGCTGACCATGCGCGATGCCGAGTCGGTGCGCCGCATTGAAAATGAGATTGAACTCTCGCGTCGCCTGGCTGCCATCGGCCGCCTAACGTCTGGCGTCGCTCATGAAGTGAAGAACCCGATCAACGCGATTGTTGTGCACTTGGAACTGTTGCGCGAGAAGATGCGCGGAGTCGATCCCGACACCAGCCGCCACGTGGACATCATCGGTAGCGAAATACATCGTCTCGATCGGGTAGTCGAAACTCTGGTGGACTTCAATCGACCAGTGGATCTTCGCTTGTCGTCGTTTGACTTGCGACGCCTGGTGGACGAGGTCGCCATGCTGGCTTCACCCGAAGCCGCGCTCGTGGGGGTCAAAGTCGATATTCATCTCGGATCAAATGCGTTGCCGGTCAAGGCGGATAACGACTTGGTCAAGCAGGCCCTGTTAAATGTCGTCCTCAATGGAGTGCAGGCGATGGCTCACGGCGGAACCTTGACAATTGTCGCGCGCAAGGACGATGCTGCTGCCTCCATTGAAGTACGGGACCAGGGCGGCGGAATCCCACTCGAGATTCAGGATAAGATCTTTAATCTCTACTTCACGACCAAGAAATCAGGCAGCGGCATCGGTCTGGCCATGAGCTACCGTGTATTGCAGATGCACAGCGGGTCGCTTGACTTCACAACACAGGTGGGACTGGGCAGTACGTTTCGACTCTTCTTACCGCTCGCTGGCGCACAAGCGCAAGAAACTAAGGAGGTTATGACAAGCACATGAGTCAGCTACCTCGTGACGAGACGGCAACCCGGAGGTAAAGTCGCCACCTTACTTTGATATTCGTGGATATGATGAAAGAATCAACTTAGCTCGCTGGCTATTCGGAAATTACCGAAGATACGAGCACAAATTCAGGATGATCGTTCTGCGCAAATTCGTCACTTCGCTTCTAGTTCTGGCATTGCTATTCGCTGCTGCCTGCAACAAGAAGAAGCCTGTGCTGCCTGCCCGCGCCCCAGCACCCACGATCGCGGTAGAACTGCCGGACGAGATTCCCGAAAATCCCGAAACTCCAACTCAGGAGGTGGCCCAGACTCCAGTCGAGCCGGCGCCAGTCAAGACAAAACCAAAGAAGACGACCCGCACAGCGCAGAAGAAGACACCTCCCCCTGCGAGCACCACTGCCGCCGCATCCACTCCGCCAGCTCCGACCAACAACAACCAGACAGTTGCCAGTGTGCGGCCGCCTCGCAATCCGGCCTCCGAGCCGCCTCCAGACACCGCTATTACTGCTGTCATGCCCAGCCAGAAGGTGATTGAGCAGAAGGAAAACACCGCCCAGATCGTCGATGGCACGGAAAACAGCCTGAAGAGCCTCACCCGCCAGCTCAGCGACGACGAGAAAGCTATGAAGACCCAGATTCAGTCGTACTTACAGCAATCGCGAAGGGCAACGACCGACGGCGATTTCGAGCGGGCTTACAACCTCGCCCAGAAGGCACGACTGCTCGCCGACGCGCTCATCAAGAAGTAGCTCGCTCCCCTGCAACTTTCGGTACCGAGTACTCACCGAGGCACGGTTCGAACTGAGCCGCTGCCACGTCAATGCGCTTGCAAAAACTAGTCCCGGACCAAACTAGATCCGGGATTCGCGAGTCTGTCGACAGTCCTTCGTCGCTGTGTGTTATTTCTTCGTTGCCGGTCCGGCGGCGCTCACTTTTGCCAGCATGTCTTTCGCGGGTCCCTGGTAAGGTCCGCTTATGGCGGCGGCTTTCTCCAGGGCCGCCATCGCGTCGGCCTTGTGGTTTTGCTTGGCATACGCATAGCCGAGATAAAACAACGCTGGCTGCTGGTCCTGAGGGTCGTCTTGCAGCAGACTCGCGGCTGTCTTGAGGTCGGCAACGGCAGCCACCAGTTTCTCCTGATTCAGCTCGGCGCGACCTAATGTGGTGTAGGCCAGTCCAGCATAGGACTTCTTGGTCTTCTCTGCGCTAGCCGGATTCGGGCCGACCAGGGCGATCGCCTTGTTGGCGTAGGTGGCCGCTTTTGCCGCGTCCTTGGAGTCGCCAGCGTAGGCGTCGGCCATCATCAAAAGCGTGGGAATGCTATTGGGATTCGCCGCCAGCGTCTTTTCGCCATAGGCCAGCAGGCGCTGCGGCTGGTTCAATTGCCGCAGGCTGTACAACGCGAGCTGGGTGATCTGGTCCTCGAACTTCGATTTGAGAAACGCAGGCGTGAACTTCTCGATTTCACTCATCCGCTTATTGGGGTCCTGTTCGGACGCGATGGCGTTGTAAGCGGAGGTTTCCAGGAAGTCATAGGCATTGCGCGCCGAATTTTCGTCGTTGGTCATTTGCGTGGTCCAATCCGCGTCCGAGATGTCTGCCGGCTTGGACTGCTTAGCGATGGAATGGAACACGCCCGCGCCTTGCACCGCGTAGTCCACCACCTTGCTGTTGTCTTTCATGGCCTGCGCCACACTCGCCTGCGACATGATGATGTCGAGGTTGTTAGGATACGCGTCCAGCGCCTTGTTGCCGTATTCCATTGCCTTGGCTGCATCCCCGGCGGCTAGATACTGCTGCGAAAGCTGCCACTCCGCGTAAGCCCTAGCCGGCTTGTTGTCGGAGTATTTTGTCAAGAATTCCTGGTACGCTGCGATGCGCTTCGGAGAGTCGGATTCGGCTGTGATCGTGGCCAGATCCTTGTCTTCCGGAGTCCCGGCAGGAATCACGATACTGGTGTTTTGTGACCAACCCGACAGCGAGAACAAAGCTACACAGCAAAGGACCAAGGTCAAGCGACGTACTAAGCGCATTTTGCACCTCGAGGAAACTTGCGGGGCAGCGCGAGACGAGAGAGTTAAAGCTGCAGCGCTCTGCTTACTCGGCACGAACCGCTGCCCGCGATCTGTATTCGCAAGGAATCCTACTGCTTTTGCCGACTGCACGCTATGAGGTATCGCACAAAGCAGAGTGAGAATACCGACCATCCCGGCCCTACGGCGCCGGCGCAGCAACTACTTCCGCCCTTCGCGCTTCTGCGCCACCACCAAGCCGCGTGGCGTGGGCAGCATCACCACCGAGATCAGGCCATCGCTCTCCATCTTTAGCGCAGCGTCGCGTACCTGCTTGAGGTGCGAGCTGGCATCATGCATCAGGATCAAACCGAACGGCGAAATCTGCGGTAGGAATCGCCGCACCTCCTGCTCGCGGATGGGCATATCGCTGTCGCTGAAGAAGAGATCGATGGTGCCGTCCACCTTCATCTCCAAGCTCGACTCGTTGTGCAGGTCAATAAGGTCGACAAATTCCGACCCGGCGAACTTCTCTTTCGCCGTCTCGTAAACCTTGGGATCGTATTCGCAAGTAACGATCCGTCCGAAGCCGTTCATGCGCAGCGCCTCGGCGATCCACAGAGTGCTGACGCCCATGAACGTTCCCGTCTCCACGACCAGCGTCGGCTTGATCGTCGTCACCAGCGTGCGCAGGAATTCCAGCACCTCGACCTCGGCGGTCATGGAGTCGTACATACTCCAGCGCTCGGGATGGGGGCACTCCGGCGTGCCCCGGTGATACTCCGGAACGAGAATGCCGGCGCGCTCCTGAGCTTCGCGCATGATGCGGTGTTCCTGCTTTTCTTTCTTTCTGAACAGACGCTTCAGGCCCAATCGTTACCTTTCCTGGCTGCTGTTCAGCGTCGATTTCGCGCGTTCAGCGGCAATGTTTGCTCACTCAGTATATGTGACCGTGGTTGCGCCTTGGAACCGGGTTACAGTGAAGCATGCGCGAGATGTTGCAGCACCGTGGGATGAGGCTCCTGGTTGCGGCCAACCTCATCTCCATGATCGGCAGCGGCATGAACGCGGCGGCGGTGATCTGGTACATCCTGCAGGCGACGCACTCGGAAGTTTCCCTCGGCTTGCTGGTCGCACTGCAGACCCTGCCATCGCTGCTCTTGCTGCCCTTCACCGGGGTGCTCATCGATCGCGAAGACCGTCGCCACCTGATGATATGGCTCGACGTCTGCCGCGGACTGGTGATCCTGATCGTCGCGGTCCTGGCGCTGACCCATCACGTGCGCGTCTGGCACGTCTATGGGATGACGATTCTCATCTCCATCGGGTTCTGGATGTTCTGGCCCACGATCAATGCGCTGGTGCAGGAACTGACACCAGAGGACAAGTTGCTTGACTCCAATTCGCTCATGCTGGCCGCGGTTCAGGGCGGCTGGGTGCTTGCGGGAGCGATGGTCGGCTTTGTGTACAACAAAATCGGACTCGGCGGGATTCTGCTGCTTGACTGTGCTACCTACGCTGTCTCCATCGCATGCGTGTATCAGGTGCGCAAGGGACGTGTGACCGTCTCTCATCTCGCGCCGCAATCCGCCGCTGCTCCGGTCACTGCGGCGGCTCGCTATTTCCATGAATTAGGCGAAGGCCTCCGCTACGTGCGCTTGAATCGCCGGGTCCTTCTGCTTGGCCTGGCTTGGGCGCTCTTTATTGCCGCCATGATGACGCAGGGGGTCATCTCGGCTCCGCTGAGCGAGCGCATCCTGCATAGCGGCGCAGTCGGCTACGGATGGATCAACGCGGGATGGGCTTCGGGCGCCTTCACCAGCATGCTCTACGCCTCGTGGATGATTCGACGCAGTGGTGCGAACCGGTCGGTCACCGCGACCATGTGTGTCATCGCAGTCTCGCTGTTTCTCTTGCCTGAGATCCGCTGGATCGCCATCGCTGTGCCGATTTACTTTGTGATGGGATCAGGCCGTGGCGTAGGCGGCATCGCCATTTCTTCCGAAATGATGGAGATGGTGCCCAAGTACTTTATGGGACGAGTGCAGAACACGTTCTTCTTTCTCGCCAGCGCCCTGCAAATCTGTACCGCATTGCTGGCGGGCGAGGCCGCGCACCGCGACGGTCTCAAGTTCGGATTTTGGATTGTTGCGGCAATGTATCTCGGCGCTGCCGTCGCAGCCTGGTGGCCCGTGCACGAGCCCAAAGTGGCGCTTGAGGAAAGCGACCCGGCGGCAGACTAATCGCGCTTCGCAACCTTGCAACTGCTCGTCAGTCAGATGACTTCGGGTAGCGCCACCACAGATATACAACGATCAAGGCCGCCACTGCAAACAAGCCAGCGTTGACCCGGCCCACGATTTCCAACAGCCTCTGCCAGTGCTGTCCAAAGAAGTAGCCAACGCACGAGATGACGGTAACCCAGACGGCGGCGCCAAGAAAGTTGAACAGTACGAAGCGCCGCCATGGCATGCGCAGCACTCCCGCCAGCGGCCCGGCAATGACCCGCATCCCAAAGACGAAGCGCGCGAAGAAAACCGTGATCGGCCCGAATCTCTCGAACAGCTTTTCGCCACGCTCAATCTTGTGATCCGCTACGCGGAACACTCGCTGATAGCGATGCAGCAGAGGTCTTCCACCGTGCAAGCCTACCCAGTAGCCGAGATTGTCTCCCAGCGAGCATGCCAGCGTACCAACCAGGATGATCAGCCCGAGATTCAGTTCATGGTGCCGAAAGGCGAGAAAACTGGCGAAAAGCAGCATGGTTTCGCCGGGCATTGGAATGCCTGCGTTCTCCAGCAACAACGTTATGGCCAGCGTCCAGTAACCGTGAGTGGTGAAGTGGTCCCGCAGCGCCTCGAAAAGGTCTGGCAACATGCTCACGCGCGGTCAGGTTCCAGAGTCGTCTGCGCCATCGCCAGCGGAACTTCAGCATGTAATGGCGTGGCCGGAGTGTCGTGCAGCAGAAAGTCCAGTACGATGCGGTTGAACTCGTCGGGGACCTCTTCGTACGGCATGTGCCCGATTCGTTTCATGATCAGCACCGCACTGTTCTTCCAGCGACGATGCAATTCACTTGCCGAGGAGCGATGGACCGCCCTGTCCCACCCGCCCCAGAGCAGCAGTGCGGGAACCGATTCCACCATTGGCAGAGCAGTCTCGACGCGCTTAAGGTCCGCCACCCAAGAGCGCGTGATGTTCCACAAGTGCTCGAAACTGCCAGCTGGTTCCAAGCCCGCCTGGTAACCGAGGAAGCTACCGGGAGGAATGCTTGCCGGATCGCCGTACAGTTGGATGAAATATCGTCGCAGGATGAAGCGCAATCGCGACGCGAGGTGCACAACGTAAATTCGTCCCGGAGGGGTGGCCATCAGCCGCATGCGCAGCAGACCGAGCTTCGACCACGGATTGATGGGCGCCGACAGCACCAGCCGTCGGAGCCGATGCAGCATGCCACGTTCTGCCGCCAGTCCGGCTAGCGCGATCGTCAAACCTCCTCCGCGCGAGGTGCCGAGCACATCGAACTCCTCGATTCCCATGTGGTCCATGAAATTCAGCAGGCCTTCGGCGTCGCTGGCCAGCGTTCCCGGTACCGCGTCGCCGCGCTCCGAGAAACCGCAACCCGGCAAATCCACCGCGTACACCGAGAAGTATCGCGACAACTCTGGCATTACGAAGCGCCACGAGAAAGAGTAGCCCATGAAGCCGTGCACCAGCAGCAGAGCCGGACCGCTGCCGGCGTGCAGGTAACGCCAGCGCACGCCGTTGATGACGGCGTTACACGCCTCGAGTCCGGCAACCTTCGCCAGTTCCGGAACTCCGCACATCACTTCAGCCTTGGTTGAATCGTTCATGTCCGCCTACATTTTCCACCTTTTCGCGGGCCCTGTCGAAGCCCGCGTGCGACAACTTACCCGTCTTGACAGCGTTATCGTAAGATCACACTCGAACAATTTGTTGTCAGGAGCTTGCATGCCCGACTCGGCGGACGTTTATATCGGAGTGGATATCGGCGGCACCAAGGTCGCTGCCGGACTGGTCAACACGCAGGGCGAAATCCTGCACAAGACACGCACTCCCATGCACGCGCGCGGCACGGCCGACGAGGCCCTCGGATGCGTGCGGGCAGCCATCGACGCCATCCGCCAGGCCCATCCCGACGTCAAGGTCGGAGGCATCGGCCTCATCTCGCCCGGCCCCGTCGATCCCCAGACCGGCACGGTGCTCAATCCCTCGAACCTTCCCTGCTGGCATCACTACCCGCTGGCGGCTGAGATCCAGAAGGCCTACCAATTGCCCACGCACGTCCACAACGACGCCAACGCCGCCGGACTGGCCGAAGCTCTGTGGGGATCGGGCGCGGGATACAAGTGCATGTTCTACGCAACTCTCGGTACTGGCGTCGGCACTGCTATCACCTATAACGCGCAACTCTACCTCGGACGCACCGGCGCAGCGGGCGAAGGCGGCCACATGAGCATCGACTATCGCGGCGTTCGTTGCCGCTGCGGGAAGTCAGGTTGCATCGAGACCTTTGCCGCAGGATGGGCCATCGCTGCCCGCGCCCAGGAAAAGCTGGCCCGCGAAGCCACTCGTGGCAAGCGCATTCTCGAATTGGCGGGCGGCAGAGTCGAAAAGGTCACCAGCGAAACGCTGGCGCAGGCATGGGACGAGGGCGATCCGTTGGCGACGGAGATGCTGCGCGAGACCGCCGACATCCTCACCGTCTGGTTTGGCAATGTGGTCGATCTGCTGGAGCCTGACATCATTGTGGTCGGCGGCGGGCTCAGTTCGCTGATGGCGCGCTGGTTCGACCGCATCGCCTCGCAGTTGCCCTTCTGGTCGGTCAACGCGCGCTGCGGAGAGATTCCCTTTGCCGAGGCCAAGTATCGCGCCGACTCAGGTATCGCCGGTGCGGCGGCACTGTGTGTATCGCGGGCGCTGCTGTAACGACAAAGGCAGCCACGGATTTCCGCGCATTACAGGGACCGGAAAGAACAAAACAACCGCGGATTTCGCTGATGCTGCGGATCAGATTGAGGCGATAGGGAGTATTTAGGCTGGTTTTGCCTTGTCATTACGAGCGCCGGGGTGTGGCGCGAGGAATTTGTTTTACTTTCAACCCCCACAAGAACAGGTCCCTCGGTCGCCATGTCGACCTCGTGACGACAACCCCCGAGTGACAATGGAGCAACCATGACCGCAATGATTTGCCTTCTCCGTGGAGTGAATGTCGTCGGAAGCAACCAGATCAAGATGGATGCGTTACGCGCTCTTTGCGAATCGCTCAAGCTCTGCAAGGCGCAGACCTACATCCAGAGTGGAAACATCGTCTTCCAAACCGGCGAGCGCGATCACGCAAAGTTAACCGCTCGGATCGAAAGCGCGATCGAGAAGCAGCATGGCTTTCGGCCCGACGTCGTGCTTCGCACTGCGGCGGAGATGCGCGCGGTGATTGCCAGAAATCCATTCGACAAGCGCAACGGAATCGAGCCTAGCAAACTGATCGTTACGTTTCTCGCGACGGAGCCAGCGGCCGTGACACGGACGGCGTTGCTCGCGCTCGAACCGGATCCAGAAGAAATGCACATGAATGGGCGGGAAGTCTATGTGTATTTTCCTGACGGTATGGGACGCTCCAAGTTCGCGGCATTGCTTGCGCGAAAACTGAAAAATACCGGCACGGCCAGAAACTGGAACACCGTGGTGAAGTTGTTGGAGATGGCGGAGAAGCTGGACAACCTATCCTGATCTGCCGCAGCCGAATCGTTCACTCCGTGACTTCCGACAGCCTCGTCTCCTCCGGTACGTCGGTGACGCTCTCGAAGTCGAGCTTGTAGCCGTCCGGATCGCTGAGGACGGTGACCCACATGGAATTGCCCACGAACGGCTCCGCTGCTTCGATTCCGCGCGAGCGGAACTCGCGATAGAGCGCAACTGCATCTTCGCACTGAAAGCACAGCGACACGCCTTCACCAAGCTTGCCCTGCGGCGCGGACGGCCCTTCTTTGATGAATTCCTGCAGCATGAGCGACGCTCCACCACGCGTCAGCCAGCACCAGCGCAGCTTGCCCTCCGGAGTCCATTGATGCTTCACGGCGAAGCCGAGGCCATCGATGTAGAAGCGCACCGACCGCTCCATTTCCGCCACACGCAAAAACGGGACAACCTGTTTGAGGTTTTCGTTGGCTTGAGAATTAGTGTTCATCCATTCACGTCTTTCGGTGGAATGGCTTGCGCAAATCCGCGGTTGATCTTTTCTAGTGCCCTGTCGTCGCCGTTGTCTCCACCCAATCCGGCACGCTTCCCTCAGGCTCCTGCGATTCCACTGCAAAATTCCGTACCACCCGGTGATACAGCAGGAAAGCGCAAATCGCCGACACGACCAGTAGTACGAGTCCCACACCCGGCTGGTGCAGCAGCAGTTTTCCTGTGCCAAACAGGCAGCTGTACACCATGGCGCAACCCAGCAACCATGCCCCGAGATTGGCGCCGAGGTCGCGGTTCGCCGGGATCGCCGGAAGCAGCTTCGCCACTGGCTTCCATCCGCGAATGTCAGGCCGCACGTTGCGGTAGAAGCGCGTGAGCACTTCTTCCGGCTCTGGCTTGGTGAGCAGCGTGACCGTTACCCACACCAGCGTTGTTATAATAGTTGTTATAATAGCGCTCTTAGCGAACACGACCGAACTGTTGCCACTGAACGGATGCCAGCGGCTCAGCACCAGGCTGATGGCCAGCGAACACGCCATGGCAGAAATCTCGCTCCACGCATTGATGCGCCAGCAGTACCAGCGCAGGATGTAAACCGCGCCCGTCCCCGCTCCTACCTGCAACACGATCTCCCAGCCCGAGGCGATGGATCCGAGTTGCACCGACACCCAAGCCGCGACAATCACCAGCAGCACCGTGCACAGCCGCGAGACCATCACGTAGTGGTTCTCGGTTGCACGCTTGTTCACGAAGCGGCGGTAGAAGTCCGACACCAGGTACGACGCGCCCCAGTTCAACTGGGTAGCAATGGTGGACATGAAGGCCGCCAGAAATCCAGCGATGGCGATGCCGCGATACTGGTGCGGCAGGTAATTGTTGAGCACCAGCATGTATCCGGTCTCCGGATGTGCGAGGCCGGGATAGAGCACGATCACAGCCACGCCGGTCAGGATCCATGGCCACGGCCTGATGGCGTAGTGCGCGATGTTGAACCACAGCACCGACAGCAACCCCTGCTTTTCGTCGCGCGCGCTGAAGATGCGCTGCGCGATATAGCCGCCGCCGCCCGGCTCGGCGCCGGGATACCAGAACGCCCACCATTGCAGGCCGATGAAGACGAAGAAGTTGGCGAGAGGGACCATCCACATCGGCTCGGAGGTCACGCCGCGCGAGAAGTTCGGCAGGAAGCTCAGCGGACTTTCCGCGTTGCCGCCTGCGTGAGCCTGCATCTGCTGCAAGCTGGCGATCACCGCGCTCATACCTCCGCAGGCGTGGATGGCGTAGTAGGCCACCGCAATAACGATGCTCATCTTCAGGACAAACTGGAACAGGTCGGTCCACAGCACGCCCCACAGGCCTCCCAGCGCGACGTAGAGGCCGGTAAACGGGATCAGAAACAGCACACAGATGGCCAGCGCAGCGCCGTCGTTGCCGCTCCACACAGAACCGAAATGGCCGCCCATGAAGCTACTGATGTTGTTCAACATCGGAGTGTTGGCCAGCGTGGTGCTGACGATCGAGGTCATCGCCTTGGTGACCCAGCCGAGGATGACGCAGTTCATCAGCAGGCCCAGGTAGATGGCGCGGAAGCCGCGAAGGAACGCTGCGGGCTTGCCGGAGTAGCGGATTTCGGCGAACTGCACGTCAGTGAGCAGGCCGGAGCGGCGCCACAGGCGGGCGAATAGGAAGACGGTCATCATTCCGGAGAAGAGGAAGCCCCACCACAGCCAGTTACCGGAGATGCCCTGCGAGTAGACGAGGCCGGTGACGACCAGCGGGGTGTCGGCGGCGAAGGTGGTAGCGACCATGGATGTGCCGGCGAGCCACCAGTTCACGTTGCGGCCGGAGACGAAGTAGTCGTCAACGCTTTTGCCGGAGCGGCCGCGAAACCATAGGCCGAGGATGAGAGTGATGGCGAGGTAGCCGACAATGGCGGACCAGTCGAGAAGAGTGAAGCTCATAAGTTCCCTATTATTGTTGAGCTGAAAGCAAAACAAAAAAGCAACCACGGATCAGCACGGATTGCACGGATAATTCAGGCCAACTCCAAGACTGTGCTGTGCTCCCGTGGTTGATGCCTACCGTGGAGCGCAACATGGTGGAGGAACCAAAACTCAGAGCATTTTTGAATTCTGATCCGTGTCATCTGTGTAAATCCGTGGTTAATGTTCTTACTTCGCAAACTGCACCTTCACCGTCTTGATCTCGTACGCATTTGTGGGCACGGTGACGACTTTCCCGCTCGCGTCCAGGCTGAGCGGATTCGGATCCACTTCCATCAGGTTGGTTTGCCACGCCGCCACTGCGGTTTGCGGCAGCGTCAAGTGCACATCGCCCTTTTTGCCGGCCCACTCGTAGAAACGCACGACGAGCGCGTTGTCTTCCGCGTTTTTCTTGATGGCGGTGATGACGACGTTGTCTTCCTGCGTCGAGAAGAACGACTGCGATGAATTCAGCGTGCCGGCGTGGCGCGTGGTTGTCGTCGCCAGCAACGGCACGTTGACCTCGTAGCCCTGGCGGACGGTCATGGCCTCTCGCCAGGTGCCTGCGTGAGGATAGAGCGAGTAGGTGAACTCGTGGTGGCCTTCGTCGGCGTGAGGGTCGGGCCACTCGGGGGAGCGCAGCAGCGAGAGACGCAACACGTTGTCTTTCGCGTCGTAGCCGTATTTCGAATCGTTCAGCAGGCTGAAGCCGTGAACAGATCCCACCTTGTCGTCCGCCGCGGCGGACGACAAGGGTGGGGCACCCGAGACAGGTCCGGAGATGTCGGCCCAGCGCAGCGCGGGGACTTCAAACTGCGCCTTTTCGGCGGGAGTGTTGCGTGTGGTCGGGCGTTCGACTGAGCCGTAGGGAATCTCGAACGTCGCTTTGTCGCTTCGCGCGCTGAGCGGGAAAGCGACTTTCAGCAGGATGTGCTTTTCGTGCCACTCGGTCTGCATGTGGACGTCAATGCGCGGCATGCCTGTGTACAGCGTGATGTCCTGGATGAAGCTGGAGTTCTGCCAGGTGTGCTTGACGCGAATGACCGAGCGAAGTGGCGAACTCTCGATAAGCTTTACCTCGTCGGCCTGCAGGATGTCGGTGTGGTGCTCGATAAAGTCGGCGTCCACGTTCCAGGCATCCCACTGCTTGGGCTTATCGACGAAGGCTTGCAGCAGGTTGCCGCAGGGCTTGCCGTCGGGCAGGTTGGCGGGGGAGCCGACGCCAGGAACGGCAGGAGCGAGCGCTTCGGTCTTGCCGCGCTTGTCGTAGAGGCTGGTGATGCAGCCGGTCTTGGGATCGACAGTGACGCGGAGGAATTCGTTCTCCAACGAGGTATCGGTAGCAGATGGAAAGGTCACGACAGTTCTGTGTCCACCGATAAGCGCGCCAGTGGTTAATTCGATCACTTCATACCCATTTGCAGGGACATTTTCAGCCAGCAACTGTATTCGAACAAGACCGGTCTTCGAGTCGCTGCTTACCACGTGTGAAGGGGCGATTTCTCCCAACGCAATGTTTGAGGCGGCGACGTATTCCGTGGGTCTTGGAAACTGGGCCTCGACTTCCACTACTCCAGTGCGCATCCAGGACAGCGGATTGAAGATGAGTACGGGCACAACCCGGATCTCTCCATCTGGTCCGATCGGTCCGGTTAAACTTACTCGCGACGCTAAGTCATCCATCACTGCGCGCGTTGTGTCCTTGCTGAAACGCTGCACCTCGGCGAACTTGCGTGCGGCATCCACGTAATTGATGGCGATGCCCGAGCCCGGCAGGATGTCGTGGAACTGGTTGAAGAGCACCTTCTTCCATGACGAATCGAAATCGGCTTGCGGGAAAGGCTGGCCAAAGAGGGTTCCGATGTACGCCAGTTTTTCGGCGCTGAGCAGGGCGACTTCGGCCTTGCGGTTGCCGCGCTTGATTTCCGACTGCGTGGTCTGCACGCCACGGTGGTACTGGAAGTAGAGCTCGCCGTTCCAGGTCGGGAGATTCAGTTGGCTCTCGTTCTTCGTCAGGTTGTTGAGGAAGCTGGCGGCCGTGGAGAATTCCAGCTTGGGGTAAACGACGTCGGGCTTCTGCCAGCGCAGGGCGGTGTCGAGATCGACGCGGGTGGGGCCTCCGCCGTGGTCGCCCACGCCGTAGAGGTACATCATCTGCAGTGCGCCGTCGGGCGCGGAGATGGTTCCGCCGTTGTACTTCCACAGCAGCGGTCCGTAGGTGGCCGAGTCGCGGGCGATCTTCACGGGCTCAATGGGGTTGGCGTAGTCGCTGGGGAAGTAGGTCAGCAGGCGGGTGCCGTCGGGCGCCTGCCACCAGAACATACGGTAGGGAAACTTGGTGAACTCGGAGGCCCACAAGAGTTTCTGAGTTACGAAATAGTCGATGCCGGAGCGCTTGTAGATTTGCGGCAACTGCGCGTTGTAGCCGAAGGAGTCGGGGTTCCATCCGATGTTTACGTCCACGCCGAACTTCTGCTTGAAGTAGCGCTTGCCGTAGAGGATCTGGCGGACGAGCGACTCGCCGTCGGGCATGTTGAGGTCGGGTTCGACCCACATGCCGCCGACGATCTCCCAGCGGCCTTCTTTCACGCGCTGCTCGATCTCGGTGAAGAGGGCCGGATATTTCTCTTCCATCCAGACGTAGGCTTGCGCGGCGGAGGCAGTGAACTTGAAGTCGGGATACTCGCGCATGAGTTGCAGCACGGTACCGAAGGTGTTGCGCACGACTTCGACGGTCTCGGTTTCGGGCCAGAGCCAGGCCATGTCGATGTGACTGTTGCCGACCGCCTTCACGCTGAACTGCTTAATGTAGGGACGCAGCACGTCGAGTTTGGCCTGCGCGGACTTGAGCGAGGCATCAAAGGCGGCCTGGTCGCCCTTGTCGAGGGCGGTGAGGTCGATGGCGTGCACGGCGGCGTCGAGTTGTTTCTCGCGCTCGGACCTGCCGTCGGGGTAGGCGGCGATCAGCAGTTCAGCCGCCAGCACTTCTTGCCGAAAAATGGTGGGGTCAGGACGATTCGGATCTGGCTCGATCAGTAATTGAGCGCGCTCCAGTACCGTCCGTGGAGCACCGCCACAACACCCAACACCCGCACCCCTTAGCACCCGGACGGCAATGCTGAACTTCTCGCCCGCCTGCGCATTCTGGGTCAGCACGATGGGGACAACGTCGCCATCGTCGGTGCGCGTCACCAGGTTGCCGTTGACGAAGATGCTCAATAGCAACGGTTCGTTGCCGCCGAAGTGCAGGTCAAGCGATATGCGAGAGCCTTTGAGGTTGTAACCGTTCACCTGTTCGGGAATCTGAGTGTTGTAGTACAGCCAGACGGGCGTGACGAATTTCTCATCAGCACGCACCATTTGCTTTACGCCAGTGATTGGGGGCGGATTCTCACCGTGCGGAAGGTCCTGGGAAACGATCCACCAGTCTTTAAGCGTAGTGGTGCTGATCGCCTGCAGCCGGTCTAGCACCTGCTTATAAGGATCGACGGGTTGTGATTGGGCCGAGGCAATAAGGGACGCCAAAAAGACGAGAACAACGAAATAACGGCAGGAGAGTTTCATGACGCTCCTTCAAAACAGCGGTGCCCACCACGACTTACACCTGGTGGGCAGCCTGCCTTTAGTACTCGATTCCCAGCTTGTGCTGCATCTCTTCCAGCGTGACGCCCTTGGTTTCGGGAAAAGTAAACATCACCACGAAGAACATCAGCGCCATCATGACGGCGAAGAACACAAACGGAAATGCGCCGCCGAAGCGCTGCACGAACACCGGAAAAATAAACGCGATTAACGCGTTCATGATCCAGTGAGTAGAGCTTCCCAGGGCCTGTCCTTTAGAACGCACCCGGTTGGGGAAGACTTCGCTGATGTAAACCCAGATGACCGCGCCTTGTGAGATGGCGAAGAAACCGATGTAGGCTACCAGCAACCACACCAGCAATCCCTGGTGCTGTTGGGTATAGAACACCGCCGCCACGCCGCTCAGGCAGAACGTCATCCCGAAGCCGCCAATCATGAGCAATGTCTTGCGACCGAGCTTGTCGATGAGCGACATTCCCAGCAGCGTAGCGAACAGGTTCATGGCTCCTACCGCCACCGCCTGCAAGTCACCCGAAACCTTGTCGAAGCCGGCCATGGCAAAGATGTAATTCAGGTAGTAGAGAATGGCGTTAATTCCCGCGAGCTGATTAAACGCTGCCACGGTGAACGCGAGATAGATGGGCAGGCGATACTTGCGCTGGAAGAGCGGCTCGGAGTGCACCTCGCCGTCAACGTGAATCGAAGCGATGATGTCGTCCAGTTCGCTGGCTCCGTCCGGCGAACCCAGCCGATCGAGCACTTCGCGCGCTTCCGGAATGCGGTTTTTGGTCACTAGCCAGCGAGCGCTACGCGGGATCCCGAACAGCATGATCAGGAAAAGCACGGCGGGGAGCGCCGCCACTCCCAACATCCACCGCCATTCGCTCATCCCCAAATCAAAGCGCCCGATAATGAAGTTCGACAAATAGGCAACCAGGATGCCGATGACAATATTGATTTGAAATGATCCGACCAACAGACCGCGCCACTTTGCGGGCGCGATTTCCGCGATGTACACCGGGCCCAGCACTGATGAGCCGCCGATCCCGAGTCCTCCGATGAAGCGGAAGACCAACAACGAGGGCCAGTTCCATGCGAAAGCACAACCGAGCGCGGAAATCACATAGAAGAGAGCCAGGATGCGCAGGCTCTCGCGTCCACCAAGATGGTCGCCGAGAACCCCAGAACACATGGCGCCGATGATGGTGCCCACCAGCGCAATCGACACGGTGAAGCCCAACTGGCCAGCCGAAAGGTTGAACACCTGCGTCAACTGATGAGTGGTTCCGGCGATGACCGCCGTGTCGAAGCCGAACAGCAGCCCACCCAAGGCTCCCACGATGATGCTCTTCACTAAGTAAAAGTTAAGTTTGCCTGCCACGCTTCACGCCTCCAAGAAACTCGATCTGCGACTACGGCCATCGGCGATTGCTGATGCCCGTAGCCCTGCTGTCGTCGGACTACGGACGGGTGTTCGGATCGCCAGCTATTCGCTCCAGACCGCTAATTCGTTTCCGTTGGGATCGGCGAAGTGAAAGCGCCGTCCCCCGGGAAATTCAAAGGTCTCGATAACAATCTTTCCCCCGGCTTCGATGACTTTGCGTCGTGTATCTTCCAGCGCTTTGGCATACAACACGACGAGAGGGCCGCCCTCCACCGGCTGGGCGCTCATGGTGAATCCTCCGCCTAGGCGCCCGTCGTGGAAGCTGGTGTAGTTTGGACCGTAGTCGGCAAAGCTCCAACCAAACACCTTGCTGTAAAAACGCTTCGTCGCTTCGATGTCAGTCGCCGGGAACTCTATGTAGTCCAGTTGGAAGTTGTGGTCAGCTTGATCCATGTCGTACCTCGTGTTGGGTATCCGCGGGCAAGATTAGCACACCGGCTTTCGTCGGCATTCAGGATAACCTTTCGCTCGCCGAATTCTGTGCGCTACCCAGGCTCCCGGGTTGCACAATGGCCGTAGCTCCCGCATAATCCGCCGGTGGAGAAAGACGCCAGTCCGGCTATTGCCCAACCTGAGACCAGTGTCCCGGCGCGCCGTTCCGCGGTCCTTCACCGCACGTTGAACAAAACCTATCCCGTGGCCGTTCGTGGCGAAGGCGCGTGGCTGTTCGATGCCGAAGGTAAGAAGTTTCTCGACTTCGCCTCCAGCGCCATCGTCAACTTCATCGGACACGGCGACCCTGCCATCGTCCGCGCGATGACGGAACAAGCGTCGCGACTGGAGTTCGCGCACTCCAGCAACTTCACCACCGAAGTTGCGGAGCAGTTCGCTCAGGAGTTGCTCGATTTCGCCGGGCCGGCGTTTCGCGACGGCGCGGTGTTCTTCACCAGCGGAGGCTCCGAGTCCGTGGAAAGCGCGCTCAAACTGGCGCGCCAATATCAAGTCGAGAGCGGACACTCCGAGCGCTACCAGGTCGTCAGTCGCCGCCAGAGCTATCACGGGGCCACCCTGGGCGCGATGGCCGTCAGCGGGAACGAATCGCGGCGAGGCATCTATCTGCCCATGCTGCGCGAATTCTCCAAGGCGAATATTCCATACTGCTATCGCTGCCCGTACAATTGCGGCAACGGATGCGCCGATTGCGGCCTCAAGTATGCCGCCGAGGTCGAGCGGGCCATTGCCGAAACCGACGGGGCCTCGGCCGCCTTCATCATGGAACCCATCAGCGGAGCCACTCTGGGTGCGGCGGCACCCCCTCCGGCTTACGTTAAGCGTGTCGCGGAGATTTGCCGGGGGCAGCATGTCCTGCTTTTAGCCGACGAGGTCATGACCGGCTTTGGCCGCACCGGACGCCGTTTCGCTATGGACCACTATGGCGTCGCACCTGACATGATCGCGACGGGCAAAGGAATCTCCAGCGGCTATGCTCCGCTGGGCGCCGTCATCGCGCAGCGCCATGTCGTCGATGCCATCGCCAATGGCTCTGGCACGCTGCTGCACGGCTTCACCTACAACGGACACCCAGTATCCGTCGCTACCGGACGTGCCGTTCTGCAGCGATTGATTGATGGCCACCTGATCGAAGCCGCCGCCACAGACCGTGCGGGCAGCGTTGCATCCATCCTGAAAGACGAATTGCAAAAGTTATGGAAGCTAGACAATGTGGGTGACGTTCGCGGAACCGGTCTGCTGGGGGCGGTGGAGTTCGTCGCGGATAAGTGCACAAAACAGCCATATCCTGCCGAAAAGAAATTCGCGGCCCGCGTGAACGAGTGCGCCCTAAAACGCGGCGTGATGCTCTATCCCATGCAGGGCTGCGTGGACGGCAAACGCGGCGACCACGTCATGATTGCGCCCCCGGCGGTCATCACTGCAGATGAAATTCGCTGGGCGGTCGAGCAGTTGAGCGAAGCGATCCACGAGGCTCGAGCCTCACAGGCATCGGTCGCCACCAACGGGTAATTCCGAATGACATTTGCGGACAAAACAAAGGCGCGGACCATCCGCGCCTTCGCCTCAGATTGGAAGAAATACCGCCCGAAATTACTGAGTCACGGTCTTGACCGCATCCCCGACTTTGAAGCCGGAACCCGAAACGGCCGTACCGACGGCAGAAACGTCGTCCACGTCGGTGAGCTTAATCACGCCAACAGTGGAGCTCATCTTGCGGATCACCGCCCCGGTGGAGGGGTCCTTGATCTCGCGCGTCACCCGCTCGACGCTGAGCTGGTCGCCAACCTTCAGGCCGGACTTCCCGCCGACATTGAGGATAATCTGCCCTCCGTCCACCGCTGCCACCAGCCCTTCTACCTTGACGGTGCGGGTCTGCAGCTTGGTGTTGTCGGCAATCAGTTCGCCGCTCATCTGTTTCACGGAGGCATTCACAGCCTCGCCCAGGATTGTCTGCTGGAAGTCACTGCTGCCGAAGTCCACGGCACCGCCGCCCCATCCATGCCAGCCGCCCCCGCCGCCCAGCAGCGACGTGCTCTCCCGGCTCGACTCCCCCTTGCCCGAGGCAACGCCCAGTATCTCGGCGGTATCAATGTCGACGATGCGCGCGTCCACGGCCACGATCGCTTTGGTCTTCTTGTGACCGAAGCCTCCGACGCCATAGGCGCCCCATGGACCACCTCCTCCACCGACATTGGTGTTCTTGGTGTCATTCCCGAACTGTGTCACGCTGCCGACGATGATGGCATCCACACCCAGCAGCTTACCCAGCTTCGCCGCTGACGTCGGGTTAGCGCGATCGCTGTTGGAAAAGTTCTGCTCGGTCAGGATCTTGTCCATGGCTTTGCGCTCGATGACCGAGTAGGTGCCATCCTGCACCAGGTATTTCACAGTCAGGTCTGCGATGCCTCGGCCCACGTCAACATTGCTGCCGAACGCAGCTGCCGAATAGGTCTGCACCGTAGCGTAGTCGAAATCGAAAACTGCTACGCGCTTCTTGCGGCCTTGGGCCTGAGTCGGTGCGGAAGCCGCCGGCGCAGTTTGCGCCTCGGCTGCCGTTAGAAAAAACAAAGCGCCAGCCAACGAAAGCGCTAAGACGATCCTCTTCATCATGAATCTCCCAACATGCCAGGTTGTAGTCGATCGGTCAACGAAGTTCAAATTCCCATGAAAGGGTCCCGGAAGACGGAATTCTACACCCGCTTGCATCACGAGGTCGCATATAAGCCACGGCGGTGCAACTGCGTGTCCCAGAATGGTAAAAGGCGCGGTCGGCGCCGCGCCTTGCAGAACTTCTAAATTATTGCGGAGAAGACCCTAAGGTTGGGATGACCCTCCCGGAACCGTGTCATGTTGCGTGCCCAACTCATGGGGAGACGACATGACTGCCGTGTCCGGATTTAGCAGGTCCTTTTTGTCTGGCCCCAGTCCGAGCTTAATCAGCGCCCGCGAGTCCGGAGTGACCTTGGTCTGCCAGCCATTCTCGGCCTGGAAGCGCACCAGGGCATCCTTGGTATCCTGGTCCCATTTGCCGGTGGGCTCGCCAGAGAGGTAATGCTCGCGAACCAAGGCCTGCTGGATTGCCAGCGTGCGTTCCTGGTCGATTCCGTGCTGGCCGTGGGAGGTCGCCTTGGCCGACTTCTTCGTTTTGGATTTACTGCTGGAGGCTTTCGCCGACTTGGAGGACTTGGACGACTTATGAGAACTGGAAGCTGACTTGGTCGATTTTGTCGGGCTCGTGGTAGCCGCCGACGCGCTGACGAGCAGCAGCGACGCGGTAATTATGGCGATTGAATTGAGAATCCGTAGATTCAAGCGCAAACGTAGCACCTCGGGGGAAATCTAGGAATTCCAGAATAATGGGTAATTGTAACCGCCCGTTAACCCAAATGGGAACCAGAAAAATTAGAGGAATCCCAAAATGGAACCAGCAGCGACACCAAGCGTTGGGACTGTCCAAGCAATCCGGCGGAATATTCCCCGCCGGATCACGCTGGATATAAACTGCCAACGCTCAAAATGCCGAGGCAATCGTTATGGCAGCGTTCCACCCATGAAGATCGTTCCAGCATTCGGGCCCAGACCGCGCGGTCTTACCAGGAAGACGACATCCTGCCCGGCCTTAAGCTGCGACTCCACTTTATGAAAGTCCGACTCATTGTTGACCGCTTGCTTGTTGATTTCCAGGATGACGTCGCCGCGGCTTACGCCCACCGTGTCGCCAAACCCGTCGGGCTTTACATCTTGCACAATCACGCCCTTGGAATTCGGAAGCTTCATGCGCTCCGCAATCTCGGAAGTGATGTCCTTCACGTTGAGTCCGAGCTTGCTCTCCTGCGGTTTGGCCTGCTCGCCGCTCTCGTCTTCTTCTCCTAAGCGAGTCGCGAAGAGCTTCTGGCGGTCGGCCACGGTTACTTCAGCCGTGTTTGGTTTGCCGTTTCGCATATAGCCAATCTTGGTCGGTGTGCCCGGCTTGATCGCCGAAATCTCCGCCACCAGTTCGTCACCGGTAGCCACCGTCTTGCCATTCACCGAAACGATGGTGTCTCCAGTCTGCAAGCCAGCCTTCTGGGCCGGACCGTTGGGAGTGACATTGGCAATCGTCACGCCGCTGGAGACGCCATACACGCGTTGCACCGCGGGGTTCACAACCGCGTTGAACTCGACGCCAATCGATCCGCGGGAGACCTTGTGGTCGGGGCTGATTAACTGGTTGTAAACCTGCACCACGGTGTTGGAAGGCATGGCAAAACCCACGCCTTGGTAGCCACCTCCGCTGCTGTAGATGGCGGTGTTGATGCCGATCACCTCACCCGCCATGTTGACCAGCGGGCCGCCCGAGTTGCCGGGGTTGATGGCGGCATCGGTCTGGATGAACGATTGGAACTGGCGTTGCGGAACGATGTTGCGGCCACGCGCCGAAACTATTCCGGCGGTCACGGTTTCTTCCAAGCCAAACGGGCTGCCGATAGCCAGCACCCAGTCGCCCACCGACATGCCGTCGGAGTTGCCCAACTTGGCAAACGGCAGCGACTTCTTCGCGTCGATCTTGATCACGGCCAGATCCGTTTCCTTGTCCACACCGATGACGGTCGCATCGTAGGTAACGGTCTGGGGATCGTTCATCAGCTTGACGCGGATGCGGTCAGCCTTCTCCACCACGTGAGCATTGGTAACGATGTAGCCCTTGGCATCGACAATGACGCCTGAGCCGAGCGAACGTTCGCGCATGTCTTCGCCGCCAGGTGCACCCGGCATCTGTCCCTGCCCACCTTGTCCGCCCTGGCCGCCAAAGAAGCGGTCGAGGAAGTCTTGCATGGGATTATCGTCGCCACCCTCGTTGTCGTCAGGAGTCCCGGGCACTGCGCGGCCGCCCTTGCGATGTGGGTTCTTGATGGTGGATTCGGTATTGATGTTGACCACCGCCGGCTCAAGCTGGCGCGCGATCTGCGAGAACTGGCTCGACAGTTGCTGCGGCGAGGGAACCTGGAGCGGAGTTGCGTCCGAGGATGAAGCCGCCTTCTCCTTGCCCTTCACACCTGCAGATACGACCGTACCAATCAAGATGCCCAGCGAAAGTGTCGCCAGAATGACGAGGGTCGAGGCGAAGCGATTGGCCTTCATCTTCTCCCCAAAGCCCATGTGTGCCCGATCCATTGAAAGTCCTCCAACAATTAGACCCAAACTTAAATTATACGTTGCTGTGGGCAACGGTTGAATTGCAAGGACGAATGCGCAGAGAGCCGTTGAAGGCGTTAGACGTCAAACGAGGACATTAGTTACCAATTGATTAGTTGACATTTGCCGACTGGATCTCTGGCGTGCCCGCCAATTCTACTTCCCTGCTTCGTACACGGTTTTTCCGCCGACTACCGTTCGCAGCACCTTGGTTTTCAAAATCTCTGGGGGCGGCACTTTCGTTAGGTCGCGATCCAGCACGACGAAGTCAGCTAGCATGCCGGGAGCCAGCGTTCCCTTCTCCGTCTCGGCGAACTGAGCGTAGGCCGAGCCTGCGGTATAGGCCGCCAGCGCCTGCTGGATGGTCAGTCTCTGCTCAGGGAAATACTCCCTGGTTCCCGCCTCATTCTTGCGCGTCACCGCCGCATAAATGCCGCGAAACGGATTGATCGGCTCGACCGGGTAGTCAGTGCCGAAGGCCAGCGGGACTCCGTTGTCGAGAAACTGCTTCCACGGATACGAAGTCTTGGCGCGCTCGGGGCCGATGCGATCCACCGCCCAGTTCATATCCGTCAGCAGATGGCTCGGCTGCACCGAGGCAACGACTCCCCGCTTCTTGTACTGCGCGAACTGATCGGGTGCGATCACCTGGTCGTGCTCGATGCGGAAGCGGAAGTCGTGCGGCGACTTCGCTCCGGGGGCCGCATGGGCCTGGGGATTGCTAGCCGCATTTGCAAAGGCGTCGAGTGCCATCTGCGCGGCGCGATCTCCAATAGCATGGAAGCCAAGCTGAAAACCCGCAGCGACCCGCTCGCTGGCCAATTTGTCTAGAGTCGCCTGATCGAACTGCGGCAGTCCCGAGTTGCCGGGATCGTCGGAAAATGGCGCCAGCATTGCCGCCGTACGCGAACCCAGCGAGCCATCCATGAAGCCCTTGAGCATAGCAGTGTGCAACATGGGATCGTCGGCGGGATGATGGGCGCGGTGCTGCTGCAGCTCATCAACCGGATCGTTGAAGTGCAGCCACTCGCTGATGCGCAATGTCAGCTTGCCTTCGCGTTCCAGGTCTTCGTACACCAGAAAATCTTCCCAACTGGAGTTGTCCTGGGCCGACGTGATTCCCCACTGCGCGGCCTCGGCCAGTGCGAGCTCGGCAGCGTGGCGCCGTTGCTCAAGTGTTGGCGGTGGCACCTTGACCAGCACTAGTTCCTGCGCGCTCTCGCGAAGTATTCCCGTAGGTTCGCCCTGCGCATCGTGGTCGATCTTGCCGCCCTCGGGGGCCGCAGTCTGGGCGGTGATGCCCGCTGCTTTGAGTGCCGCAGTGTTAGCGATGGCGATATGTCCATCGACCCTTACAAAAATCGCGGGATGTCCGTTCGTGATTGCGTCGATGTCCTGCCGGGTGGGCAGCGTCTGCCCCGGCCACAGTGTGTGGTCCCATCCACTGCCCTGGACCCACTCGCCAGGGGCAGCCTGGTTCACCCGCAGACCGATGAAATGCTGCACGGCCTGCAGTGTCTTGGCTCCACGCAGGTCCACGCTCAATTGGCTGAATCCTCCCGAGGCTAGGTGCAGGTGCGCGTCGTTGAAGCCCGGGATGACGAAATGCCCGCCGAGATCGATGACCTGGGTGCTCTTTTGTTTCACCTTCAGGATTTCTTCATTTGATCCGACAGCCACGATCTTTCCCTGGCTGACCGCGATGGCCTGCGCTCGAGCCGGTGCGGCCTGGGTATAGATATCCCCGTTGACGAAGATCGTGTCGAGCGGCTTGGCGCTGTCGTCGGCTACCGAGGCGGAAGTGAACAAAGGATCTATCAACGCTGTGAATAACAGGGAGGCGAGCAAAAGCAATTTCATTCGTCCGAGACTCCGCATAGAGCCAACGTCAGCAACAGGATTCGTTTGAGGCCCAGATCGCGGCCCGCAGGATCGTACCACTCATTCACGGTGTGGGCCCCGCCTCCGCTGCCACCCGCTCCAATTGCGATGGCCTCGCGACCGAGCGACAGAGGAATGTTGGCGTCCGTCGAAGCACGCTGCACCCGCGAACCGTTGTTCAACTGCGAATCGACCGCACGTATGACCTTCAGCAGATGTGAATCTGCTGGAAGGTCGGCGGCAGGACGGTCCCCGATCACCTGCATCTCGGCGGTCAGTGCCTCCTGCTTCTTTCGGCCGCCGGCTCCCGCAGTTCCTTCTTTCACGGCGTCGTGCAACGCTCGCTCCAGGCGATCCAACTGTTCGACCGACGCGGAGCGCGTGTCCACGCGCATGGTTGCTGATTGCGGAATCGAATTCACCGAGGTCCCACCCTGCACGATGCCGATGTTGAAAGTCGTCTTTGGCGCGCTGGGTACCGTGGTCTGGCTGAAGCGGTCGATGATGCGCGCCAGCGCCACGATAGGATTGGCAACGCCGAAATCGCTCCAGGAATGTCCGCCCGGTCCGCGCACCGTGATCTCGTAGCGACGGCTGCCGAGGCCTTCCGCGATGATCGTGTCAGTTCCTGCCCCATCCAGCACCACCAGCGCAGCGATCGATTCCAACCACCTCGACTGCTGAAAGATGTGCCGCATGCCGCGCAGATTGCCTTCGCCCTCTTCACCTACATTTCCGATGAACAAAATGGGCGCAGCGTTGGCGATATCGGAGTCGCGCAGTGCGCCCGCAGTCGCGAGCAGCGCTGTTATGCCGGAGCCGTTGTCGGAGATGCCGGGTCCGTAAAGCTTGCTGCCCTCGCGTGAGGCGGTGATCGAAGTCTCCGTCGGGAACACGGTGTCGAGATGCGCACTGAGCGCGAAGTACGATGCCTTGCCGTCGGTGCCTGGACGGATGCCGAAGACGTTGCCCAGTTCGTCCTGATGGACATCCGACAATCCCAACCCTTCGAAACGACCCTTCAGCCAGTTGCTTCGCGCTGCTTCGGCCCACGGGGGAGCCGGGATGGCGGTCACTTCGAGCTGTATGTCTTCCAGTTCGCGAGCCTGCGCACGAAACCAGGCGAATGCCGCGTGCACGGAACGCAACTCCGCCACCCGCGCCACCATCTGCTGCGCCGTTCGCGGAGAGCGCGATTCGCCTCCTGCAAGTGAGATCGCTTCGCCGAACGCCGGCCGCTGCTGAGGACCCAAGGCCATGAGTGATGGTAACCCGTTTAGTAGAAACACGAGAGCTGAGCTTTGGTATTGGATAGCCGAGCCGTTTACGTCATGTAAGAAGTGCGCACGCCCGCGGCGTGTACACACTCCAGGATTTCGGCTTCGGTGAGCATGGTCGCCGAACTCTTGGCGCGCTGGAAGATGCGCTCCACCAACTCGGGCGTGTCAGCAATGCCACGGCGCTCCAGCCAGAAATGCACGTTGGACTTTCCGCTCATGGGGCCGATCTCGATGATCTGCTCCATTCCGAAATAGTGCGACGGCACGCCGGAGTAAATACTGTTGGCCAGCATCACATCGTTCTTGTGGTACGCCTTGATGACCGCCGCGGCATGGACGCCCGTGCCCGTGCGGAACGCGTCTCCTCCCACCACGGGATAGTTGTGTGGGATGGGAACACCGGTGGCCTGGGAAACGGCCTCGCAATAATCTTTGAGTCGGTTGAGGTCCTGGCTGGCCCACGGCTCGATGGCCATCAGCTTCAGGTTCACCAGCATCTGGTCCATCTGAGTATTGCCCACGCGCTCGCCGATGCCGCAGGCGGTGGCGTGTACCACCTCAGCGCCAGCCACCAGTGCGGCGATGGCGTTGGCCACAGCCAATCCGCGGTCGCAGTGACCGTGCCACTCCACGCGGACGTTCTGGCCCGAAGGCTTCACTACCTCATTCACCACGAAGTGCATCAGGGCCACAGTGCCCATGGGAGTGGCGTGACCGGCGGTGTCGCAGATTACGATGGCGTGCGCGCCGCAATTGATGGCCGCAGAATATAGCCGCTTGATCGTCTCGGGATCGCAACGAGTCGTGTCCTCGGTGACATACATGACCTCGAGGCCCTGCGAGACGGCAAACTTCACCGCCTTTTCCGTGGTGCGCAGCAGGAAGTCGTCGGTCCAGTCTTCGGTGTAGCGGCGGATCGGGCTCGACCCGATAAACGTCGCCGCCTCGATGGGCACGCCGGTCCGCTGCACGATTTCCGCAATCGGCCGGATGTCGTTCTCATGCGTACGGGCGGCGCAGTTGGGCTTGATCTTGAGACGAGCCCGCCCGATCTCACGCGCCAAGGCTTCGCAGTGGGCGACGGCACGCGGGCCCGCCCCCGGCAGGCCGATGTCGAGCATGTTGATGCCGACCGCTTCCATCAGGTGAAGGATTTCGATTTTCTGTTCGATGGTAGGGTCTTTGACCGAGGGAGATTGCAGGCCGTCGCGCAGAGACTCGTCATTCAGCAAGACACGCCCGGCCGGAACCATCGACCGCGCATACACCTTGTTCCAGTCGTAGATCAGTTCAGAAACTTCTGCGGACACGGTTCCCTTCCGTCACCAAGACTTCGGGATCTTCACGATTCTGCCTGACGTTCAACCAGCGCGAACTCTCGCGAGTTCGGCTCTCGGTGCCCCACAGCACCGAATCGTACTTCCACCCCCCACAGATGGAAGTTGACGCCCACACGTTGCAAATCCTCGCCAGACGGAGGATTACTACTTGTCTTCTGCGCCGACTGCTGGCGCACCGGCTGCTGGAGTCTTCGGCACCACGGTCACGCCAAAGATCGACAGCTTGCCGACCCCTGCCACGTTCTTTCCTCGCGGCTCCTCGGCGGTCGGAAGGTAGAGAGTTTTGCAATGCTCGCAGCGATAAACTTCGCCCTGGTCGCCATAGGCTTGCAGAGCGTCGCCGCAGCTCTGCTCCACCACGTCCGCCGTGTAATACCAGCGCTTCAGGTGGCCACCGCAGAATTTTCCCTTGTCGTTCTTTTCGTTGCAGGCACGTTGCAGCGGCTTCTTGTATTTGACTTTATGATTCGGTAACTGGGCTGGAGAATCGTCTGGTTGATCAGGCATGATGGCGGCGGAAACCTCCGGAACGGGCAGCCTGTGCTGGTTCGGAAAGTCTAGAAACAGGACGCCCGGTCGCGTACTCGTAACCGCACATTGTAACCCAGCAGTCGAGGTCCCTCGGACTTGCATCACGCGCCGATGCAGTCGGTCAAATCCGATTGGAACGCCGCAGCGCTCCCATTGCCCCCATCACTCCCTTAATCCGCGCTGCCAAGCTGCTGCCGAACAGCATGTCGATGAACCCTGACATCTGACGATAGAAGCTGTTTCCATAGCCGTACCACCACACCTTCGGCATGCGGGGCAGCAGGTCCACATCGACATACTTGACTTGCACCATCTCGTTGAGTCCGAGCCTGCCGTGGATGCGGCCGATACCACTCTGCTTGAATCCGCCGTGGGGGGCTTCGGCAATCCCAAATCCCGAGATCGCGTCGTTGATCATCACGGTTCCGGCTTTGATGAGCCCGGCCATGGCTTCCGCACGTTTGCGGTTACCCGTCCAAACGCTGGCGGCCAATCCAAATTCGCTGTCGTTGGCGAGCGCAACGGCCTCGTCGTCGGTGTCAAACGCCGCCACCGGCAACGCCGGACCAAATGTCTCCTCGCGCATGATGCGCATCTCGTGGGTCACATCCGCGACCAGCGTGGGAGCGTAGAAATTCGGGCCCAGTTCTGTCATGCGGCGACCACCTGCCAGTAATCGCGCGCCACGTGCAACCGCGTCGTTGACCTGGTCCTCCACCGTGCGCAACTGGCGTTCGTTAATCAGCGGCCCCATCTCCACTTCGGACCCCAGTCCCTCACCTACACGCAGCTTTTCGACTTTCTGGCGACAGAGGTCGAGGAATTTGTCATACACGCTGCGCTGCACGTAGCAGCGTTCGACCGAAAGGCAGGTCTGGCCGGCATTCATCATCGATCCCCAGACAGCGCCACTCGATGCCACGTCGAGATCGGCGTCTTCCAGCACGATCATGGGGTCCTTGCCACCGAGCTCCAGCACAACCGGCAGCAATCTCCGCGCCGCGCTTTCGGCCACGCGCTTTCCGGTAGCCACGCTGCCGGTGAAGATCATTTTGTCGATGTCCGACTCCAGCAGCGCTCCGCCCACCGCGCCCGCGCCAACCAGAACCTGCATCAAGTTGGGATCGAGTCCCGCCGCCTGCAGCAGCTTCTGAAATTCCAGCGCGATCAGCGGCGTCAGCTCCGACGGCTTCAGGACGACGGCATTGCCCATGACGAGCGCTGCCAGCGTCTCTGTTGCCGGCATGGAGAACGGATAGTTCCACGGCGCGATAATTCCAATCACACCGTAAGGTTCGCGCACTAGTTTGCCGCGTTTGGTCTTCATGGCCAGGTTGCCGTGCGGCAGCGGCTCATCGCGCAGGAAGCTGTGCGCCGTGCGAATGCAGAATTCCGCGGCATCCAGCACCACAAGGACTTCCGTGGTGAGAGCTTCGACGGTGGGCTTGCCGGCCTCGCGGGAGATCAGCATTGCCACCTGCTCGCGCTGCTCGCTCAGCTTCCGCTGGAAGTGCTTGAGCACCGCCACGCGTTCCACCACGGGAAGCGCCTGCCATGCCGGCTGCGCCTGTCTCGCACGACGTACGGCTTCATGTACTTCTTCCGGGGAGGCACACGCCAGCTCGGCGAGTTTCTCGCCGGTTGCGGGATTGCTGCTGATGATGGTGTTCTGGGTGGCCACTTCCGTCATTGTGCTCATAACATTCCGTACTCCACGCTGACCAGGTAGAGACCGCAGGCGGGGGCGGTGGCTCCGGCAGCGCTTCGGTTTCGTGCTTCGAGAATGGCCGGAATGTCCTCCGGCTTCAGGGACCCCTTACCTACTTGCAGAAAGGCTCCCACCAGGTTGCGCACCATGTGGTGCAGAAATCCGTTGCCCCGGACGGTGAAGCTGAACTCTTCATCAGTCCTCGCCCACTGGGAAGAGTGAATGGTGCGCACGTTACCCAACTTCTGGGTCAAGGCGTCGGACCCAGTGTCTTCGTAGATTTCCAGGCTCTGAGTCCCGATCCTAGCCAAAACCTCATCGAGTTCCTCGCGCGACACCGCCATCGCACCGCTCCCTTGATGCTCGCCGCGGTTGGCCTGTAATCCTGCGATGCGCGCGCTGCGCTCAGGGTCCGAGGCCGCAAACGAAGTGAAGTCAAAGGTCCCGACGACGTATTCCGATGCCCGGATCATGGCCTCTTCATCCATGGGACAGGGATCGTGATACACGTAGCGCGCCAGAAACGGGGGGCAGATGTCGTCCCGGTAAATGCGATAGTGATACGTCTTTGCCCGCGCCGAATGGCGCGCGTGAAAACCGTCTTCGACTATTTCTACACCCGTCACACGGATGGCTGGGGGAAGAATATCGTTCAGCGCGGTCAGCAAGTTCCGTTCTGGGATGGGAGAGTTGAGGCGTACTGAGGCGACTTGCGCCAGCGCATGCACCCCTGCGTCGGTCCGTCCCGAGCCTTGCGGCAAAACATTTTCGCCGGTGATCCGCCCAAGGCAGTCGGCGAGCAGGCCCTGTACTGTGGGGAATCCCGGCTGAATCTGCCATCCGTGGAACTCGGCCCCGTCATACATCAAAGTGATTTTCAGGTTGCGACTCACGTTGTCGTCCTAACCCCGAAACTACGAGCGCAGCGGAATGTTAAGCGGTGTAAATCTGGCGCCGGCACTCGCCGTTAAATGTGTTGTGTCAGCTATACTAAGCCATTACTGCAACTTACGAGGCCCAAATCAATAGCACCGATCCTGGCGCCTGGTTGGATGTGAACCTTTGTTAGGTCTCATCCGTATTAGTTAGAGGCGACAGGAATTCACATTTAGGACACCGAGTTCACATGCACTTTTCTGGAGAAGAGGGAATGTTCGTTTTTCGTTTTGTGAATGTAGCGGTCCGTAAAGCATTTGCGCTCGCACTGGTTGGATTGCTGTCGACGGCGTGTTTCGCGCAGGAAGCGGCGAAACCCAGCGCGCCCGCTCCAACTCCAGCTTCGAATGCCCTGGTTCCCATGCCGCAGGCCCCTGCGCCCCAGCACAACGCCCATCTGTATTCCGACCAGGACTACACCCGAGGGCAGTCGCAGCTTCCGAAATTTTGGTCGGTCTGGACCGTGCGCCAAGTCGCTCCGCCGAACTTTACCAATTCCCCTCTGATCGACCGTGTCATGCGCGACGGCAAGATGTACTTGTCGCTCGACGACGCCGTGGCGCTGGCGCTGGAAAACAACCTTGACATCGCCATCCAGCGCTACAACCTGGTCACCGCTGACATTGACATTCTTCGTACCTCGTCCGGCGCGCAGGCGCTAGGCGTGAACACTGGCTTGGTGCAGGGCACTCCGGGCGGCTTGAACACCGCCGCGACGTCCTCTGGGTCAACCGGCGGCGGAGCGGGCGGTTCGTCGATCGGCCTCGCCGGTGCTGGTGCCGGTGCAGCAGGAATCGTGGCTTCAACCCAGGGCGAAGGTGCTCCCATTGACAACTTCGATCCCGTCCTCACAGGCACGATTCAGGGCGAGCGCGCCACCACCCCACAGTCCAACATCATCTTCACTGGAACCACAACTCTGGTGCAGAACACCAACACTTATAACTTCGGCTACACCCAGGGATTTCCCACCGGCACCCTGATGACCGTCGGCTTTAACAACAGTCGAGTAACGTCGAATTCGCTCTTCAACACTGTCAATCCCTCTCTCAGCAACAGTTTCCGCTTCGAGTTAAGGCAGCACTTGTTGCAGGGCTTGGGCTTCAACTCCAACCTGCGCTGGATCAAGATTTCCCGCAACAACCGCGCCATCATGGACGCCAGCTTCCAGAACCAGATCATGCAGACGGTGTCGCAAATCGAAAACATCTACTGGGACCTGGTGAACGCTTACGAGAACGTGAAGGTGCAGCAGCGTGCGCTGGAGCTGGCCGACAAGACGCTTTCCGACAACCAGAAACAGGTCGAAATCGGCACCCTGGCGCCCATTACCGTAGTGCAAGCCAAAAGTTCGGTAGCCAGTGCCAATCAAAACCTCATCAACTCGCAGACCAATCTGCAGTTGCAGCAGCTTCTGATGAAGAACGCCATTACCCGCAATGTCGCAGACCCGATCCTTGCGGTTGCGCCCGTGATCCCCACTGACACCCTGCAAATCAACGAGGCGTTCGAAGTGCCGCCGGTGGAGCAGCTCATCCAGTCGGCCCTGCAAAAGCGGCCTGAAATCATTCAGTCGCGCATCAACCTCACCAACCGTGAAGTCGGTCTGAGAGCCATCAAAAACCTTCAGTTACCCAGCCTTGACGTTTACGCCTTCTACGGCGCGGCGGGACTGGCCGGCGACCAGAACTTCTACAATACCTGCGGCAACCCCGGCGCTCCCCCCAGCAATTGCGTACCGCCCGGCACTATCCCCCCGACCGGCTACGGTCACTCTTTCGGCAACATGTTCAACAGTTCCGCACCCGACAAGGGTATGGGCGTGAACCTGAACATCCCGCTGCGCAACCGCCAGAACCAGGCCGACCAGGCCCGTTCTGTAATCGAATACCGCCAGGCCCAGATGTCGGCCCAGCAGCAGGAAAACACCATTACCTTGCAGGTCCGCAACGCGCAATTTGCCCTGCAGCAGAACTACGCGGCGCTGCAGTCTGCCGTTGCCGCCCGTGACTACGCCTCCCAGAACCTTGACGCCGAGCAGAAGAAGTACTCGCTGGGAGCTTCCACTTCAACCCTCGTGTTGCAGGCATCGAGCGCCTTGACCCAGGCTGAGTCCAATGTGCTGGCGGCTGCCACCAACTACGAAAAGTCGAGGGTGCAGCTTGATCTGTTCACTGCCGATACGCTCACCAAGCTGGGAATCGACATGCCAGACGCTGAATCGGGCAGGGTGCAGAAGATGCCCAAGGTGCCAGGCGCAGTTCCGACGAGCCCGCAAGCGCCGACTGGAGCGGCACAAACGCAGACCGAGGCGCCACCGAAGCCTTAGCCGAGGCCCCCGAGAATCCAAACCGGCATGCCGTCCCCATCGGGCGGCATGCTTTTTTGTTTCTACTGAGTTACCCGCGCGGTTAGCATGGAGTGCTTGAGCCTCTCGGTCGTTATCATCACGTTCAACGAGGAAGCCAACCTGGCGCGCACGCTGGCCAGCGTCGCCTGGGCCGACGAGGTTGTCGTCGTCGATTCGGGCTCGACCGATCGAACCCGCGAGGTCGCCGAATCCTTCCACGCCAAGTTCCACGTAGAACCATGGAAGGGTTTTGCAACACAAAAGAACTCCGCACTGGCCAAGGCCACGGGCGACTGGATTCTCTCGCTGGATGCCGACGAGGAGGTCGAGCCCGCGCTAGCCGAAGAAATCCGCATAGTACTCGCCGCCAACCCGTCCGTCACCGGCTTCTGGATTCCCCGCAAAAATTTCTTCCTGGGCCGCTGGATCAAGCACGGCGGTTTCTATCCCGACCCCAAGCTGCGCCTGTTCCGCCGCGGAGCCGGAAAGTTCGAGGAGCGCCTGGTTCACGAAGATATGCGCCTCGATGGTGCCACAGCGTCCTTGAAGAACAACCTGCTGCATCATGCCTATCCCACCATCGAGGACTACCTCGAACACATGAATCGCTACTCATCTCTGGGCGCTGAGATGGCCGTGGCGAAGCGTCCGCGAAGCTTCAGCTTCATCGACATTGTGGTCCGGCCCCGCCTCACGTTCTTTTACAACTACTTTCTGCGTCTCGGCTTCCTGGATGGCTGCGAGGGTCTGCTGCTGCACCTGTATCACGCGCAGTATGTGAGCTGGAAGTACGCCAAGGCTTGGGAGTGGACGCGGTCAAAAGGCGCTATCGACAGGTAGTGTTCGGGAAGCGCATCGACTCATCCCCACCTTGAGGTTCGGGCGGTTGCTGCTCTGCTCATGCTCTTGCAAACGACGTGATTTGGTGTTGCGCGATCTCGGCGTCCGACTTTTCTCGCAGTTGTAAATCCTCGAAATGTACGTCGTATAAGAGTCCGCAGGTGCTGCAAACCAGGCGGTACAACATCTTCTCGTTGTCGCCGTAGGGACGGTGCGCCGCGCCGAGATTCACGATGATCTCGCTGCGGCACTCCGGGCAATCGCAACAATGAACAGTTTGACTCATAGCAGGATGATAATGGCCCCACCCGGGACGCCTTGTCGGTGACCGCCGTCACTCAGCGTACAGGAATTTGAACGAAGGGGACTCGCTGCACGATTATCAGCGCCAGCAACGTCGCCCGATGCTATTTTTCGGCGCGCTCCCTTTTCGGCGCGCTCCCTTGCTCCGCACCCGGGCATCTACTAAACTGCAGCGTCTGCCTTCAGTTCGGAAATAGTGGGGTTTCTAATGTCCGACAGCACCAAGCCCAATGGGAAGTCTCTCGCCGAAACGCCGGTCACCGAACTGTTCGCCGATGGCCGTCGTCCTTCTGAGTCCGAAAAAAGGTGGGCGGAGAAGACTCTGGCGCCGTCGCTGGAGAAGTCTTCGGAGAAGCCCATCGGTGCGCCGACTGGCACCAATCTTGATGAACATGGCGACGCCCGCTTCACCACCATCTCGGGCGTGCCGATCCGGCGCCTCTACACGCAGGCCGACCTCCCCGCCGACTGGAATTACGACGAGTACCTGAACTATCCCGGACAGCCGCCATATACGCGCGGCATTCACGCCACTGGCTATCGCGGCAAGATGTGGACCATGCGCCAGTTCTCGGGCTTCGCCTCGCCCGAGGAAACCAACCAGCGCTACAAATATCTGCTGGAGCACGGCGGACAAGGCCTGTCCGTCGCCTTCGACCTGCCCACCCTGATGGGCTACGACAGCGACCACATGATGAGCGAAGGCGAGGTCGGCAAATGCGGCGTGGCCATCGACTCGCTCGAAGACATGGAGATCCTGTTCGACGGCATTGATCTGGAGAAGACCACGGTTTCGATGACCATCAACTCGCCTGCTTCGATTTTGTGGGCGATGTACCTGGTGGTCGCCGAGAAGCAGGGCGCGGACTGGAAGAAAATTTCCGGCACCATACAGAACGACATCCTGAAGGAATACATCGCGCAGAAGGAATACATCTACCCGCCGGCGCCGTCGATGCGGCTGGTGATTGACACCTTCGAATTCGGCACCAAGTTTACTCCCCGCTTCAATACCGTCTCCATCAGCGGATACCACATCCGCGAAGCCGGCTCGACCGCGCTGCAGGAGCTGGCCTTCACCATCTACGACGGCGTCGAGTACGTCGAGTGGGCCCAGCGGCGCGGTCTCGACGTGGACGAGTTCGGCCCGCGGCTCAGCTTCTTCTTCAACGCGCACAACGACTTCTTCGAGGAGATCGGCAAGTACCGCGCGGCGCGCAAAATCTGGTACCGCCTGATGAAAGACCGCTTCGGCGCGAAAAGCGAACGTACCCGGCTGATGCGCTTCCACACCCAGACCGCTGGCGTCTCGCTCACCGCGCAGCAGCCCATGAACAACATCGCGCGTGTGGCCATCCAGGCGCTGGCAGCGGTGCTGGGCGGAACCCAGTCGCTGCACACCGACAGTTACGACGAGGCGCTGGCGCTGCCCACCGAAGAAGCCGTTCGCATCGCGCTGCGCACACAGCAGATCATTGCCTATGAGTCGGGAGTAGCGCAGACCGTCGATCCGCTGGGCGGCTCTTACTTCGTGGAGCGCATGACGCTCGACATGGAGAAGGGTGCGTTTGACTACTTTGACAAGCTCGATGCCATGGGAGGCATGGTGAAAGCCATCGAGAAGGGCTATCCGCAGAAAGAGATTGCCGAGGCCAGCTACCAGTTCCAGCGCGCCAACGAAGCGAAGGAAAAGGTCACGGTTGGCTCTAACGAATTCGTTGTCGAAGAGCCGTCGCCGCACATTCTCTACATCGGCGAAGAGGTCGCGCAGGCGCAGACCAAGAAGCTCACCTCGCTGCGTCAACGCCGCTCGAACGACGACGTTCGCCGCTGCCTCGACGCGTTGAAGAAGGCCGCCGCGCAAGAGCCGCAGGCAGGAACCGACGGCAAGATTTCTCCGGTGAACACAATGCCGTTCATTATTGACGCGGTGAAGGCATATGCCACGGTGGGCGAAATCTGCGCCGCCCTGCGCGAAGTGTATGGAACGTATGAAGAGAGCGCCTTTGCGTAGATTGTTCGCCTAAGAAATCGCTAGCCCCGCAGCCTTTGCCAATCGTTTCTGCCTCTCATCGAAGGTCCAGAACTCCCTTGCGCCCAGCGCAAGCGCGCAAGCGACGTGCAGGGTGTCGAGCGTTCTCATGGGTATCTGCGGACCGTGCTTTCTGGCAAGTTCCATAGCTGTCTCATAGGCTGCGTCCGGAATACTCATTTCCGCCCAGACGTTCGCCTCGCGATCAGCTTCGAAAGCGATATAGAAGCGTGACGCGTCTTCATCGGAAAGCACTCCGTGAAACACGTGCTGAGCAATCGCATGCGTCCATTCCGCTCGATGAAGCGGAGTAAGCCACATGCGGCGTCCTCGCGCCATTCGACGTCGTGCCTCACCTGAATGGACTTCCGTCAAATGAAGTGCAACGAAGACGCTCGTGTCGGCGTAGATGTTCAATACCGTGACCGCTCTCGCTCCTCAATAAGCAGCGCCGAGCCAGGAAGCATCCGGTCCCCTAAAATCGCCTTCGCCCTCGCCGCGAAGTCAGGCCATTCCACGGTCGCTTCCTTGGGTCGCTCCGGCACAATGCGCCCAATCACCCGATCTCTATCCCGCAACTCCACCGTCTTTCCAGCCTTCAGCCAGGCCTTCAGACGGCGGGTGTCCCTGAGTTCTCGCATATTGACACTTGGCATGAGCATAATGTGTCACATGATGTGTCACATTGTCAATCGGGTTTGGACTTCGTTCCTGTAAGGCCTGTACCGCACATGCCGGAAATCCCGTTCGCGTAAACTCTAATCAATGTTCCTAAGATCATCTGCCTCTACGAGGTGCGTTTCCTTGCTACTCGCGGCGGCCATTTGTTTGTGCGCTCCTGCACGCTTGCTCGCGCAAGAGCGCCCCTGGTCAGTCTCTCCCTGCGAGTTGCTCAAGGACCCCGGCATGTACGACGAATCCCTGGTCAGCGTACCCGGACTCGTCCTCTACGGTCAGCACGATTTCAGCACCCACGGCTTCGATTGCACCGACGACAACGGAATTTTGCGCCTGGAGTTTGGCGGCAATCCGTCCGATCCGGCGGACCGCTTTCGGCTTTCACGGGAGCGGCTCGAAGCTAGCACCGTCCCGCTCAAGAAAGACGCCGACTACGACACCATGCAGCGCCTGATGAAATCAGCCGCCGCTTCCGGACAAATCAAGATGCTACGGGCGACGCTTACCGGCCGGTTTTTCGCTGGGCTGGCCGTTGGAACAAAATCCGGGGAGATCAAGCATCCCAACGCGCGCCTCGTGATCTCCGAGGTCGAGTTGGTTACGAACCGGTTCGAAGATCCCGTGGACTTCACGCCGATTTCGCACGCCGCAGCGAAGCCCGCGAAAAGCTGTAAGAGCACGGATATTCCAGTTCCCGCGCGCGAAGAAGAAGACAAGCTGCAGCGTCTGAGTCGCGAGCCTTCGGAAAACCTCGACTATCTCAGCGATGCTAAGAAGGTGGCTGCGCATGCCATCGCACAACAAGAGAAGATTTCCGCCGAGGAAGTCGAAAGCAAACTACGCACGAGTGGTGAAGGCGTGGCCATCAAGGACTACGCTTGGACCGCGGGTGACGGCTTGCGCGCTTACAGTGTCACCGTCAACCGGCCGTACTGGCTTCTGCCCAGCACGTATTCGGCCGACACGGTGATCTGGGTCCCCAAACGCATGGTCGTGATTATGTGCACAAACAAAGCCGCCCATTAGCGCGCCGCTGCTGCAATCACAGTTACGAAACTGCCAGCCAGGGTTTATTATTCTTGGTTCAGCGACAAGCTGCTAGCTGACGGCTGAGAGCACCCCACATGCCCACCGACCGCAAAATCCGAGTACTCGTCGCCAAGCCCGGCCTCGACGGCCATGACCGCGGCGCTAAGGTCATAGCCCGCGCCCTGCGCGATGCCGGAATGGAAGTGATTTACACCGGCCTGCGCCAGACTCCGGAGATGATTGTCACCGCCTCGTTGCAGGAGGACGTGGACGTCATCGGCCTGAGCATTCTGTCGGGCGCGCACAATGCCATCGTGCCACGCGTGCTGGACCTGCTGAAGCAGAACCAGATGGACGATGTGCTGTTGCTGGTGGGCGGCATCATTCCCGACCAGGACGTGGATGCACTGAAGAATGCGGGCGTGGCGGCGGTATTCCAGCCGGGCACGCCGATGGATTCCATCATCGAGTTCATTCGCAGCAACGTAAAGCCACGCGGCGTAACCGCCGCCGGCTGATGGCGCCGCCCCATCCTCAAAGCAGCCGCCTGCAACGCCTTCTTCAGCAGACGGTGGGCCCGGCGCCGTGGTTTTGGGAGACGTTTCCCGAACTGCGCGGCCCTGCCGGACAGATCTTTACCTGGCAGCATCACGGCACCGAGGGCCAGCTCGCCTACCTCGTCACCCTGCATCTCCGATCGGAGCCCGACCAGCCTAGACTGGCGCTGAATTCCTATTGCCGGCCGTTCGCACTCGATCCCCACCGATTGGGAATCTGGTGCCCGGAGGGGCGCAACCTGCGCTTTGTGTCGTTCGAACTGGATGGGTTGAAGACCTTCGCCTACGAAGAAATAGCGGGCTGGTTCAAGCCCTCACCCGAACGCGTCTATTCCTCGACTGCGCCGCTGGCGGAGTTTGCCGTCAGCGCCATGTTGAAGGAAGGCACGCACACCATCGACGCACCGGCGGAATTTCACGGCGTGGAGGAATTGCTGATACCCACCCAGTACGGAGGCAAGACGAAAGACGATGCGGCGGCAGCGATCTATGTGGTTTATCCCCACGCCGGACTGGTGGAGGTCTTGCCACAGCGCTGGTTCACCCCCAACCAGTTCGACGTGGGCATGCAGTGGATCGCGCGGCTGGCGCGCGATCCCGTTTCCCACCGCATCATCGGCGAGGCCATGCGCTTCGGCAGCTTCGAGCTGTCGGATGACGGTCGCGAGCTCGCCTACATGATCGAGGCCTAGGTTCCCTACTCTGGGCCGCGAAGACCGGTTTGCTACTCTGCTCTCTGTTGATTCACCTAACACAATCCGCCGAGACTCTGTACTCCGTCGAAATGTGGAACGATATCGCCGTGCTGCGCCTGGTGTCGGACGACGGCACCAATCGGCTGACGCGGGCACGCGTAGGCGCCCTGACGGCGGCCGTGGAGAAGCTCGCCAGGAGTGCGCCCTCGCGGCTGGTGATCACCGGCAACCCACATTTCTTCTCCGCCGGAGCCGATCTCAACGAAATCGCAGAGCTGCATGGAGCCGAGGCATTCCGTTTCGCTCGGATGGGCCAGCGCCTGATGAACGCCGTCGCCGGCTTCCCTGCTCCAACCATGGCGGCGGTGCACGGATACTGCATGGGTGGAGGCCTTGACCTGGCACTGGCGTGCACGCAACGCATTGCCGGGACTCACGCTATCTTTGGGCATCGCGGGGCGGCGCTAGGTTTGATCACCGGCTGGGGCGGCACGCAGCGGCTTCCGCGAATTGTCGGCAAGGCGCGCGCTTTGAAAATGTTCGTGGCGGCGGACAAGCTGCATGCGCCGGAAGCCCTCAGGTGCGGGCTCGTCGAGTCGATTGCGGACGACCCGCTGGCAGCGGCACTGGCGGGCTGATCGGCGCGTTCAGACCGCATCGCGGCTTGGGTATCCAACCGGGGTTGCAAGCCATACGCTATTATTCTTACTTCATGCCGAGTTTGCTCCCACATCAGGACCAGAAGCTAGTGCAAATCATCGAGGCGGCACTAGCCAGCGCCGAGCGGCGCAGCGGCGAATGGCTGATCTGCAAGCCAGGCTGCACGCCTTGCTGTATCGGCGTGTTTGCCATCGATCAATTGGACGCTCTCCGCCTGCGGGAAGGATTGGCTGGGTTAGATGCCGCCGATCCCCAGCGCGCCGCGCGGGTACGCCAGCGGGCGAGTCAATCGATGGCGCGGATCGGATCGGAGTTTCCCGGCGATATTCGAACGGGCGTACTTGGTGACGACGACGAAGCCGCCGCGCGCTTTGAAGAATTTGCCAACTTCGAGCCCTGCCCGGCGCTCGATCCCGAGCGTGGTACTTGCGACCTGTACCAATGGCGTCCCATCACGTGCCGCGTATTTGGACCACCGGTTCGCTCGGACGGCGGGCTCGGAGTGTGCGAGTTGTGTTACCACGGCGCCAGCCCGGACGAAATCGCGTCGTGCGAGATGGACATCGACGAAGCCGACGCCTTGCAGGCGGAACTGGTCGCCGAATTGGAGAAGTCCGGAACCCGCGGCAGAACGATTGTCGCATTCGCGCTGGCGCAGGGACCGGAGTTGCAAGAACACTAGCCTGCGATTACGTGCCCTACGCCCATTTCCTGCAACTCTTTTGGGTCCGTGCCATTCTGTTCTTCTCCGTACCTCGGTTTCTCTGTGGTGAAATGAAGGTTCCCCGCATTGCGCGTACTCCTACCGCTGCTTTATGGTTATCGGTCTGGACTCAGGTAATGAGCTTCCACCATGACTGATCACAAGCCAGCCGAATCGTCCGCCCAGTTGCCAACCAAGGTCAAGCCCACCTCGCCCCGCTTTGAGCACAACCAGCACGCTGTGACTGAACTGGTGGCGCAGGTTCGCATGGATGAAGAAACCATCCGGCAAGGTGGCGGCGAGAAGGCCATCGAGGCACAGCGTAAGAAGGGCCGCTTGATCGCGCGTGAACGCATCGAGCGCTTGATCGATCCCGGCACGGAGTTCTTCGAGCTAGGCTCCTATGCGGCGTGGGGAATGTACGAAGAATGGGGTGGAGCGCCCTCAGCCGGAGTGGTCACCGGCCTAGCGCGAGTGCAGGGGCGGCTGGTCATGCTGATCGTGAACGATGCCACCGTCAAGGCAGGCGCGTTCTTTCCGCTGACCGCCAAGAAAGTGATTCGCGCCCAGAACATCGCCATCGACAATCGCATTCCGACGATCTATCTGGTCGATTCCGCGGGCGTGTTCCTGCCCTTGCAGGAAGACGTCTTCCCTGACACTGACGACTTTGGCCGCGTCTTTCGCAACAACGCCGTGATGTCGGCGATGGGAGTTCCGCAAATCACGGCCATCATGGGCATGTGCGTCGCCGGGGGTGCGTATCTGCCGGTGATGTGCGACCACATCCTGATGACCGAAGGCAGCGGCCTCTTTCTCGCCGGTCCGGCGCTGGTGCAGGCCGCCATTGGCGCCAAGTATTCCGCCGAGGAGCTGGGCGGTGCCACGATGCACTCGCAGATCAGCGGCACCGTGGACTTCCGCGAGCCCGACGACGAGCACTGCATCGCCCGCATCCGCTCTCTGGTGGACAAGATGGGCAACCGCCAGCTTGGCGTCTTCGACCGCAAGCCCTCGCGCGAGCCGCTCTATCCAGCCGAGGAGATTTACGGAATCTTCGACAGCGATCCTTCGCGGCAGTACGACATGAAGGAAATCATCGCGCGCATCGTCGATGGCAGCGAGTTCGACGAATACAAGGCAGAGTACGGCGAGACCGTGCTGTGCGGCTACGCGCGCATCGGCGGGTACGCGGTCGGCATCGTCGCCAACCAGAAGACGCACGTCAATCAAGTGGACCACAGCGGCAATAAGCGCATTGAGTTCGGCGGCGTGATCTACACCGAATCGGCGGAGAAGGCAGCGCGCTTCATCATGGACTGCAATCAGAACCTGGTGCCGCTGGTCTTTCTGCACGATGTCAACGGATTCATGGTAGGACGCGACGCGGAGTGGAGCGGCATCATTCGCGCCGGCGCGAAGATGGTAAACGCCGTCTCCAATTCCGTAGTGCCGAAGATCGCGGTGATCATTGGCGGCTCGTTCGGCGCGGGACACTACGCCATGTGCGGCAAAGCTTTCGATCCCCGTTTCCTGTTTGCCTGGCCGACCGCGAAGTATTCGGTCATGGCTGGCGCTTCGGCGGCAGGAACGCTGGTGGAGATCAAGCTCAAACAACTGGAACGCGGCGGCAAGAAGTTGAGCGAGGAAGACAAGAAAAGGCTTTTCGACGAGGTGAAAGCCACCTACGACGAGCAAATGGCCCCTCGATACGGCGCGGCCCGCCTGTGGATCGACAAGATCATCGATCCCATGGAAACCCGCGAGGCGCTCATCACCGCGCTCGACGCAGCGGCGCTGAATCCCGACGTGCCCAAGTTCAGTGTAGGAGTGCTACAGACGTAGGATTCTGAAACTGCGTACCGGATATTCGATGTCCGGAGAACTCGTGTGGTAATCAGGAGGTTACCGATTGCATGTTGGTGTCCTCCTGATCCCGGCAGCGAACTCGGCATTTCGTAGCAGCATGCCAGCCGAGTTTTCTCACCAGAATAAGCGGCATCTCACTCTTCGTCTTGCTCAGGCGCCGCCGGCGGTCACTGAATAGGTGACACTGCCAGCGCAGTCCGGGTTGACGGTCGATGGGTCGTCCTTCCTGGTCAGGATTCATATCCTCCTGTTAGACGAACCGGGGTAGCTCCGGGCCTGAGACTGCAGCCATCTGATCTACTTCGCAACGTTCATGGCCAACTCGACCGTCTGCTGCGTGGTGTTGCGGGCCACTTCGATCTCGGTCGCTGAAGTGAAGAACTCGTGCGCGCGGTCCGAGTTCGGCAGCCACGCCATCGCAACGAAATATAAGCGGCCGTAGTGGCGGAACACCAGCCTCGGTCGGCCGTTCCATTTGGCGGGTGCGCTGCTGTTGGTGATGGTGGCCTTCACTTCCGGGCCTCCGACACGCTGAATGCTGATTACCTTTTCGCTCGGCGCGGTGATGAGGTACTCGCCAGCGGGCATCCGGACATCGTCAACCGTGAAACCAAAGGGGATGTTCACCCGGGCCGAGGTCTGCTGCGCGGAAGCGGGAACCATTGCCAGCAGAAGAACGGCCGCCAGTGCTGTGATCATGTAAGCTGTGCGTTTCATATCGTCCTCTTTTCTCCATGGAGCCGTGGCTCCGTGTTAGAACGAGCCCACTTTGCTCGTGAAGCGAAAAATGCTCAATGCACAGCCGATGACTTGCGCGTGGAAAACGAGTGAGCTTGTAATGTGCTGATTCGGGGAACGTTGGGAGAGCGATTCACCTCAAAATCACCGAACCTTGCTGCCAGCCCCGCCACGTTATCGCCAAACCGGTCCTGTTTTCCCGGGTCACATATAAAATGGGCTGGACATAAAACTGCCAGCCCAGGTCATGAGGTGTGGCTTATTGCTAATTGCTAATGCCTGATTCGATCAAACTCATCGAATGTCCGCGCGACGCCTGGCAAGGACTTCCCGGTCAGATCGCGATCGCGACCAAGGTCGAGTACCTGAAGGCGCTGGTGGCTGCGGGGTTCAAGCATATCGACGCCGTTTCGTTTGTCTCGCCCAAAGCTGTGCCGCAGATGGCCGACTCGGAGACGGTGCTCAGTGAACTGGATCCGCCCGACGACGTCGAGATCATCGCCATCGTGGTCAACGAGCGCGGTGTGGAACGCGCCATCGCCAGCAATGCGGTGCGCACCGTGGGATTCCCTTACTCGTTATCGCCAACGTTCCTGAAGAACAATCAGAACCAGACGCTCGAAGAAAACCTCGACATCCTTGAACGGGTTAAGCAGACAGCGGACGAAGGCGGGCTCGACACTATCGCCTATATCTCCATGGCTTTCGGGAACCCTTATGGCGACTTGTGGAACGCCGAAGAGTTGATCGTCGGGGTGAGCCTGCTGGCCGACATGGATTTGCAGGCAATCTCGCTGGCCGACAGCGTTGGGCTGGCGACGCCGCAGCAAATCGCCGACGTGGTCGGCCCGGTGCTGGAGAAGTTCGAGGGCATCGAGATTGGCGTCCACCTGCATAGTCGTCCAGACGAAGCGGTGGACAAGGTGCTGGCCGCCTACGACGCGGGTTGCCGCCGGTTCGACTCTGCCATCGGCGGCTTGGGTGGCTGCCCGTTTGCCCAGGACGTGCTCGTGGGCAACCTACCCACCGAAAAGGTGCTGGAAGCCCTGGTGCAGCGCAACATCGCTCTGCCAATCAAGAAGCCGATCATGGAACTCGTCGAAGTAGCGGCCGAGATTGGTGAGCGATTCGGCCTCCCAAAAATGTAAAGCAAGGTTTTGTTGGAAGCCTTTATTGTCCCAAAATGGGCGTGCCGAAGTGGCTTTAGGCAAGACTCCGCAAAAGAAGTCAGTTACGAAAGTGTTTAGGTGTGATAATGCCATTCGAAGCTGACAACTAGGCTCGCTGTCGGTAGTGAACCGGCTATGGCCACCATCTGAGCCTAATGCACTGAGACAAGTCGATGTCCCAGCACCCTCACCAATACGCAACGGTGGCTCTCTCCTTCGACGGCCCTATCGCTACCCTCACGCTGAACCGGCCCGACAAACGCAATGCAATCAGCTACCAACTGATTGAGGAAGTCCACGGTGCGCTTCACGAAGTGGAGAAGTCGCCCGCGTACATCCTGATCCTGACGGGCGCGGGCGCGGCATTCTGTTCCGGCATGGACCTGGACAACCTGCGTGAAATCACTCGCCACAGCGAGGAAGAGAACCTGGCCGACTCGGGCCGGATGGCGCACATGTTCCGGGCGCTCTACGACTTTCCTAAAGTAACCATCGCCGCCGTTAACGGAGCAGCCATCGCCGGTGGATGCGGGCTGGCCACGTTGTGCGACTTCACGCTGGCGTCGGGCGATGCGAAGTTTGGATACACGGAAGTCCGCATTGGATTTGTCCCGGCCATCGTGTCGACTTTCCTGCTGCGGCAGGTAGGCGAGAAGCAGGCACGCGACCTGTTGCTGACGGGCCGCGTCATTGACGCCGAGGAAGCATACCGCATTGGGCTGGTGAACGAGGTGGTTAGCCCTGAGAATCTTGTTGCACGGGCGCACGAACTGGCAGAGACTCTGGCTGCCAACAGTCCGGCTTCCTTGCTCGCCACCAAACGGCTATTGAGGACGTATTCCCATTTGGAACTCGACCGGCAAATCACAGCGGCGGTAGATGAGAACGCACGTATCCGCACCACGCATGACTTTCGGGAAGGGGTCAACGCCTTTCTGGAGAAGCGTAAACCGAATTGGACAGGGAGGTAGACTGTGAGATTTCGCCGTCAAATGTTCGTCGCGATGTTGCTGTTCCCGGCCCTGATATTTGCCCAAGCCGCCTCACCCGCACTCAAGAAGGAGGCCGCCACTCCAGCAGTCCCGGGGGGGAGTTATCCCGTGATGAGCGCCGCGGCTAAGAGCCGGGCGCGGCAAATATTTGGATACTTCGAAAGCGGTCAATCGGCCGCTTTATACGCAGCATTTGCGCCCCGCATGAAGAAGAACAGCAGTACGGCGAAAATGGCAACTGTTGCAAAGCAGATCGGCGCGGAATGGGGCCGCGAAGAAAAGATGATCGGAGAGAATTTCGCGCCCGACATGCTTTCCACCAGTACGGTTTACTCGCGGTATTCACAATTCAGCAAAAGCAAAGACCCAATCTTCACGGTGATGGTGCTGGACGAGCAGGGACAGGTCGAGATTTTTCAGTTTCGACCCGATCCACCGCCGACGGGAAACCGTTTTGTCGATTACAAGAACACGGCCAAAATACGACTGCCTTTTAACGGTGACTGGTTCGTCTACCAGGGAGGAAGGTTGATTTACCAGAACCCGAATGCCTACCGGGACGCGGAGCGGTATGCCATGACCTTCACCGTCTTGAAAGATGGCCGTCCATTTTCGGGTGACGGCAGCAAGAACGAACAGTTTTACTGCTATGGCCAGCCGGTGCTGGCACCCGCGGACGGCACGGTTGTCATGATCACTGACACTTATGCCGACAACGCGCCGGGACGGCCGGAAGAGGTAATGCCATCCGGTAATCGTGTGCTTATTTCTCACGGCAACAAGGAGTATTCGGTGCTGCTGCACCTGAAGCAGAACAGCATCAAGGTAAAGCAGGGAGCCAAGGTCAAACAAGGAGACGTCGTCGGAGAGTGCGGTAACAGCGGCGCCTCTTCGGCCCCTCATTTGGAGTACCGGCTGCAGAATTCCCGGGGCGTACCGCTTCCGCAAACTCTGCCAGTCCAGTTCGTGGATTACGTAGCCGATGGCGCCCCAGTGGCCGTGGGCGAGCCGTTGCGCGGACAAACGGTCCGCAACGCTACGGCCCCCGCAACGCCGGAAGAGAAGAAGTAGGGCAGAACTGTCAGCACCGCTGCGCGGCTGCGTGATAAGTTGGAATGCGGTAGTCATGCAGCCGCAAATCAAATCAGCCGCCCAGACGTACGAAACCCAACTCCGGGTGCGCTACGCCGAGACCGACCAGATGGGCGTGGTGTACCACTCCAACTACATCGTATGGTTCGAGGTGGGGCGGGTGGAGCTGCTGCGCCAGCTCGGTTTTACCTATCACGACATGGAGCAGCGGGACGACACCCACATCGCGGTGGCGGATGTGCATTGCCGCTTCAAGGCTCCGGCCCGCTACGATGACCTGATCACTGTCCGCACGCGGCTCATCAACGTGCGCGAATCGCTGCTGCATTTTGGCTACGACATCGTGCGCGCCGACGATGGCAAGGCCCTGGCCGAGGGCGAGAGTGTACACATCGTGGTGAACTCCGAGTTCAAGCGCATGCACCTGCCCAGCAAGTACATGGCGCCATTCTTGAAGGCTGCCGGAAAAAGCTGAACGCTCGAGCCTTGAACTCGAAGCCGTGGCGACCATGGATACGCGCCGCGAGGGACTGAGAACGCATGAAAGTTCTGCACATCAATGGCAACGATTTAACGCTCGACGACGTTGGCGCGGTGGTGTTTGAGCGGCGTCCCGTGATGCTGGCGCCTGAAGCCCGTATCGCCGTCGATCGCGCACGCGCCGTGGTTGAAGACCTGGTGGAGAACAACCGCGTGGGTTACGCGGTCACCACGGGCGTCGGGCAGTTGAGCGATGTGCGTATTCCACACGACGACATCCGCCAGTTGCAGATCAACCTGCTGCGGTCGCACGCCGTAGGAGTAGGCGAGCCTTTGAGCGAAGAAGTGAGCCGCGCCATGATTCTGCTGCGGGCGAACTCGCTGGCGAAGGGCTGCTCGGGCGTGCGCGGAGTTGTCATCGATACCCTCTGCGAAATGTTGAACCGCGGCGTACATCCCGTGATTCCGTCGCAGGGAAGCGTGGGAGCCAGTGGAGACCTGGCGCCGTTGGCGCACCTGGGGCTGGTGCTGATCGGCGAGGGCGAAGCGTGCTTCCATAGCAAACGCATGGCGGGCGCGGAGGCACTCAAGCAGGCCGGCATCAAGCCACTGTTACTGGAAGCCAAAGAAACGATTTCCCTGATCAACGGCACGCAGGCCATGCTGGCGGTGGGACTGCTGACGACCCTCCAGGCATCGATCCTGGCGGACACTGCGGACGTACTCGGAGCCATGGTAGTCGATGCTCTGAAGGGCACCGATGTGGCGTTCGATGATCGCATTCACCTGGCGCGTCCGCATCCCGGTCAGTTGCAGGTGGCGCGAAATCTGCGGCGCATGCTGGAAGGCAGCGAGATCCGCGAATCACATCGCGGCTGCGGAAAAGTCCAGGATGCCTATTCGCTGCGTTGCATTCCGCAAGTGCATGGCGCCGTGCGTGACACGCTGGCACACTGCCGCGAGGTCTTCGAGATCGAGATGAATTCCGCCGTCGATAATCCGCTGGTTTTCCCCCAGGAAAAGCGAGTCGGCGCGCCGCAGGCCAAAATCGGCGATCCGGTGCAGGGCGACATTATTTCAGGCGGCAACTTTCACGGCGAACCCTTGGCATTTGCTCTCGATTTTCTTGCCATCGCGCTCAGCGCGCTGGCGGGCATCTCCGAACGGCGCCTGGAGCGACTGGTCAACCCATCGCTGAACGAAGACCTGCCTCCCTTTCTCGCGCCGGGCGCGGGATTGAATTCCGGCTTCATGATGCCGCAGGTCACGGCGGCGGCGCTGGTCAGCGAAAACAAGGTGTGGTCTCATCCGGCATCGGTGGACTCGATCACAACTTCTGGCAACAAGGAGGATTTTGTTTCGATGGGCATGACCGCGGCGAACAAGCTGCTGCGAGTGATCGACAATACTCGCAACGTGCTGACGATCGAGGCGCTGGCCGTGGCTCAGGCTCTCGATTTCCGTGCTCCCCTGAAGACGGGCAAACGCGGACAGGCGGCACGGGCGGCGATACGGGCCGTATCTCCGACGATTTCGCAGGACCGCATCCTCACCCAGGACTTCGCCCGTGTTGCCGAATTGATCGCCAGCGGAAAGCTTGCGGAAGTGTTGCACTAACGCGGTCAGCCGCGCATCCGACCTGCCAGCCGTATCACCCCGAACGCGTCCTTGGGCGGACATCTTCGGAAAACGCTTTCAGAAGCAGCCTCAATGCTGACAGCGAAGCTCGCCGCAGTTCGCTGGCATGATGGGTGTCACTACCGGCGGCGACCATTCCTCTCGCGGTGCCAACGAACAGGGAGGCAATGGCCAGCGCGAGATCTTCGCAATGTTGTCCGGTGACGCCGATTTCCTCTGTGAGACGGGATTTGAAGAGATCGAAGACTGGTCTGGGTTCGCCCGCAACAAAGCGTGCGCCAAAGATTTCCACGGTCAAATCGTAGCGCTTGGGATGGGCGCAACTGAATCGAAGATACTCCCGGGTCATCGTCTCCACGCGACGTAATGGCTGCAAAATAGAATACAACTCGTCTGTGCCACGTTCGGCCACCCGGCGAAGAAGGGCCTCCCTGTCGGGAAAACGCTCGTAGAGGGTTGGCGTGGTGGTTCCCGCCTCCAGGGCGACCGCGCGCATGGTGATAGCGTGTTCGCCACCACGGTCGAGCAGGCGCATGGCGGCTCCGACGATTCGATCTTCCAACTCAGGATCAGGTGTCCTCGGCATGCCCTCGGCCTCGGCTTGAAAGAACCAGACGATTTTAGCATTGACATCGTTTGTTTAACAATGTACAATTAACATTGTACAAGTAAAGTTTGCGTTGTTCACGTTTCGGATTCCATGATCCCGGCAGGCCGTTCCGGTTCGATGAGTCAGGAATTGTAACAGCGACAACAGGGCCCAGATTCGCACCAAGCCAACAGTATTGCCGAAGCCGAGCGCCAGTCCGTCTGCGAGACAACCAAGTTAGCTACAAGGAGCACTACCCATGACAAAACTTAGAGGTCCGCGCCAACTATGCGCCTGGACCCTCTTAGCCATGCTGTTCGCGACCACGATCGCGAACGCAACCACATCCCGGCGCGAGGTCAACGTAGTTGACCTCGTCGCGAATTCCGAGCTTATTCTGCGCGGCACCGTGACCGAGGTCACAGACGGCATCGACTCGCGCGGCATTCCCTACACCGAAGTAACCCTTCACGTGGCCGACGCCATCCGCGGCCAGGTAAGCGGAGACTACAGCTTTCGCCAGTTTGGTCTGTTGAAGCCGCGTGACATGGGCAACGGAACCACCAACCTGATGGTCACGCCGGCGGGTTGGGCCACCTACACCAAGGGCGAGGAAACCATCCTTTTCCTCAACAAGCACGCCGCATGGACGGGACTGCAGACCACCGTGGGACTGGGGCAGGGCAAATTCAAGGTTTCTATGGCTGGTGCGGTCAACCAGTCGAACAACGCAGGCCTGTTCAAAAACATGTCGATCGACCAGAGCCTCCTTGGAACGAAAGAGAAGCGCGCCTTAATGACCGAGAAGGGCGCCGTCAACGCTAACGCTTTTGTAGGACTGGTGAAGCAGGCGGTCGATGGCCGCTGGGTCGAGAACGGGAGGATGAAGCTTGAACAAAAATAGGTATTCCCTCACATTGCTGGGCCTGACGTTGGTTGCGATGTTGACTTCCGCAGCCTTTGCTGGTGGACCGCTGCTCGTGGATCCGGCGACGAAATCCGCCTACCACTACGACGCGAGCCAACCCATACCCGTCTATTACGATCTCGGCAACCTGGGTGAGCAGACGGACTATTCCACAGGTGTCCCGACCGTAGTCACGTGGGACAACAAGGTCGGAGAGGAGCTAGTCAAGAAGGGCTTCCGCGATTGGTCCGCCATCAAGACTTCGTCAATGCGGGCAACCGTAGTTGGCGATTTCTCCAAGATCGGCCTGCCAGACATCGACTCAACGAACATTGGGTCGATCATCGGCTCCTCGAACGGCCGCGGTATCTACGTGATTTTCGATGCTGACGCCAGCATTATGCAGAACTTCTTCGGCGTCGGGAACAACGTGCTGGGCATTTCCAGTCCGCAGTCCAGCATCACGGGCACTACGATCATCACGGAAAGCTGGACGGTGCTGAATGGCCAGGCCATCGATCCTGCCGACAGCAACGCACAATACTTCCAAGGCGTCGCAACGCACGAGTTTGGACACGCTCTCGGCATGGCGCACACCCAGACCAACGGCGCAGCGTACATGTACAACGACAATGTAGGACCGAATAGCTGCAGCACGCTGCCCTACCCCAGCAACCTAACTAGCGCTGACGTGGAAACAATGTATCCATACATAGATCCCCGTGTTGGCGGCACTGGCATAGCGCAGGCAAACATCCACACCACCGACACCATCGCATCCTTCTCTGACTTGTACCCGGGTCCGGGATGGTCGAATTCCCACGGCACCATCACCGGCAAGGTCTACGACCTTGACGGCAAGACGGAGCTGACGGGTGTCAACGTAATTGCCCGGAACCTGGCCGATCCCTATGTGGATTCGAATTCGGCACTGACTGGGCAGATGACGCAAGGGCAGCTTGGTCCGGACGGGAGCTTCACGCTGCACGGACTGAAACCCGGCGCGCAGTACGTGGTATATGTCGATGCGATTATGGCCGGCGGCTTTCCCACGCCTCCGCTGTGGTTCCTGCCGGGTGCGGAGAAGTTCTGGGTCGGCGACCGCGGAGGACGAAATTACAACCCTTGCTCCTACCAAGCTATTACCGCCAGTGCGGGAAAACCGGCAGTGGCGAACATTCAGTTCGAGCGCATGCCAGGTGCTCCTGTGCTCTACCAGTTGGGGTATGGGGCGTTCGTTACGGGGCTCAGTGGAGATGGTAGCGTCGCCGTGGGTGGCTACGGCCGCGGGGGACCGATCTTCCGCTGGACGGCGAGCCAAGGTGTGCAGTCGATGAGCGTGGCCGGAGTCGGCGGCGGGATATCGATCTCGCACAACGGTCGCTACATATCCAGCAATCTGCTGGATATTAATTCCGACACTGACATAGGTGCGTATCGCTGGGATGCGAAGAATGGCTGGCTTCGGGTAAAGCCGATTGGAGCCTGCGGCACCGATACCAACTGGAACCAAGCGGTCAGCGACGATGGATCAGTGTTCGGGGTGGCTTACAACACATGCTCCGAGTACAAAGCGTTCCGCTGGACACCGAACACAGCCATCGGATCGTTCGAATACAAGTCGTCTTTCAAGCACTCCGACGGAAAATGGGCCAATTCGCGAATTGACCAGGTGTCGGCAGACGGTTCGATTGCTGTGGGATGGCAGGAGGCCGACTGGGGAGGCTGGCTGGGCACGGTCTGGCACAACGGCAGACCCGAATTGATCACGGACGAAAATGGCGACCCGGTGAGTGAGGCGTTTACCGTGAGTGGTGACGGCGAGACAATCGCAGGTCAACTCTTCGACGGTCAGCTTCCCTCTGACGGCAGCGGCTGGCGTAGAGCCACTAACGGGACGACACTGGAATACGTTCAGCCACTCTCGGCTGATGCCACTCCGCTCACGCCCTATTCGCTGTCGGGGGACGGCAGCGTCATGGTGGGCTACAGCGGGAATGCATTCCTCAGCCTCCAGCCTGCGCCGTTTCTGTGGACGAAGCAGTTGGGAACGACCAACCTGGATGCCTTCGTCAAGAGCCAAGGTACGGCCATTGAGCAGTGGTACACCCTGTTTGGGCCCGGCTCGATCTCGGATGATGGCACAACCATCGCAGGAACGGGTCTTGGCTTCTTAGGCTACGGCGGATGGGTGCTGGACATGCACAAGGTGTTTGTCTGCCATGGCGAACCGGGCAACAAACCCCGGACGATCAGCGTAGCGTTCCCCAAGGCTTTCGATAAGCACCTGGCTGACGGAGACACTCCGGGAAGGTGCCCGGATGTCCACTAACCCCGGCTAGTGGTCCTCCCCAAAACGGCGGTGGCGCGGTTATCTCCGTGCTGCCGCCGTTTTCATATTTCTCGAAACCCAAGGTGGGCCTGTGGAATCTTGCGGCGGACCGGTACAGACGAATTATTGCGGCGTCGCGGCGAGCGCAGCCACCCGCACCAGAGTGCACTTCACGTTCTTGCCGCTGGAGGTACTCTTCACCTGCCCCTTGTCACCGTCGATCTTGTAATTGACGGTTGTTCCCACGACGAACTGCGTCGCCTGCACCTTCTGGTTTTCGTTGGTGCGGCAGGTGTACTCATTCTTTGATGTCGCAAACGACAGGTCGAACTGTTGCTTCTTGTGTTTCTGGTCGGTTGTGCCGGCTGGCTGTACGTCTTTCAGCGTCGTGCTTCCGGATTCCTTGTTGGCTGCCAGAGCCAGGGAAGCCGTAAGAACGATGATCCCAAACAGTGCAAGTGTCTCCCGCATGGTGTGCACCTCGAAAATACCCTCTGGACCTGACTATACCAACGAGGTACGGGCCAACGAAAAACCCCGCCGGACGGGCGGTTCGAGGGTTGCTGTTTTACAATAGCTGTATTGCTCTGGCGACAGCCTTTGCCGGATGTTCACAGCTGGAGGCTCAGTGTGCGCCGGAGAGCTGCACCCGGCCATGCCGGTGGCCCAGGGCAGGACAGCATCCCGGGAATTCGCCGCTTCAGGTAACGGAATGCCCTGGTGAGCCGTCTTACAGTTTACGGCTTCTCTGCGTACCGATAATCGTGGCAATCAAAGTCAAATTGGCTGGAAATCGGCCTGCTCGCACAGCCTCGAAAGGGGCCAGCCGAGGTGCTCAACGCAAGCCCGCGCCGGGGCACCATTTCACGCTGGGTGATCCCATCGTGAAGACGCTGGTCGCCGGGTTCCTGATCGCTGGAATCCTGTTCATGGCGGGATTCACGTACTTCTATGTGAAGTACGAAGGGATCGTGGATCGCCGCATGGCAGGGCCGCTGTTCAACAACACAGCGAAGATTTTTGCGCGACCGCGCACCATCGAAGTTGGCAACCCCTTTACTGCACAGGAAATTGCCGACTACCTTCGGCGTGCCGGCTACAGCGAGCAAGGCAAGGACAGCGATTCCCCCATTGGGCGCTTCCGTATTGCCGGCGGAAGTCTCGAGGTGATGCCGGGCGAGGAATCGTTCCACGCACCTGAGAGTGTGACCATTCACTTTGCTGGCGGCAAGGTCACCTCGATCACGGCGGACGGCCGCGGCGGCCAGACACTGACGGCCTATGAACTCGAGCCGCAGATGATCACCTCCCTCTTCGGCGGTCAGGACCGTTCCAAACGCCAGATCGTCACCTTCGACGAGATTCCGAAGTACCTGGTGAACGCCGTAATTGCCATCGAAGACAGGCGCTTCTTCCAGCACAGCGGAGTGAATTACTTCCGCCTGATGGAAGCGGCGAGCAGCGACATTCTGCATGCCCACCGCGGGCAGGGTGGATCGACCCTGACCATGCAGCTTTCGCGCGGGTTTTTCCTTTCGCCGGAGAAAACCGTCAAGCGCAAACTGACGGAGATGCTCATTGCCGTCGAGTTGGAGCAGAAGTTTTCCAAGCAGCGCATCTTCGAGATGTACGCCAACCAGGTGCCGATGGGACAGCGTGGTTCGTTCAGCGTCAACGGATTCGGCGAGGCCTCGCGGGCGTACTTCAACAAGGACATGAAGGACCTGACGTTGCCGGAGGCTGCCCTGCTCGCCGGAATCATTCAGCGTCCGAGCTATCTCTCGCCGTACCGCCATCCCGAGCGCGCGCTGGAGCGGCGCAACCTGGTGCTCGACTCCATGGTGGAGACGGGAGCGATCACCCGCGGCCAGGCAGACCATGCCAAAGCTACTGCGCTGAAGCTGGCGGCGCCCAACGTGGAGGCCAGCGACGCACCCTACTTTGTGGACCTGGTGAAGGACCAGCTCTCCAACCAGTACAACGAGAGCGAGCTGAATGAGCAGGCCATGCGCATCTTCACCACGCTCGATCCGGACTTGCAGCGTGCTGCCGCCGAAGCCGTGGAAGCGGGCATGAAGCTGGTGGACGACCAGATCCTGAGGAAGCGCACGCACAAAACCAAGGTTGGAACGGGAAGTGGGGCAATGACAGAGGTGAGCGTCGACTCCGGCCCCTTGCCGCAGGTCGCGGTGGTGGTCCTCGATCCTCACACAGGAGAGGTATTGGCGCTGGTTGGCGGGCGTAATTATGGCACCAGCCAGCTCAATCATGCCGTCGCGAAGCGTCCGACGGGATCGATCTTCAAGCCTTTCGTTTATGCTGCGGCGATCAACACAGCCCTGACCGGGCAGATGCTCTCGTTTGCCGCCGCCGCTCCCAACAATGGTGGTAATAGTCCGCCCACGATTGACACCAGCGGTAAGCCAGGAATCTTCACCCCGGCAACGCTGGTGGACGATTCGCAGGTGAGCATCGCATACGGCGACCAGGTGTATGAGCCGAAAAACTATCACGAGGCGTTTCATGGCGAAGTCACCGCCCGCTATGCACTGGCGATGTCGCTGAACAATGCGACCGTCAAGGTGGCGCAGGGCGTGGGGTTTGGCACCGTCGCTTCACTGGCGAAAGCGGCGGGCATCAGCAGCGTGCGAGCCACTCCGGCCCTGGCGCTGGGCGCCTACGATGCCAGTCCGCTGGATATGTCGGGAGCGTATACCGTGTTCAGCAATGGTGGCACCCGGGTATCTCCCATGATGGTGAAGTCAGTGCGCGATGCCCGGGGCGGCGTGCTGAACGATTACCACAACGATCCCAAGGAAGTGCTTGACCCGCGCGTGGCCTACGTGATGACGACCATGATGCAAGCGGTCATCGACAACGGGACAGGCTCCACGGTGCGGGCTCGCGGCTTTGCCGCTCCCGCCGCGGGCAAGACAGGCACATCGCACGACGCGTGGTTCGCGGGCTACACCAGCAACCTGCTGTGCGTAGTGTGGGTGGGCAATGACGATTACACCGACATCAAGCTGGCCGGAGGATCGACGGCGGCGCCCATCTGGGCGGAGTTCATGAAACGGGCGCAGAAGATCCCACAGTACTCCGACATGAAGGGGTTCCCAGCGCCTTCAGGCGTGGTGGAAGTACAGTTGGACAAAGTCACGAACCGCGTGGCAACTCCCGCGTGCCCCCAAGCGTACTATGTAGCGTTCATCGCCGGGACCGAACCCAAGGAAACCTGTGAGCAGGCGTTTAGCGACCATCGGGGATTCTTCTCGAAGATCCTGGGACTGGGCTCTCCTGAAGTCGCGCCACCTCCGACCACAAATGGGCCGATGCCGGGTCAGGCAGCAGGCGCCGTCGCCGGACAGTCGCCCGCCGCGCAAGCAGGTGGGCAACCACCAGCGGAGCAGAAAAAAAAGAAGGGCTTTTTCAGCCGGGTGTTTGGGGGCAAAGGAAACGATCAGGACCAAAAAGAAAATAGTGCGACTCCCCCTGCCGATAAAGGGAACAAATCGCCGCCTGAATAGGTCTAATATGGTGGGGGAACGGGAGTCGAGATAGACGTATGTCTCCTCGCCAAATTTCGCGCGGTTTCGGTTTGGGCCTTGCGTGTCTTGTCGTCGTAACCGCAATCGCTGGCTCCTCGCCGGCTTCGGACCAGCAGCAGCCGGCGGCGCCCGTGCCGCTGGTATCGCTCACTTCCGGCACTCCACAGGAACTGGAAAAGCAGGGCGATCAATTGCGCGCCCAGAAGCGCTATCTCGACTCGATCGACTATTACAGCACCGCCATCGCTCAACAACCCACTGCCCTGCTATGGAACAAGAAAGGCATAGCGCTGCTCTTCATCACCCGCAGCAAGGACGCGCAGAAATGCTTTCAACAAGCCCTCAAGCTGGACAAGAACTCGCCTGAAGCGTTGAACAACATGGGTTTTGTCGAGCAGATGCAGAAAAACTACGGCAAAGCCATTAAGTATTACAACAAGGCGCTGGTGGCGCGGCCGAATTCTGCAACCTTCCACTACAACCTCGGAGCGGCGTACTTCGCCAAACACGACTACGACAAGGCGACTCAGGAGTATCGGACGGCGTACCAGCTTGATTCCGAGATATTCCAGCGAGTATCGAAAATGGGAGTCATGGCGCAGACCAGCTCTCCCGAAGACCGTGCTGCCTTCTCGTTTATGGTGGCCAAAATGTACGCCCAGGCCGGCGACTTCGAACATTCGCTGGAGTACCTGCGCAGAGCCATGGAGGAAGGCTACAAGGGGATCGACAAGGTCTATACCGACTCCGAGTTCGCCAGCCTGCGCACCGATCCGCGTTTTGCCGACCTGATGGCGCAGAAGCCGCCCTCGCTCCAGTAACCTGGCAGTGCTAGATTCAAGAAATGGCTAAGCTCGCACTCTTCGGCGCGGCGGGCGCAATTGGGCACAGTGTCGCCAGCGCCCTGCGTAGCAATCATCAGGCATACCGCGTCGTAGGCCGCTCCCAGTCTGCTCTGCGACAAGCCTTCGGCTCCGATCCTCTGGCAGAAATTGTTACCTGGAATCCCGACGACCCCGCGTCAGTCCGCGCAGCAGCGCGGGGCATTGACGCCCTCATTTACCTTGTCGGTGTCGCTTATGATCAGTTCGAACTGCATCCCCAGCTCATGCGCAAGACGCTAGACGGTGCAATTGCAGCGGGCGTACAGCGGGTTCTGCTGATTGGGACGGTGTATCCCTACGGGCAGCCTCAAACCAACCCGGTGCGGGAAGACCATCCGCGCAATCCGCATACCTTTAAGGGCCGCATGCGTAAGGAACAGGAGGACCTGCTGCTGGAGGCAGACGCCAACGGCAAGATTCGCGGCGCGGTTCTCCGCCTGCCAGACTTCTACGGTCCGGGCGTGGACAAAGGCTTTCTCCATTCGATCTTCGTCGCCGCAGCGACGGGCGGACGGGCGCAGGTCATCGCTCCCCTCGACACTCCGCATGAGTACATCTATGTCCCAGACGTCGGACCTGTGGTGGCACGACTGATTGAGACTTCGGCAGCGTACGGCCGAGTCTGGCATTTGGCGGGAGCCGGAACGATCACGACTCGAGAAGTCGTCAAACAGGCGTTCGCGGTGACGGGCCGCAAGCCGAAGATGATCGTCGCCGGTCCGATGACATTGCGGCTCATGGGACTCTTCAATCCGCTCATGCGCGAGTTGGTGGAGATGAACTACCTGCAAACCAATCCAGTAGTACTGGACGACACAGCTTTGCATGGCTTGCTGGGCGAGATCACGAAGACGTCTTACCAGGACGGCATCCGGCAGTGCGTGGAGGCCGCAGGAATTGAAAAGCTCGCCTGATCTGTCAAGCGGGCTCTTTAGCTGCTTTGCAATTCCCTACTAGCTGTCGCTGCGCTTACGCAGAAACGCCGGAATCTCCAGATCGTCGGCGTCGTAGCTGATGTCCACGGTGCTGCTGACGGTGTCGATCGCGGGTGGCCCTTCGGGCGTTGCTCCCGTTCCCTTGACCAACGATACGTAGGTCGATTCCGCTTCGCGCGAATATGTGGCGGCCGCTGCTCGCGCCTCTTCGACCGGCTCAGCGTGTCGCACAACTTCCGACTCCAGATCGAGATCGTCGACCGAGTCGGGGATGTACGGCACGTTCCGTGGCCGTTCGTTGATGCGCGGCTCGGCTGCGTCCGCTTTGGGCACTTGAGTCTGACGTCCGGCTTCGGGCTCACGAACCGACGGCACCTGGAAGGTGGAACTCGATGTGGCGCGCGCGTTCAGTACGGCGCTGGCCGCGGCATTGGCGTGGTCGCGACTGCGGGTTGCCTCTTTGAATCCGGTCGCAATGACCGTGATCTTCACTTCGTCCTTCATCTTCTCGTCGAGCACGGCGCCGAAGATGATGTTGGCGTCTTCGTGTGCGGCGCTCTGAATGATGGTGGAGGCCTCGTTCACTTCCGCCAGGCGCAGCGAACTCGAACCCGTCACGTTGATCAGGATGCCACGCGCACCGTCGATGGCCCCGGCTTCGAGCAGGGGCGAAGCAATGGCAGCCTGGGCCGCGGCGGTAGCGCGGTTTTCGCCGCGCGCGGTCGCGGTGCCCATCACCGCGTAGCCCATGCCGGCCATGATGGTCTTCACGTCGGCAAAGTCGCGGTTGATGATGCCCGGAATGGTGATGATGTCGGAGATGCCCTGCACCGCCTGGCGCAGAATGTCGTCGGCGACGCGGAACGATTCGAAGAAGCCGGCGTCCTTGGCGACCGCCAGCAGCTTCTCGTTAGGAATGACGATGGTCGTGTCCACCGAGTCGATCAACTCCTGCAAGCCGCGCTCTGCCTGGTTCTGGCGGCGTTTGCCTTCGAAGGCGAATGGCTTGGTCACGACGGCGACGGTCAGTGCTCCCATTTCGCTGGCCAGCGAAGCTATGATCGGCGCGGCCCCGGTGCCGGTGCCTCCGCCAAGGCCGGTGGTAATGAACACCATGTCGGCCCCTTCAAGCGCCTCGATGATTTTGTCGGCGTCTTCCAATGCGGCCTTGCGTCCGACTTCAGGATTCGCGCCGGCACCGAGGCCATTGGTCAACTTCACGCCCAGCTGGATCTTCACCGGGGCATGGGAGAGCTTGAGTGCTTGTAGATCGGTGTTGGCAACCACGAACTCGATCCCTTCGAGGTGAGACTCGATCATGCGGTTGACGGCGTTGCCTCCGCCTCCACCGACGCCAATGACCTTGATCTTCGCGCTGTTCAGGGTCTCTTCATTGAAGTGAATGCGAATGTCGCTGTCCGATTGCGTCTTGTCGTTGAAATCTTCGATCATCGCTACTCCGCTTGCGCCCTCGAAGGGCGCGATTGAAATTCACGAATGCCTATACATTTTGCCTGGCGAACAATGCCTTGAGCCTGGCCCCAAATCCGCGATCGCTGTTGGTGCGCCCTTGCCGCGCCCGGTGACCGTACAACACCATGCCGATCGCGGTGGAAAATTCCGGTTCCAGCAAGTTTGACGGTAGCTTGGCAATGGGCACCGGATAACCTAACCGCGCCTGTCGTCGCAGCGTTTCTTCCGCCGTTTCCATCAGCCCGTTCAGGCGTGATCCGCCGCCGGTGAACACGACCCCCGCTCCCAGCAGCTCATACACGCCGGCCTGTCGCAGATGCTCGCGCAACAGTTCCATCAACTCCCGCGCACGGGGCTCCAGAATCTCGCCCAGCATGCGCTGCTGCACCAGTCGCGACGGGCGGTCACCCACCGACGACACCTCGATCTCGTTGCCCGCGGGAATGCGGGTCACGATGGCGCAGCCAAACATTTTCTTGATGTTCTCGGCATCGGGAATCGGCGTGCGAAAGCCCACGGCTACATCGTTGGTGAAATGGTCCCCGCCGATAGGTACGGCGCCGGTATGAATCACCACGCCCTCGTAGTACACAATGAGGTCGGTCGATCCCGCGCCGATATCGGCGAGGCAGACGCCAAGTTCGCGCTCGTCGGTCTGTAGCACGGAGTCGGCGCAGGCCAGCGGTTCAAAGACGGTGTCATCGACGTGAATGCCGGCACGGTTCGCTGCCGTCACCACGTTCTGGGTCGCCGTGGTCCCTGCGGTGATGACATGCACGCGCACTTCGACCTTTTTGCCCATGAGTCCGGCAGGATCATGCACGCCGGGTTGTCCATCGACAATGAATTCCTGCGGCAACAGGTGCAGGGGCTCGTGGTCTTCGGGAAGCGGTATACTGCGCGCCTTTTCGACGGCGGCGCGAACATCATCACGGCTGATCTCTCGCGAACGCCCTCCGAGCGTGATGCCGCCGTGGCTGTTGACGCCGCGAATGTGCGATCCGGCCACGCCAACGAGGGCATGCTCGACCGGTGCCTGGGCAACGTTTTCGGCCTCTTCGACAGCCTTCTTGATGGAGTCCACCGCCTTGTCGAGATCGGCGATCACGCCCTTGCGCATGCCGCGCGAGTCGGCGACTCCGTGGCCGCGATAGCGTAGCGCGTACTCGTTGACTTCGGCGACAATGACACAGGTCTTGGCACTTCCAATGTCAACGACCGCGAGCAAATTTTCGTTTTGACTTCCCATTGTTTATCGGTGCTTCTTGGCCTTCCTGGGGGCTGCAATCTTGTTCTTCGGAGCTACCGGCGCTGCCGCCGGCGCGACTGCGGGCGGCGGATCCAACACAACAGCCTTCGGTGTCCCGGCCGAGTTCTCGGGATTCACAATCACCTGGCCCGCATACCGAAGGTCGATCGAATCCAGGCGGCTAAACTGCGACCTCCACTCCTGCACGTGGGCGACGTAAACCTGGAAGCGATCCAGGAAGTTCGACGAGCCCAGATGCACCAGCACGGCGCCCTTCGGGTCTGAGACCGTCGCCTTCACGTCATCCGGATCGGAGAGATCGACCTCGCTCAAACTCTGCGAGTAATGCGCGCCCGTGGAGTCGAGTTCACGGATCAATTCGGCGTAAACCTTCATGCGCGGAGCGCGGGTAGAAAGCGGCTCGTTCTCGCTCATGCCGACGATCACGGGAAACGAATAAGTTGTCTGCGCCCCTGCCGGCAAATCCATGATGACGCCGTGGGCGTCGATGAACGCAATATGCGAATTGACCGCCACGAAAGCCACCGGAGTACGTTCGTGCAGTTCGATCCTCACGCGGTTGGGGTAAAGCCGCATCACCGCGGCCGATTCCACCCAGGGGATGTCTTCCAGTTGCTTCTTGCGTTCCGCCAGGGGAACGAAAAAGATGTTGCGGTCGATGTCGCCGCCCATCACCTCGAGCACCTGCGCGCGCGTGACATTGTGATTGCCGAGGAGTGCGATGTTGTCGCTGGAATCGATGCGGAAGCGCCACGACTGCGTGCCGTAGCGATACAACGTGATGCCAACCAGTCCAACCACGCCCACCACCAGCAGCCCGATCAACAGGAGCTTGATGCGGCCGATGGCCTTGCGGGGCAGGGCCCCGCGGCGCACCGGAACTCGCTTCTGTCCGCGCAGAAACGGAGACTCGCCCTCGTCGTCGAGGTCGAGGTCGAGCATACGGGCATCGAGCGGAGACTCATCGAACGAACGGGCAGAGGCCCGCGATTCGACGGCCGCTTCGAACTCCTCCTCCGGCAATGTGGAAGTCGTTTTCCGCGCCATGAATACGATGGAACTGCCGAAACCTTCGGCTATTGGCCTCAATATATCCGGTTTCTTCGGCTGCGTGGGCACGCTTTTTGCAGGATTCCTGGGGACGTATTGCATTTGAAAACATCAAACGCACAGTTGTGGTCGATGCGTCGCAAAATTAGGCGAGATTCGTGGTGATTGCGGAGAATTCGTAGATTACGCGGAGACGACTCATGAACCACGGAAGTAACCCGTGCGCTGCGATTCCCTACCGGCTGAGTCGTTGCGCGGCGTGCGTTTCCAGCGCCTCCAGAACTTGAGGCGCGAGTTGAACTACATTGCCTGCGCCAAGCGTGAGCACCAGATCGTCTGGCTGCGCGGTCGTAGACGCCAACTCAGCCGCCTCGGCGAATGAGTTCGCGTAAATTGCCTGAGTTCCTCCAGCATGGCTAATTCGTTCTGCGAGTAATTCGCCGGTGATGCCGGGGATGGGCGATTCGCTAGCCGCATAGATGTCGAGCACCGTGACCGAATCAGCAGCATCAAACGCGGTGGCAAAGTCATCGAGCAGCAATTGCGTTCGGGTGTAGCGGTGCGGCTGGAAGATGACGTGGATCTTCCTGAACCCACATTCTCGGGCCGCTGCCAGCGTCGCGCGTATTTCCGTGGGATGGTGGCCGTAGTCGTCGATCACGGTCACGCCGTTGGCTCGGCCCTTGAGTTGGAATCGGCGGTCAACGCCGTTGAACTTCTCCAGCCCGGCGCGAATTTTCTCCACGGGTATGTCGAGTCCGATTCCGACAGCGATGGCTGCGGTGGCGTTGCGCACGTTGTGTTCGCCCGGCACGTGCAGATGAAATTCGCCCAGGTCTTTGCCATGATACTGCACGCGAAAAGCGCTGGTTGCGAGCTGGCCCTCGACTGCGGTGCCGCTGCGCATATCGGTGATCAGGAAGTCGGAGCCCTCGCGCGTACCGTAAGTCACAGTCCTCCGCCGCACTGCTGGCAACAGCCGCCGCAGATCATCGTTGTCGTTGCAGGCGACCACCATGCCATAAAACGGAACATGGTCGAGAAACTCGACAAACGTCCGCTCCACGTCGTCCAGGTCACGATAGCAGTCCATGTGCTCGCGGTCGATGTTGGTGACGACGGCGAGAATCGGCCATAGTTTCAAGAACGACCGGTCGCTCTCGTCGGCTTCGGCGACAAAATATTCCGACTTGCCCACGCGCGCGTTCGAACCCATTGCATCGACGCGTCCGCCAATGACGACCGTGGGATCAAGGCCCCCGGCGGCGAGCACAACGGCCAGCATCGAGGTTGTCGTGGTCTTGCCGTGCATCCCGGCGACGGCGATTCCGTATTTCAGGCGCATCAACTCCGCGAGCATTTCGGCGCGCGGAATCACCGGAATATGGCTGAGGTGGGCGGCGGCAACCTCGGGATTATCGCGCGCGATGGCGGAACTGGTCACCACCACCTCGGCGCCCGCCAGGTTCTCTGCACGATGGCCCTCGAAGGTGATGGCTCCCATGGCGGCCAGGCGATGCGTGATGGGCGAGGCCTTCAGGTCCGAGCCGGAAACTTTGTAGCCGAGGTTCAGCAGCACCTCGGCGATGCCGCTCATGCCGATGCCGCCGATGCCCACGAAATGTACGCGCTGAATCTTGGCAAACATGGTGGAGAGAAGACCCTCTAGGCTACCGCGTGCACGTCCCGGACGCCAGCGATACGGGCGGCAAGGGCTGCGATTTCCGTAGCAGCATGGGGGTGCGCGAAACGGCGGGCGGCGGAACACATTTGCGTCAGGCGCGCGCGATCGCCCATCAAGGAAACAATCTCCTCCACCAATCGATCGGGGGTCAGCTCTGACTGAGGCAACAAGCGCGCGGCGCCCGCGTTGGCCAGGGTCTCGGCATTGTGGCGCTGGTGATCATCCGCCGCAGTCGGCAGGGGAACGAAGATTGCCGGCTTACCTGCAGCCGAAATTTCGGCCACCGTGCTGGCTCCGGAGCGGCACACCAGCAGATCGGCGCGGGCGAAAGCACCCGGCATGTCGTCGGTGAAGCGCGATACTGCGGCGGAGATTCCCGCGTTCGCCGCAGCGATCTTTGCCGCTTCGCAATCTTTTTCGCCAGTCTGGTGGATGAGGTGAATACCGGGCACCATCTTCGCCAATTGCGGCAATGATTCCATGACGGCCACGTTGATGGCGTGAGCTCCCTGGCTTCCGCCAAAAACCAGAAGTGTAGGAGGCTCGTCCGACGAACGAGTAGCCACATGGAAAAACTCGCGTCGCACAGGAACTCCGGTCACCACGGAATTTCGGAAGTATCGTTGTGTTGCCGGGAAGTGTACTGCAGCGGCCCCGACCATGGGCGCCACAAGGCGGTTGGCGATGCCGGGAACGACGTTGGGCTCGAACGCCATCATGGGCACATTCATCAATGAGGCTGCGAGCATGGCTGGACCCGAGGCGTAGCCGCCCACCCCGATCATCACATCCGGACGAAACTCCGTGATCATGCGGACGGATTGCGCGATTGCACGCGGCAGATCGAATAATGTCCTGAGGCGGGTCGCCAGATCGACGCGGTTGAGCGCCCCAACTGTGATCAGCTTGAGTTGAAACCCTGCCGCGGGTACGAGCCGCGTCTCGATGCCGCGGGCGGTCCCGATGAACAGCACTTCTGCGTTATAGCGGGACTTCAGTTCCTGCGCGATGGCCAAGGCGGGTATAACGTGTCCGCCCGTGCCTCCTCCGGCAATGATGACGCGCATCGCTAGTCCGTCTGTTGCGTGATGTTGAGCAGGATCCCCACGCTGGCGAGGGTGATAAACAGCGACGATCCACCGTAGGAGACGAAAGGCAGCGGGATTCCCTTGGTCGGCATCATGCCCAGGACTACGCTCATATTGATGAGCGCCTGCACCACCACCATGGCGGTGATTCCCGTCGCCAGGAAGCGCGCGAAGGGATCCTGGGTACGCAAGGCCGTGCGAATGCCGCGGTACAGAAAGATGCTAAACAGGATGACGACTAGGGTCGCCCCCCACAGCCCAAGTTCTTCCGCGATGTTGGCGTAGATGAAGTCGGTGTGCGGTTCCGGCAGGTAAAAGAGTTTCTGCTTCCCTTCCATCAGGCCCGCACCCATGAGGCCGCCAGTGCTGACCGCGATCATCGACTGGATGATGTGGAAGCCGTGTCCTTGCGGATCCTTCCACGGATCAAGGAACGCGATGATACGGTGCCAGCGCCACGGAACACGCACAATCAGGAAGTACAGCGGCAGCAACGACGCCAGCAGGGCGTAGCCGAGATAGCGCATCTTCATCCCGGCGATGTAGAGCACCGAAGCGGTAATGGCCATGCATGCGACGGCGGTGCCCAGGTCGGGCTCCTTGATGATGAGCGCCGCCAGCAGCAGGCTGGGCGCGGCAGCGGGAAGTAGCACGTGCTTCCAGTCAGATATCTGGTGCCAGCGCGACTCCAGAAAGTACGCGAGGTACAAGATGATGGCGGGCTTGGCCAGTTCCGACGGTTGCAACGACAGCGGTCCTATCTTGATCCAGCGGTGGGTATTGTGGGAATCATGAAATAGAAACACCGAGACCAACAGCAGGCAGGTGAACCCAAGAAACGTGAACACGATCGACGACCGCCGATACTGCTTGTAGTCGATATTCATGACCACCAGCATGGCGGCGATTCCGGCCGCGGCCCAGCCCAGTTGTCTCAGCAGAAAGCTGTACGAAGACCCGAAGCGTTCTCTGGCCATCACCGCCGACGCGCTGAACACCATGATCAGCCCCAGAAAGACGAGCAGCAGGATCACGGTGAACAGCCATTTATCGACGCTGACGCGCTTCGCCACTATTTTTTACCTCCCGCACGGCCGCTGCCTGTGGGTTGGACTTCCCGCGCCTCCATCTGCCTCACCAAATCCTTGAAGACGCGGCCACGGTGTTCGTAACTGACGAACTGATCGAAGCTGGCACAGGCGGGAGCCAATAGCACGACGTCCCCCGGCACCGCCAATTCGGTGGCGCGGCGGACTGCGTTGTCAATCGTGCCCGCACTGATGACCTCGGTCCCGCGCACCTGCGACTCGATTTTGCTCGCGGCCGAGCCAATGGTATATACGCGCTTGACCCGCTTCTCCAGCAATGGATTGAGAACGCTGTAGTCGCTGCCCTTGTCCTTGCCGCCGAGAATAAGGTGAAGACCTCCGGGGAACGACTCGACCGCCTTGATCGTCGCATCGACGTTGGTCGCCTTGGAGTCGTTGTAGAAGTGAACGCCGCGGATGGTCGCAACATATTCGAGGCGATGCTCGACCGCCGTGAAACTCGCAACGGCACGGCGAATGTCACTCGGATCGACACCAACGAGCATGCCCGCACAAACTCCCGCCAGCACGTTCTCGACATTGTGCGCGCCCTTCAGCGAAATTTCTGCGACGGGCATGATGGTCACTTCACTGTCCGCATCGCGCCACAGGATGCTATCTCCGCGTACGAATGCTCCATGCTCGACGGCATGCAATCTGCTAAACCAGTACACGGTGGCTTGGGTCTTGTCCGCCATGGCAACGCAAGTACTGTCGTCGGCGTTCAGAACCGCGAAGTCGCTGCCAGTCTGGTTCTCGAAGACGCGTAACTTTGCGGCAGCATAGTTCTCAAAGGTATGGTGGCGGTCGAGATGATCCGGTGTGACGTTCAACACGACAGCGATCTTGGGATGAAAGGTCTCGATCGTCTCTAACTGAAAACTGCTGACCTCGAGCACAATCCAGGTCTCGGCAGTGGCACTATCCACGAAACTGATCGCGGGGGTTCCGATGTTGCCGCCGACCAGGGTTTCGCGCCCGCTGGCCGCGATGATCGCTCCCGCCAGTGTGGTGGTTGTCGTCTTGCCGTTCGAACCGGTGATGGCGACGATCTGGCCCTTGAGGTAGCGCGCGGCCAGTTCGACTTCGCCTATCACTGGAATGCCAGCCTGACGCGCCTGCAGCAACTGTGGCACGTCCGCGGGCACACCCGGGCTGATAACGATGAGTTCCTGTTCCTTGAAGGTGCGCTCGCCGTGGTATCCCGCCTCGACCACGATGCCGTGGTCCAGCAGCAGCGGTATCTCGTGATGCAATTCCTCAGCCGATTTGGTATCGGAGACAGCAACCCGTGCACCGCGATCCGCCAGAAACAAGGCGCTGGCGATTCCCGATTTTCCCAGCCCGACCACCAGTACACGCTTGCCTTTTACATCCATGAAAGGTTCCGCCCGAAGGGTCATTGTGCCACGTTTGCTGCGCGGCTAGCGCAACTTCAAGGTGGTGAGAGCAAAGAGTGCAAACACCAGCGATGCAATCCAGAAGCGCACGATCACTTTGGACTCGCTCCAGCCCATCAACTCAAAGTGATGATGGATGGGCGCCATCTTGAAGATGCGCTTCTTGCGCAGCTTGTACGATCCCACCTGCAGGATGACCGACAGCGCCTCGATGACGAATATGCCGCCAATAAACGGCAGCAGCAGCTCCTGCTTGATGAGAACGGCCACGGTGCCGATGGCGCCGCCCAGGGCCAGCGATCCTACATCGCCCATGAAGACTTCGGCTGGATGGGCGTTGTACCAGAGAAAGCCAATGGCGGATCCGACCATGGATCCACCGAAGATCGTCAATTCCGAAACCTGCGGAATCTTGGAAATCTCCAGATAGTCGGCGAACAGGGCATGCCCGCTGACGTAGGTCAGCATGGTCAGTGCCCCGGCGGCGATCACAGTGCAGCCAATCGCCAGGCCGTCGAGGCCGTCGGTCAGGTTCACCGCATTGCTTGAGCCCACAATGACGATTACCACAAAAATCAGGAAAGGGAGGAAAGCCAGCGGCCAGAAACTGGTGTGCAACAGGCTACCAATCACCAGGTCGGGCCGGAAATGCTTGAAGAACGGCACAATCAGGCGTGTGGAATAGAGCCCATAACGTTGCAAGGCGATGAGCGTGAGGCCAATCGCCAAGGCGGTCAGGAATTGGTAGAAGAGCTTGGCGCGCCCGGTGAGGCCTAAATTGCGCCGGTGGACCACCTTTAGATAGTCGTCGGCGAATCCGATGCCGCCGTAGGCGAGCGTCGCGGCCACCGCGATCCAGACGAAGCGATTGCTCAGGTCAGCCCACAGCAACGTGGGCACGACCATGGCGACCACGATCAGCACCCCGCCCATGGTCGGAGTGCCAGCCTTCCGCTGGTGCGCCTGCGGCCCGTCTTCTCGGATGTACTGGCCGATCTGGAAATCGCGCAATCGCCGCACCACCGCCGGGCCAATCACCAACCCCATGAAGAGAGCGGTGAGGCTGGCGAAGGCGGTACGAAACGTCAAATAGCGGAAGATTCGGAACGGTCCGATGTGTAGTACGACAAAGCCCTTCTGATAAAGCAACCAATAGAGCAAAATGTTCCCCGTCTTTAAAGTATCGCCCGGCCCAAATCCTTAGCGGCTGGCGTCACCCGTTTTACCCATCCACAACTCCAGCGCGCGCTCCAGGCGAACCCCTCGCGATGCCTTCAGCAGCACCACGTCGCCGGGTAACACGTTGCGCTGCAGCCATTCGCCAGCCTCCTCCGGAGTAGCTGCGAATTCCGCTGTAAGGTTGGTGGCCGCCGCCCCTTCCACGATGTAACGCGCCAGGCCTCTCACGCCAAGCACGAGGTCGACTCCGTAGTTTCCCATGAGTTGGCCGCAGTCGCGATGCATGGCCTCGCCGCTTGGTCCCAGCTCAAGCATCTCGCCAGCAACCACAATACGGCGTTGCGCCGGCATCTGCGCCAGTGAGCGGACCATGCTGTCCAGGGCCTTTGGGTTTGAATTGTAGCAATCGTTGATGATCGTGGCTCCGGCGTATTCGATCATCTGTCCGCGCTTGTCGCCCGCAGAAAGCGACGCCAGCGATCGGGCGGCGTCCTGGAGCGTCACATGGTATTGCAGGCTGGCTGCGATTGCTGCCAGTGCGTTGTAGATGCTGAATTCGCCCAGCAGTGGCAGCGTAACACGCTCGCGCTGGCCATTGCCGACGAGGTCGAACGCCGAACCCACGGGCCGCAGCGCTTCGATGTATTCGGCCCTGATGTCTGCGGGCTTTTGCAACCCGAATGTCACGACCGTGCCAGGGAAGTCGCGCCCGAACTGCGAAACGTAAGCGTCGTCAGCATTGAGTACTGCGATTCCATCGGCGGGCAACGACTCAATCAACTCGTACTTGGCGCGGGCGATTCCGGCGATGGAATCGAAGAACTCCAGGTGCACGGGCGCCACCATCGTGACCACGCCGCAGTTTGGTTGCGCTAGTTTCGCCAGCGCAGTGATCTCCCCCGCGTGCGACATTCCCATCTCGATCACGGCGATCTCGTGCTCGGGTTCCAGCTTCAGCAGTTGCAGCGGCAGGCCAAAATGGTTGTTCAGATTGCCTTGCGATTTCAGCACGCGATGGTGGGTCGCCAGGATATGCGCCACGATTTCCTTGGTCGTGGTCTTGCCGGCGGAACCGGTCACGCCCACCAGCGGCTTGCCCCACAGCTTCCTTACGGCCGCAGCAAGCCGCTGCAGAGCAGTAAGCGTGTCCTCCACAGCCAGCAGCCGGGTTTTGATTGGAAAGCGCGCCAACTGGTCACGGCGCACTACTGCCGCAACCGCGCCCTTGGACAACGCAGCTTCCACGAAGGTATGGCCGTCGAGATGTTCGCCAAGCACGGCGAAAAACAGCTCACCCGGCAGAATGGTGCGGGAATCGAGGGAATAGCCGCCGGCAACCGCGACAGGATCGAACTCACCGCTCGCCTGCATGAACTCGGCAGCGCGAGAGAGGCTCAGCTTCATGATTTGACCGGATGCGCAGCCGCGTATCCGACGTGTTGCAGAGCTTTCTGGGCCACTTCCACATCGTCGAAGGGGACAACGCCCTTACTGGTCACCTGATGTTTCTCGTGCCCCTTGCCGGCGATGAGAACGATATCTCCGGCCTCGGCCTCGTGTATGGCCAACTCAATGGCCTTATGGCGGTCGGGTTCCAGGGTGTAGCGTGCGCCGGTGCGCTGCAGCCCGGGCAAGGCGTCGTTCATGATGGCGATGGGGTCTTCGCTGCGCGGGTTGTCGCTGGTCAGTATCACGAAGTCGCTACCTCGTCCCGCTGCTTCGCCCATCAGCGGCCGTTTGGCGCGGTCGCGATCGCCACCGCATCCGAACACGGTGATCACGCGTCCTGGCCCGCCGCGCTGATGCAGGAAATCATGTGCCACCGCTGTGAGGTTGCGAATGGCATCATCGGTGTGGGCGTAGTCCACAATTACGGTGAACGGCTGGCCCAGGTCGAGCCGCTCGAAGCGGCCAGCAACGTGAGGGATCTGGTCGGCGGCTTCGGAGATGGCGTTGGGCTCGACGTCGCGCGCAAACGCAGCGGCGGCGGCAGCCACCAGGTTGTACACGTTCACCCGGCCCAGCATCGCACTCCAAACAGGAATCTCGCCCCGCGGCGTAACCAGTTGGAAGCCAACCCCGTTGCCACTGATTTTCAGGTCCTTGGCGTGAAAGTCGCCGCGTTCGATGCCGTAGGTAATCACTTCGTGGTGCTTCTTGCACAGCGGTAGCAGGCGTTGGCCGTACTCGTCTTCGATGTTGATGACAACGAACCGGGGCGGCTCAACTCCTAGCCCCTTAAACAGGATCGTCTTCGACTGGAAGTAGTTCTCCATCGTTCCGTGATAGTCGAGATGATCGCGTGTCAGGTTGGTGAAAACCGCCACTTCGAACGGAATTCCGAAAACGCGCTGCTGCTCGAGAGCATGCGAGGAAACTTCGAGCACTGCCTCGGTGCATCCGGCGTTCACTGCCTTCGAGAAAATTTGGTTCAGTTCGAGAGCTTCGGGCGTAGTGTGTGGGGCCGGAAATGTCTCGTCGCCGATACGGTACTCGACCGTACCAAGCAGCGCGATCTTGCGCCCCGCGGCCCGTAACATCCGGCTCAGAATGAACGATGTTGTGGTCTTGCCGTTGGTGCCAGTGATCCCGGTGATCGTCAACTTTTCCGCGGGATGGCGGTAGAAGTTTGCACTGAGACGCGCCAGCGCCCGCCGTCCGTGCGGCACCACCGCCCAGGCAATCCCTTGGCGCGGAGCAACCGAGTCGCTCACCACCGCCACCGCTCCGTTGGCGATCGCCTGATCGATAAACCGGTTGCCATCGGTGCTATCGCCGCGCATGGCCACGAAACACCATCCCGGCTTCACCCGCCGGCTGTCGTAATCCAGGCCGGCGATCGGTGGATCGCCGTTTTGGTCCAGGTATTCCGCACCATCAAGCAACTTCAGGAAGTTCATTCTACCCGCATTATAGCTGCGCTCCGGAAGCCAAGCGCGGCTGTTTGCGTCGCTGGACGCTGGTTTTCCAAAACGGTACAACAGCCTTGGCTAGTGACTGAAATGAATCGTGACCTTCTGCCCCGCCAGCAAGTGGCTGCCCGGCAGAGGAGATTGCTGGCGCGCAACTCCGCTGCCCATGACGTTGATCTCGAGGCCGCTTTGCTGCGCCACTTCCACCGCTGAACGTAACGACTTTCCCATGAACGACGGCACCACGATGCCGCTCTCCACGTCGAGTACGACGGTGCCTTTTCCAGCGGCGGCTTGCGCCGCAGTGGGTTCGGTAGCAGGAACGGCAGCCACGGTGTCATCAGGTGAAATTGCTGGCGGCGGCACGGTCGGCTCCGTAGAAATATTCACGACCTTCGCACCGCCCGGCTGGGCCGAATTCGAAGCAGCAGCCACATGCTGGTCTGTTTTCGCCGCGGCCTTCGCAGAAGCATCTTCGCCTTCCGGCATCAATGGCGCTCCCAACCGGTCCGAGCCTTCCTCCGCGTCATCAGTCTTCTTGGCGGACGCAATGAGGGTCTGCCGCAGCGACTGGTTCTTCGGCTCGATGTCATGCGGCACGTGCATATACTCCAGCACCTGCTGCGCGATGCGCTTGAAAACCGGCGCGGAAACCTGGCCACCTTGATGCAGTCCTTGCGCTGAATCGAGGATGACGGCAATCGTGATCGCGGGGTTATTGACCGGCGCAAAGCCCACGAACGAGCCCACGTATTTCGTCTTGGAATAGGTTCCCGTCGCCGGATCGACTTTCTGCGCGGTGCCAGTCTTACCGGCCACGGTGTAGCCATCGAGGATGGCGCGTCGGGCCGTACCGAACAGCACCACGCCTTCCATCATCTTCTTCATCTGCGCCGCCGTCATGGCCGAAACTACCCGATGCTGCGTCGCGGGATGAAACACTACTGGCTTGGGCGACGCGTTGGGTGGCAACTCTCCAGCCACGATGCGTGGTGGCGTATAGATGCCATCGTTGGCGATTGTCGAAACCATCGACACCACTTGCACCGGAGTTACACCAATTTCCTGCCCCATCGAGATCGCGCCGATCGAAACTTTCGACCAGCGATTGACCGGTTTGGTCAGTCCCCGGCTTTCACCCGGCAGTTCGATGCCGGTCAGCGAACCGAATCCGTAGCCGCGAATGTATTGATCGAAGCGCTCGTTTCCCAGCTTCATGCCGGTCTTGATAGCGGCCACGTCGCTGGAGTGGGCATAGGCCTCGGCAACCGTCACCACGCCCAGTTTCTCGTGGTCGCGAATCGTCATGCCGAAGACGGTGATCGAGCCGTTCTGGCAATCAACGTGGTCTTCCGGCGTGACTACTTTCTGCTCGATCGCCGCCGAGTAGGTCACCGTCTTGAACACCGACCCGGGTTCATACACGTCGCTGACCGCACGGTTTTTCAGCGCTTCCTTGGGAACGCTGTTGAACACGTTGGGATTGAACGTCGGACGGTTGACCAGCGCCAGAATTTCGCCGGTTTGCGGGTTCTGCACGACCACAGTCCCAGCCACCGCCTTGGTCTCTTGCATCGCCCGCTCGAGTTCCTTCTCCGCGATGTACTGGATGGTGGAGTCGAGCGTCAGCACCAGGTTCTGTCCGGGATCGGGCTGCCGCTCCACCCGTCCGTACCACTTGCGGCGGGCATCGACGAAGATCATCTCCCGGCCTGGCATGCCGCGCAAATCGTCGTCGAACTTCAGTTCCAGACCACCCAGCCCTTCGTCGTCAACCCCCACATATCCGATGGTCTGGGCTGCCAGGTCGCGCTTGGGATAAAAACGCTTGGGTTCCTTGCGGAAATAGATCCCCCGCAGGTTCAGATTGCGAACGCGCTCGCCTGAGTCGGCATCGAGTTTGCGCTTCACCCAGGCGAAGTTCTTCTGCGACCTGAGATGGGCCAGCAGTTCCTGGGCGTCCACATCTAGCACCTTGGCCAGGATCTGCGCCGTGGTTTCCTGGTCGGAGATTTCACTGGGGACGGCGAACACCGAATCGACGTCAATCGACATCGCCAGTTCACCGCCGTTGCGGTCATAAATGGTGCCACGCCGCGGGTCCACGTCAATGGTGCGTCCGTGCTGGCGGGAAGCCAGGTTTAGGAAGAATTGGTACTTGATAACTTGCAGGTACACCAGGCGACCGAGGACCGCCGCCACCCACAAGAAGAGCACAGCAGCAAGAATGTAGAGCCTCTTGCTTGGCGTCTTCGCCGCTGCGCTTGCCCGCATTCCCGTTCTCCCCGTGTGCAATCCCAGCCCAGAGTCAGGACCGCCGTCTTACCCTGTGGTACAGCTCATGCACTGTGGTACTTACATGCAGAAGGCGGTCCGACATGGGCGGACCGCCGCTATGAACTCCCGTCCGGGTTCAGCCCGTCGCGCTGCCACTCAGACCCTTACTGCTGCATCGAAACAACCATGATCCCGCTGGGATTCGCCTTCGCCATGACCGGCGCAGCGCTGTCCCCGTTGCCGCTCTCGATGACCTGCACCTGGCCGGCGACGGGTGGAATCATGCCCAGTTTGCGCGCTTGGAGGTCGATGCGCTCCAGGTCCTTCAGCGAGGATTCCTCCAGCTTCAGTTCACGGTTGCTTTCGACGATGGAAGTCTGCTCTGCCTTCGCCTGCTCGATGCGATAGCCGTATTCGATGGCGCTGAGGTGCTGCAGCAGGTACACCATCACCAGTAGAAAAAAGACGGCCAGCGTCACACCAAAGGACTTCATCTCGCGGCGGCGTTGGGGATCGACCACACGCACCACGCGCGAATTGTCGATGCGCTTGGAGAAGTAGATCTCGGGAGTGCCCATGAACATGCCACGGGTCTCCGACACCTGCTCGCCCCAGCTTCCCGCCTCGGCTGCGGTTGGATAAAGAATTCCGGCTGCCATCGCTCTCTCCTGCCGGGCGGCCTTATACCTGGCGCACGTCCGGCTACAATCCCACAAGGTCGCAGTCCCTCGTTCCGGTACTGCGACTTATTCACATTTCCCACAACCTTTTCCGCAGGCGCTGTGGATATGCCTGAGGAAACTGTTGAAAAGTTTCGCAACTCATCAACTATCTACTTCCCGCAAAACTCAAATCCGCTCCGCCGCTCGCAGCTTCGCGCTGCGCGACCGCGGATTGCGATCGATCTCTTCCTCTTCGGCGGCCACCGGCTTCTTGGTTAGCACGCGGTACGTTCCGTCGTGCGCTCCCTCGCGCAGCGCATCTTTCACGATGCGGTCTTCCAGCGAGTGGAAGCTGATGATCACCAGTCTGCCGCCCTTTTTCAGCACCCGTGGCGCCGCGCCCTTACTCAACAGCGTCTGCAGGTCGTCCAGTTCACGGTTCACCAGAATTCGGAGAGCCTGAAAGGTTTTCGTCGCCGGATGAATGCGCCGCTCAGCCTGGTTCATTGGCCGGGCCGCAGCCGAAACCACCTCCGCAAGATGTGCGGTGGTACGAATCGGCCGCGCCCGAACAATGGCTCTGGCGATTCTCCGCGACCTCCTTTCCTCACCGAATTCGTAAATCGCATCGGCAAGCTCGCGCTCGTCGAAGCGGTTTACCACTTGTTCGGCGGTCTGCCCGGACTGCGTATTCATCCGCATGTCCAAGGGGCCTTCCGCCTGAAAACTAAATCCGCGCTCGGCGTTGTCCAACTGCAGGGAGCTCACGCCCAGATCGGCCAACAACCCATCGACGCTGGCTTGCGCCACGTGTTGCGCCACTTCCGCAAAGCTCGCCTGCACCAGTTCGATCTTTGGCCAATCGGCTGCCAACTCCGGAGGAGGGCTCAACAGCCGTTCGCGGGCCCGTTCCAGCGCTGCCGGGTCTTTATCGAAGCCAATCAAACGACCCGCTGGGCCGAGGCGTCTTGCGATTTCCCAGCTGTGTCCGCCTAGACCGAGGGTCAGATCGATAAAGGTCCCGCCGCGCCGCACCGCCAGGAATTCGATCGCCTGTTGTAAAAGAACTGGTACATGGCCAAACTGTCTTTTGCCCGCTTCGCCATGTTCGCGCCCGGGGGCGCTGTCCGCTCTTGGAAACTCGTTGTCCATTCACTCCCGTTCCGAGACGTTGAATGGATCGCTCTGCCTCACTAAATGCCCAGACCGTCCAGGGTTTTTGCATCCTCATCCGTGAAAGGCTCGATCACCTCTTCGCGAAGCGCTTCCGCATTTTGTACTTCGAGGTACGTCAAACGCCCCGCCACCGAGACCTCGCCTTTCAGGTCGGCCGACTCGCGCAACACCGCCGGCAGCAGCAGACGCCCTTGGCCATCGAACTCCACTTCCTGCCCGTAATAACTGGTCCGCTTCAACAGCTTTTGCTTTGAGGAGTTGAAGGTCGAAAGCCCGACCAGCTTGCGCTCGATCGTCTCCCACTCCTGGATGGGATATACAAAGGCACTCTTCCCGTCCCAGCTTGTGATGTAGAATTTGCTTCCGTACTTCTCGTCGGCCAGGCGCTTGTATTCGGCGGGCATCTTGAGACGCCCTTTGTCGTCCAGCCGGGTTAAGTGAGAACCGCGAAACATAAACACCGGGCCCAAACAGCCGGGACCCTATTTCGTTTCCGGGAGAGGAGGAAAAACTGAAAAACCAACCCACGTGGAAGCCAGAATCCGTTTGCATCGCGCGTTTGGCCGAATTACCCAATTCGCTCTAGCAGCTTCCACGGGAGGTATAAGTTGTTCCACCGCCTCCCACTATTTACCACCATTGGGCTGAATCTTACGCCCTTTCCCTATCGTGTCAAGTGGAAATCTGCATTTTTCGATGAAAGTTTTCTAAGACTTGGCTGACTACGACAGGTTGGGCTCGCTGGCATACCCTGCCACAGCATTTTGCGTTTACTGCGGCGATTCTCTGACGCTCGCGTCGGGTCAATTCCGGAAGAAACCCTAAGTTATCGGTATTAACCCGACAGTCGAGGCGAATGATTCTTCCAGCGAGACAGGCCGAGTAGAACCGAATGGATCGTGCAAGGAGGCGCTGTGGGCGCAGACCACACCCGCGAAAATTTGGAAACCATTGTGCATAGCGGTATAGTCGTTGCGTCGCGCATCGCCCCCTGTCACCCAATGCCATGAGCCAGCGCTTGCACATCGAGCAGTGGATTCCCGTTCCTGTCCCGAGAGTTTTTGCGTTTTTCTCCGACCCGCACAATCTGCCGCGCATCATGCCTCCGTCGCAAGGCGCAAAACTCATCAAGTTCAACCTGGTGCCACCGCGATTGCCGGAGGGAGCGCGTCCGCAAGGCCTCGAGCACATGGCGGGAGCCGGCACCGAGATCACCTTCAAGTTCCGCGCGATTCCCTATGTCCCCATTCATGAACGATGGACCGCGCTGATCACTGAGTTCGTTTTCAACGAATATTTTGCCGACATGCAGAAGCAGGGCCCGTTCAAGTCGTGGCATCACACCCACACCTTCGAGGCCAAGGTCATAGACGGACGCGAAGGAACCATCGTCGGCGATGAAGTGGAGTATGAGGTCGGCTTCGGTGTGATCGGGAAGATGATCGAGACGATGATCTTTCAACGCATGATGCGTTCCATCTTCGAGCACCGTAAGCAGGCGCTGGAAAGAGTCTTCGCTGCCGAAGTCGGCGAGGCGCGTCTGGCGAAGAGCTGATTTGATTTAGAACGACCGAAGTTCCTCCGTATCTCCGTGCCCCTGTGGTGAATTTCAGCAATCGGCTATTCTTTGGACATGGACCTCTGCGCTCTCACCCGCAAGCTCATCGACATCGAATCAATAACCGGCAATGAAGCCGCGATGGGCGAGGCGCTCGCAAACGATCTGACCGCCCTTGGCTACGCCGTCGAACGCATGCCAGTGGAGGGCGACCGCTTCAACGTTTGGGCGACGCATCCCGACCAGCCGCGTCCCGAGCTGGTGCTCTCCACCCACATGGACACGGTGCCCCCGTTCATCCCTTCTTCCGAAACGCCAGAGCGCATTTACGGACGTGGGTCGTGCGACGCCAAGGGCATCATCGTGGCGCAAGTTGCGGCTGCCGAAGAACTCAGGGCCGAAGGCCTCCACGTCGGTCTGTTATTTCTGGTCGGCGAAGAACGCGACAGCCAGGGCGCGCAGGCTGCCAACCAGGATCCGCGCGGGGCGAAGTTTCTCATCAACGGTGAGCCAACAGAGAACCGCATCGCCCTCGCATCGAAGGGCACGCTGCGCGTGGAAGTCGTTGCCAGCGGCAAGATGGCGCATTCGGCCTATCCGGAACTGGGCGAGTCGGCAATTGAGAAGCTGCTCGACGCGGTGGAGAACGTTCGCAAATTGAAGCTGCCTGTACACCCCACCGCCGGGCCTTCGACGCTGAACATCGGGCTCATCGAGGGAGGCCGAGCTCCCAACGTTATTCCCGATCATGCCAGTGCGGACCTTCTGATCCGCCTGGTCGGACCAGCCGAGGAACTGCGCAGCCAGATCACGGCTGCAGTGTCCGGCAAGGCCGATGCGAATTTCATCCTCGAGATTCCATTCATGGAGCTCGGTTCCGTGCCCGGCATCGAAGCGATGATCGCCGCTTTCACCACCGACATTCCCGCGCTTACCAACTGGGGCAAACCGGTGCTGATCGGTCCCGGTTCGATCCATGTGGCGCACACCGAAGGCGAGTACATCGAAAAAAAGCAGTTACTCGATGCGGTCGATCTCTACTCACATATCGCGCGCCATCTGATCAAAAGCGGCGCGTCCTAGCTCGGCAGCGGCGGCCGGCGATCCACCAGCGGAGGCCGTGTTTTTGTTGCAGTAACATGTCTCCACTTGTTCCGGTGGCAGCTTTCTGTTATCCCATCCTTTGGCCGTTTGACACCGGCCACCCATCATGGCCACTCGAAATAGTCCCATGAAGTATTCGCAATCCGCCCCCCCTTCCCCGCCGCCAATCTATTGCATCGGGCGCGGTCATCCCTTACCGCTGGGCACAACCGTCCATCGCCAGGGCGTGAACTTCTCGATTTTTTCGAAGCATGCCACCTCGTGTTGCCTAGTCCTGTTGGAACCCGGAGTCAAGGGAGCGATCGCCACAATTCCCCTCGACCCACGCTCCAACCGCACCGGCCAGGTCTGGCACATCTTTGTCGAAGGCCTGGATGCCGGCGCGCACTACGCTTTTCGTTTCGCCATGCAGCCCAATCCCAATCCCAAGGTTTATCGCTTCAATCCTTCCGACTTGTTGCTCGATCCGTATGCACGGGTGTTGTCAGGTGGAGCGCCATGGGGAACCTTCGAGGATGGTACTCGGCCTTTTCGGCTAGGCGTGGTGACGGAGAACCATTTCGAGTGGGAGCACGACCAACCCCTGAACACTCCGCTGGTCGACAGCGTTATTTACGAGATGCATGTGCGCAGCTTCACCCGTCATCCCTCCTCGGGCGTTGCAAATCCGGGCACCTTTGCCGGCGTGGTCGAGAAGATTCCCTATCTCAAAACGTTGGGGGTGACTGCCGTCGAATTATTGCCGGTCAACGAATTTGAGGAATCCGACACCGATCGCGTGAATCCTGTCACTGGCGAAAAGCTGGTGAACCTCTGGGGCTATCAACCGACCGCATTTTTCGCGCCCAACACGGCCTACTCCTCGAAGCGCGACGACGGCGAGCAGGTACGAGAGTTCAAGCAACTGGTTCGCTCCATGCACGAAGCTGGTATAGAAGTCATCCTCGACATGGTGTTCAATCACACCGCGGAGGGCGCCGCGAACGGCCCGACCTGGTCGTTTCGGGGCATCGACAACGCGACCTATTACATCCTCGACCCCACGACCGGCAAGTATCTGAACTATTCGGGATGCGGCAACACCGTGAACTGCAACAATCCCGTAGTGCGCGACTTCATCGTCGACTGCCTGCACTACTGGGTCACCGAGATGCACGTGGACGGATTCCGCTTCGACCTGGCGTCGATCCTGGGCCGCGGACAGGATGGCGCGGTGTTGAAGAACCCTCCTCTGCTGGAGAGCATGGCCTACGATCCGGTGCTGGCCAATACGAAATTAATCGCCGAGGCGTGGGATGCTGCAGGTCTCTACCAGGTGGGCACATTCCCGTCGTGGGGAAGATGGGCGGAGTGGAACGGTATCTTCCGCGATGATGTGCGCAGGTTCGTGAGGGGCGACGCGGGCATGACCTCGGCGCTGGCCACACGCCTGCTGGGCAGCCCCGACCTGTATGAAACCAGCGCTCGCGAACCCTATCACAGCATCAACTTTGTGACCTGCCACGACGGTTTCACCCTGACCGACCTGGTTTCATACGACCAGAAGCACAACCTTGCCAATGGCGAGAACAATCAGGACGGCAACAACGCCAACTGCAGTTGGAACTGCGGCGTCGAAGGTCCAACGCCGGACGCTGCTATCAACGAACTTCGCGCACGGCAGCGCAAGAACTTCGCGGCCATCCTGCTTTTCTCCCACGGCGTGCCGATGATGCTCTCCGGCGACGAATTGGGACGCACCCAGCAGGGCAATAACAATGCCTATTGCCAGGACAACGAAGTGAGTTGGCTCAACTGGGACATGGCTCAATCCAACGCCGGCCTGCTGCGCTTCTTCCAGCTCATGATTGCCTTCCGCAAGCGCTGCCCATTGCTGCGGCGAGACACCTTCGCGCTCGACGACGACACCGGCTTCCATGTCACCTGGCATGGGCCCCAACGCCTGTCGGCGGACTGGGGCCCGGAGTCGCGCTCCATCGCCATGCAGTGGACGCAACTTTATAAGGGCGGTTCGCGCGAGGACTTGCACTTCATCGCTCACTCTCATTGGGAAGACCGCGAGTTCGAGTTGCCGGACATCGGAACGCGCCAGTGGTTGCGGCTGGTGGACACGGCACTTCCATCTCCCAAAGACATCGCGGGGGAGGGGCAGGAATTCCGCTTGATGTCGCAGGACAGCTACCCCGTGAAGGCGCGTAGCGTGGCGATCTTCATCGCAAAGTAAGAGTGGACCCACTCCCTAGTGCTGCCCCAACAAGTCGAACTCCCCACTCTCCGGATCGGCTTCGCGGATCGATCCGTCGCCGATGTCGTAGACCCAGCCGCGGATCTCGATTTCCCCTTTGCGCAATCGCGCGCGCACGCTGGGATGCGTCTTCAGGTTCTCGATCTGCCCGAGCACGTTGTACTCGGTCATGCGACGGAGTTGCTCTTCCTCGGCCGCTTTGCCAAATTCCCGCAACACTCGACGGCGCGCTTCAAAGGCGTGACTCATCCATTTCTGTACGCCCGGCATGTCTTCCACCTGTTCGGGATGCAGTAGCGCCTTCATTACACCGCAATCGGTGTGGCCGCAGACCACGATCACCGGCACCTTCACCGCCAGCATCGCGTACTCCACGCCCGCGGTGACGCCGCCCACAAATTCCACATAGGGCGGGACAATGTTGCCGGGATTACGCTCAATGAAGATCTCCCCTGGATCGGTCTGCGTTACCAGGTTGGGATTCACCCGCGAGTCGGCGCAGGTCACAAACAACGCGAGCGGTTTCTGACCACGCTTCAGGCGCTCGAACATGTCGCGCTGCGCGGGATATATTTCCTTCTGGAACTTGGCCACACCTTGCGCGATCCGGGCCAGCGCATCCTGCTTCTGCATCAGCGAACTCCCGAAAAAGTTAAGGAACCAGCATCACTTTTCTGCATCTACACACCAGTAGCGTGACAGCAGTTTTTCAGGGTAACAGACCAGACAACACGGTTCATTGCGACGAATTACGGCGGGTTTCGCCGTGCCAGAATAATGGCGCTGCGATGCGCACTTTGCCCCCCCCCAATTGAGGAGAGACCATGCCTACTAAAACCGAAGCCAACGTCCGTTTTTCCAGTGGTGTCGATCTTTCCGACGACACTAAGTCACAACTCATCGATCTGCTCAATGCGCGTCTTGCCGACACCATCGACATGAAGACCCAGGTAAAACACGCGCACTGGAACGTGAAGGGATTGCAGTTCCACCAATTGCACTTATTGTTTGACGACGTTGCCTCTCACGTGGACGATGCCGCCGACCTGATTGCGGAACGGGCCGTCCAGTTGGGTGGAGTGGCCCACGGCACCGCCCGCATCGCTGCCAAAACATCCTCGATCAAGGAATATGACCTCGAGGCCGTGAAGGGCGACGAGCACGTGCGCGCTTTGGTCGATCGCCTTTCGGCCCTCGCCAACACCAGCCGTGACGCCATCGACGAAGCGGACAAGCTCGGCGACAAGGCGACCTCCGACATCTTCACCGAGATCGTCCGCGCCACTGACAAGGACCGCTGGTTCCTGGAGGCCCATCTCCAGGCCTGATCGGCATGGAACTACCTGACGAAGCGAGGGCTTACACCCTCGCTTTTTCACGCGCAAACGACGCGCATCCCCCGAGCTCGTGTTGTCTTCCCCTGTTAGACTGAAGCCCTATGAGTGACGCGAACAACGCGCTTTCCAGCGCCTCGTCAGCCTATCTCCGTTCGGCGATGCACCAGCCGATCCAGTGGAATGAGTGGGGCGAAGACGCCTTTGCCGCCGCCCAGCGCGAGAACAAGCCGGTCCTGCTCGACATTGGCGCGGTGTGGTGTCACTGGTGTCACGTCATGGACCGCGAGTCCTACGAGAGCAGCGAAATCGCCGAGATCATCAACCGCGAGTTCATCGCCGTAAAGGTCGATCGCGACGAGCGCCCTGACGTTGACAGCCGCTACCAGCTCGCCGTATCGGCGATTTCCGGCACCGGCGGATGGCCGCTCACCGTGTTTCTCACTCCCGAAGGCAAGCCGTTTTACGGCGGGACGTACTTCCCTCCCGATGATCGCTACGGTCGCCCCAGCTTCCGAAAGATCCTGCTGGCTATTTCCGAAGCCTATCGCGATCGGCGCGATGAAGTGTTGATGTCCGCCGACGAAAGCATGAACATGCTGGCCAATGCTGAGGGCTATACCGGACATCACGCGGATTTTTCTCCACGCATCGTGGGCGTGATGGTGCAATCGGCGCTCCCTATCTTTGATGACAAGCACGGCGGATTTGGCGGCGCACCGAAGTTTCCCCACTCCTCGGCCATCGACCTGCTCATTGACTGGTACGCGCGCACCAAAGAAGAGCGTGTGGCCACTGTGATCACCACCACGCTCACCAAGATGGCCAATGGCGGCGTCTATGACCAACTCGGCGGCGGCTTCCATCGCTACTCCGTCGACGAGCGCTGGATCGTTCCGCATTTCGAAAAAATGTCGTACGACAACTCGGAACTGCTGAAGAACTACGTCCACGCCTTCCAGGTCTTTGGCTACGATTTTTACCGGCGCATCGCCGGAGACATCGTCCGCTGGATGGACGAATGGCTCACCGACCGCGAGCATGGCGGCTTCTACGCTTCGCAGGATGCCGACATCAACCTCGACGACGATGGCGACTACTTCACCTGGACGATCGATGAAGCCAAGGCGGTGTTGAGCCCCGATGAATTCCGGGCGATCTCGCTTCACTACGACATCGCTGAAGTCGGGGAGATGCACCACAACCCGGCAAAGAATGTGCTCTGGGTGGCCATGATGGCCGATGAAGTCTCCAACCGTTTGGGGCGTGATATCGCCGACGTTCTCGAATTGCTCGCTATCGCCCGCGCTAAGTTGTGCGCGGCGCGGGCGCAACGTCCGACGCCGTTTATCGATAAGACCATTTACACCAATTGGAACGCCTTGTGTGTCTCGGCGTACTTGCACTATGCGCGGGCGCTGGCACGTCCGGACGCGCGCCAATTCGCGTTGCGTTCCCTCGATCGCATTCTGGCCGAGGCATGGGACAAAGAGCGCGGCTTGTCGCACGTCATCGCTTACAGCGATCCCAACGCCGGGAAGCGCTTCGTGCGCGGCCTGCTCGATGATTACGCCTACACTGCCATCGCCTGCCTCGACGCCTATGAAATTACCGGCGACTTCAGCTACTTCCGCTTTGCCCAGCAAATCTCTGACCAGATGATCGCCCGCTTTGCCGATCCGACGTCCGGCGGATTCTTTGACACCGAGCCGCCACTGGACGAACGGCTGAAGTTGGGAGCGCTCTCGGCACGGCGTAAGCCCTTCCAGGACGCACCCACACCTGCCGGCAACCCCTGCGCCGCGATCGCGCTGATGCGCCTGCACGCTTACACCAACGAAGTCAGGTATCGCGAGAAGGCCGAAGACACTTTAGAAGTTTTCGCTGGTGCCGCCGAACAGTTCGGCATTTATGCGGGCACCTATGGCCTCGCCGCAAGTTGGCACTCGCGTCCCCACACTCAGGTGATCGTGGTCGGTGAAGACGACGAGGCAGACGCGCTGCTCAAGGCGGCCTCTGCGCCCTACGCCGTCAACTTGTCGGTTGTGCATCTGACCGACAGCGAAGCGGTGGCTGATAACTTGCCCCCCGCGCTCGCGGAGATGATTCCGAACCTGCCGGCGCTGAAAGAAAAAAAGTCGGTTGCGGTAGTCTGCACCAACTTCACCTGCCGCCCGCCCATAGAAGATCCCGAGGAACTCGCAGCCGTGGTGCGCGCAGCGATTGCTGCCAAGTAGAATCTGTCGCGGATTCGCAGATAGAGAACATCGTGGCGCCGCATCCCTGGCCCAGGGGCGGTGGCGCCCTCGAGCATGGGAATAGTTAGAAGGGGCGCAGCTTCAGTTACGCCGTACAAGTCCTCTATGTTTGTCATCACAAGGGGCGTCAGCCCCCGAGGGGATCTGCATTTCGACTTTCCCAGCAGCCCCTTTAGCTCTTGAGGGAACTTGTTCAACCCCATCCGCGCTGCCCACACTCAATACGCCTCATCGAGCAACTCGACCACGTGCACCACCCGCGCACTCATCCCCCGGCGCTCCACGCCTGCGCGGAATTGCAGCATGCAACCCACGTTGGCAGTGGCGATGATCTGCGGCTCGACGCTGGCGATGAAGCCCATCTTCTCGTCGAGCACCTTCATCGAGATTTCGTTTTGCACTACGTTGTAAACCCCGGCGCTGCCGCAGCACGAGTCGGGACGCGGCGACTCGACCAGTTCCGCGCCGATATGCCGCAGCAGTTGCCGCGGCGCGCTGCGAATCCCTTGCGCATGCGCCAGGTGACAGGCATCCTGATACGTCACGCGCGCGTTCAGCCTCCGCTTCGGCTGCAGCAACCCCAGATCGGCGAGATATTCATTGATGTCTTGGACCTTGGCCGTAAATCGTTCCGCCCTCTCCGTATAAGTTGCGTCGTCGTGCAACAGCCCGGCGTATTCCTTCATCGTCGATCCACATCCAGCGGCGTTGGTCACAATGGCGTCGAACTCCGGCCTGACCATGGCATCGATGTTGCGCCGGGCCTGCTCGCGCGCCAGATCGAGATAGCCCGCGTGCAACTGTAGCGCTCCGCAGCACGACTGCTTCTCGGGGACGTGCACCTCGATTCCGTTCTTGGTCAGCACTCGAATGGTGGCGCGATTCAGTTCCGCAAAAGCAACACTCGCCACGCATCCGATCAGCAGAGCTACTCTCCCGCGCAGCGCACCTTCCGCGGGAAACACTCGCCCCAGGTCGTCGAACGAAAACTCGCTTTCTATCCGCGGCGACAACGCATCCAACTCCACCATTCCCATGAGTCTGAGCATTCCGGTCGATCGGGCCAGCGATTGCAATCCCGACCGCTGGTAAACGCGAAGAAAACGCGCATGGCCTGCGAGGCTGCGAAACGACGGCAGAATGTCGCGATAAAAATGTTGACGCAACTTCGTCGCCAGCCAGGGCCTCTCATAGTTCTCGGCAATCTGCGCCCTCGCCTGCTCCAGCAGGCTCCCGTAGGCCACGCCCGACGGGCAGGCGGTTTGGCAGTTCAGGCACCCGAGGCAGCGATCGATGTGGCTGACAAACGAATCGCTCAGCGCCAGCCGGCCTGCGTCCACCTGCACGATCTGGTAAATGCGGCCGCGCGGCGAATCCATCTCCGTGCCCAGCGCGCGGTACGTAGGACACTGGTCGAGGCACAGGCCGCAGTGTACGCACCGCGAGTACAGGTCCCACGTTGGCTTCTCGTGCGGAGAGAAATTCGAGTGGTGCGTCTCCGTGGTTGTGGGAGCGGTGCTCAGAAGATCTCCCTTCCGCGCAAGACGTTGTTGGGATCGAGCGCCCGCTTCACCGCGCGCATACTCATCAATTGGGCGGGCGGAAGAGCCCAGGGACTCCGGGCACCTGAGCGCGAAATGTTCGCGAGAGGCGATAGCCGCGTACCAAGTTCATCGATGACGCGGGCCGAGGGGTCGCTTGGTGCCTCGTCGTTCATGATCCACAGGTACGCCAGAACGTGCCCGATCCCCACGCGGCCGACGACGGCAGCCCCGTATACCTCGGGCACGGCAGCTCTCATCACAATTTCGATGACGGAATGCACATCGGCAGGAGGGACTACGACGGAAACGGTGCTTACGACCAGCGACAACCAATGAATCCGAGCATTGTCTTGCCAATCCTCGGCGTTTATGGGGAAATCCTGGATCCCCCGCCAGAGCTTGACCTCGTCTTCGCCATCCATTTCACGCGTAATGGCGGATCCCAGTTCCTTGCGATACCGCGCCAGCACCGCGTCGCTGCCAGAAGCGCGCACGCACATCACCCAGGCATCGGATGTCGTCTCCGGCCGCATCAGCTTGCCCGCACCCGGCGAAACCAACTCCAGACACATGGGAGCGAGTGGTGACCGCATAATGAGGTCGCGAAACTGCAATGCCTCCGTTGCGCTCGCAAACTCAGCGAGAAACGTTCTGGTCTGCCTTGGCGCAGGAAATAGCTTGAAGCTGGCAGACGTGATAACCGCCAGCGTCCCGTAGCTGCCGATGAGCAGCTTCATCAGGTCGTAGCCCGCGACGTTCTTGACGACCCGCCCGCCGCCTTTCGCGCGACGCCCATCTCCTGTTACAAAACGCACGCCGATGCAGAAGTCGCGAACACCGCCGTAGCCATGGCGCAGGGGACCCTGGCCAGCGGTAGCCAGCAAACCACCGATGGTACAGCGCTCGGGCAATCGTGGATCGGGGGCGAATACTAAATGGTCGGCACTGACCATCGCGTTGAGCTGCGCGACCGTCATCCCAGCTCCGACACCCACAGTAAGATCGGCGTGGTCGTAGTGTTCGACTTCCGTGAGTCTCGATGTGCACAACACCGCATAGGGCTGTTGATTCTCACCGAAGACCGGTTGGGTGCGCCCGCCGGCAGGAATTATTCCCAATCCTTTCCGACCTGCAAGCTGCAGAACCGCCACCACCTCCTCCGCCGAACCAGGCCAGATGGCAACCGCAGGGTCCGAACAGATGTTGCTGGAACAACCCTTCAACTGCTCAGGGGTGTCCACGACATGGTCCTCCCCGCAAACCGCGCGCAGTTCGCGCACCACGTCGAGCGAAACTCCCGTGGTCGCGCTCACATACCCTCCCGTATCAGCACAGGATTGCTGGACGGCCCACGGGTTTCGGCACACATGCGCGTAGTGGGAAACAGCTTTCCCGGATTCAGCACGCCCGCCGCATTGAACGCATTGCGCAAGCTCAACATCACGTCGAGGTCTTCGTCGGTAAACAGCAGTGGCATCAGGTCGCGCTTCTCCAGCCCAACTCCATGCTCGCCGGTGATCGAGCCGCCCACGGACACGCAGTATTCCAGGATGTCGCGGCCCGCCTGTTGCACCAACTCCAACTGCTTGGGATCGCGCGGATCAAACAGGATCAGCGGGTGTAAGTTGCCATCGCCCGCATGGAAGATATTGCCAATGCGCAGCCCATACTTCTTCGCCACGCCCTCAATGAACTGCAGCACCGCCGGAATGCGCGTGCGCGGCACCACGCCATCCTGCGAATAGTAGGAAGGCGCCAATCGCCCCAGCGCCGCGAACGCATTCTTGCGGCCTTTCCACAACAACGCGCGCTCTGCCTCGTCCTTGGCCCGGCGTACCTCGCGGGCTTTCTGCTGCAAGCAGACTTCCCGCACCGCCTCGGCCTGCTCTTCCACCTGCTCTGCCAATCCATCAAGCTCGATCAACAGCACCGCCCCCGCATCCAGAGGATAGCCCGCATGGCACGCGGCTTCTACCGCCCGCAGCGTCCAGCCATCGAGCATTTCCAGCGCCGCCGGAGTGATGCCGGCTGCGGTGATCGCCGATACCGTGCGCGCTCCGTCGTCGATGGTTTCGAAAATCGCCAGCAGCGTGGCCACTCGCTCCGGTCGCCGCAGCAGCTTCACGATGATTTCCGTGACGATGCCGACCGTCCCCTCCGATCCTACGAAGAATCCCGTAAGATCGTACCCGCTGCACTCGGCCGCCTTGCCGCCGAAGCGCACCACCTCGCCGCTGGGCAGCACAACCGTCATTCCGGTTACGTGGTTGACCGTGACGCCGCTGGCCAAGGTATGCGGACCGCCCGAGTTCTCCGCGACATTTCCGCCGATGGTGCAGGCCTTCTGGCTGGAGGGATCGGGCGCGAAGTACAGCCCGAGATGTGCCACATTGTCAGACAACGTCTGGTTGACCACGCCCGGCTGCACCACGGCGCGCATGTTTTCGGCATCGACTTCCAGGATGCGGTTCATGCGCGCGAAGGCCAGAACCACACCGCCCTCAGGCGAGATGGATCCACCGCTCAGCCCCGTGCCGGCTCCGCGCGCCACCACCGGAAACCCGGCCGAGCTGGCCAGTCGCATGATCTGTGAAACATGTTCTGTGTTTTGGGGAAATACGACCGCGGCGGGGGTGCACTTACGCACTCCGGCGTCGTACTCGTACAACATCAGGTCTTCGGGACGGTCTAGTACAGCGTCGCGCCCCGCGATCTTCCGCAGCTGATCGACCACCGCCGGGATGCGCATAGGACGCCACTGAGTTTAGCACCGCTAGCACTCGCGGAGCGGAGCCTTCCTGCTTCAGTTCACACCGAGGTCTGGATATAGGCGCGCATCATGTCGGCCTCGCCGGATTTTTCCTCCAGCGTCTGCCGCAGCAGGTCACGCAACGAGAGAAAGCCCACCAGCGTTCTGCCGTCGCACACCGGCAAATGCCGGACGCCGTGCGTCTGCATCAGCACCATGGCGTCTTCGCAACTCGACTCCGGCGCCAGCGTTCGGATCTCGGTGCTCATGACGTCGCCGATGCGCGTGGTAAGCGGATCGAGACCCCGGGTCACGACCTTGCTCATGATGTCGCGCTCGGAGAATATCCCGACCAGGGTGGTGCCATCCAGCACGGGGACTGCGCCGACTTTGCAATCAACCATGTACCCGGCGGCTTCGATTACCGTCTGGTGAGGTTGAACATAGTGGATGGTTTGATTGATGAGCAAATCTCGGATTGTCGCCATACCGCCTCCGCCGAAGTGGGGCCCCCGTAATGTGGGGGAGTATATTCCCTACCTCGCTGCAGTGGGAAGAAAAAATGTCGCGGGTGCCCTTGTCGCCCGCCTTTGGCGACAGGGTGGGAGCCGCCGCTCCCTAGCCCGCAGGGCGACAGAATCCTCGCCCAGTGCGTGAGCGCTGAGGTGGGCGGCACAACTCCACCCCAAGACATCCCCGCCTCAACGCTGATATCCTCAAAAATTGACTCTATCAGCACTTGCGGAGGACGACACACGAATGGCGATCAGCATGGAAGGACGCAGGGTGGTGGTGTTTGGCGTGGCCAACAAGCGCAGCATTGCCTGGGCAATTGCCCAGCACATGCAGCAAGCGGGGGCCCAGCTCGCCATCACCTACCAGAACGAGCGCCTCAAGCAGGAAGCCGACGACATGATCTCCGCCCTGCCCAACTCCACCGGCTTGCAGTGCGACGTCTCCAACGACGACGAGATCGCTGCGCTCTTTGCCCAACTGAAGGCGAAATACGGCAAGCTCGACGCCCTCGTCCACAGCATCGCCTACGCTCCCGCCGAGGCGTTGCAGAACGACTTCTCCCAGACCAGCCGTGAAGCCTTCCGCATTGCGCTCGATACCAGCGCCTACTCGCTGGTCGCTCTCTCCCGCGCCGCCGCCCCCCTCATGACGGATGGCGGCAGCATCGTCACACTAAGCTATTACGGAGCCGAGAAAGTCGTCCCCAAGTACAACGTGATGGGAGTGGCCAAGGCCGCGCTGGAAGCCTGCGTCCGCTACCTGGCCTACGATCTTGGCAAGAACAACATTCGCGTGAACGCCATCTCCGCCGGCCCCATGAAGACCCTGGCCGCGCGCGGCATCGGTAGCCTGGGCGAGATGATGAAGACCCAGGCCGAAAAGGCTCCCCTGCAACGCAATATAGATGTCAACGAAGTCGCCGCGACCGCGGTCTTTCTAGCCAGCGAAGGCGCCACCGGCATCACCGGCGAGACGATCTACGTCGACTGCGGCTACAACATCATGGGGTTCTGAGGTATTCAACGTCAACTGTGACCGGGCCAGCGTACTCCAGTGCATATCGCCCAAATCCAAACCCTCCAACTTTGCCTCGTTTTAGACGGTACTTAAAGTCCGTGGACTTATTGTCATCCGCGATGATTCCATGTTCTCGATGCTTAAGAGACGGGAAGCTCGGATTCAAAAGCAATTCGGCGAGCGCGTGCGCGAACTCCGAAACCAAAAGGGGCTTTCACAAGAGTCTCTTGCGCTGGGTGCCCCTCCTTTCGCCGCTTTTGCGAAAGGGTGGGAGCGAACGCCCCCGATCTTCGCCGGGACTTGCTTAGGCCGACTTTGGATTCAGTGTCCGGTTTACCTGGTCCGGATCGCGGGCGATGAGCGTTTGATAGGCCCGTGTAGGCTGTTCCGGTTCCGCCCGTCCCTGCTCCCAATCCCGCAGCGTGCCCAGGGGAATGTGATAGCGGGCCGCAAATTCCTCTTGCGTGAGCTCCATTGCCCGGCGAATGATTTTCGCCTGCGGAGTCCGCTTCATCCGTTTGAGGCCGGTCTCGGTGAGCGGCTGGGCGTCGCGGTCCGCTCGCGCGGCCCGATGGGAAGATGGCTTTGACATTACCGCCAGTCCTGCGCACCGTGATAGATATGCAGGATTTCGACGGCGTCAGCTTTCACTGCATAGACGACCAGGTAAGGAAGCGGTGTCAGCGCCAGTTCTCGCGTCGGCTCCGGTGGCCGGGCCTGCCCGCGTTAGGTGAGGTTTTCAGCAAGCGGACACGCTGGTAGATTGACCGCACGGTCGGTTCTGCGAAGTCCGGATAGTTCCATTGCAGGTAGTGTTTGATGTTCTCTAAATCGTCGGCGGCTGGGACGGTCCAACGAAGGCGCATCAGGGCCTGAACATGGCTTCAAGTCGGGCGTCCATTTCTTCTTCTTCGATAAACTCGCCGCGCTCGGCTGCCGCGAGTCCTTTTTCCACGGCGGCCAGGAAGCGAGCCTCTTCGTCGAGATAATGGGCAACAACCTTGGTCACCAACCGCTCGGGGGCGGTCCCAGCTTTCGTGGCCATCTGCGCCAGTTGCGCTTACTGCTCGGGCGTGAAATCCACTTCCATCGCCTGTAGAGTACGGCAAAGCCCCGGCGTGGCAACGGCGATCGCCCAGACTTCGCGCGCACGAGATCAGACTTGCGCTCAAATGAATGTCGTGATTACAATGTAATTACGCAGAGGGACCCGCCAACCATGAAGACCGAACTCGTTCGCATTGGCAATTCACGAGGGATTCGCATCCCGAAGCCCCTGATCGAGCAGTGCGGCCTGGAAGGCACTGTCGACTTATCGGTCGAGAATGATCGTCTGGTGATCTCTCCGGGACGGCGATTGCGGCAGGGTTGGATTGAGGCGTTTCGAAACGCCGGGCCGACGGAGCGCGACGAACTCCTGCTGGAACCCATGCGGGGCACTGAGTTCGATCGCAAGGAATGGAAGTGGTAAGCCGTCCGCCGCGTCTTGATGAAGTCTGGTTGGTGTCGCTCGACCCCACTCGCGGGTCCGAGATCATGAAGACGCGACCATGCCTTGTCGTCTCCCCCGATGAAATGAACCAGCACCTGAAGACGGTGATCATCGCCCCAATGACGACGGCTCATCGGCCATACCCTACGCGTATTGCCTTGACGTTCCAGGACAAGTCGGGACAGGTGGCATTGGACCAGATTCGAGCCGTCGATCGCGACCGCCTGATTCAGAGGCTGGGGACCATATCATCCAAGACGGCGCAAACCGTTTCGTCGGTACTGGTTGAGATGTTTGGGCGCGAGATCTAATTCTCCGAGCTACGCTTCACAACAATCTTCCGCTCCTGCTCGCCCCGCCGCTCGATCGCAATCTCCACATCGCGTTCTTTCAACAGGCGCGGAAACTTCTCGCCCCACTCCAGCAGCACCAGGTTGCCTTTCTCGGCGAAGAGTTCGTCGAGGCCAAGCGTCGCCAACTCCCGCTCCGTCTCGATGCGGTAGAGGTCAACGTGATAGAGGTTCACCTCGGGCCCATGGAATTCATGCATCAGCGTGAACGTCGGACTGGTCACGTCTTCCTGCGACGCGGCCTGCAAGCCTTCGGCGATGCCCTTGACCAGCGTGGTCTTCCCCGCTCCCAGATCGCCACGCAGAATGACCATCCGCGCATCTTTCAGCACTGGCGCCAACTCGCGCCCCAGCGCGATGGTCTCCTCGGCAGAATGCGTGATGTATTCGCGCGAACTCATCCGCGAATGCGCACCACGCCCTCTCCCGCCCAGCGCGTCGCCCGACGAAACGCCTTCGGCAATCCGCTCAGCAAGTCAGTCGCGACCAGCGAATGTTCGCCCATGCTCTCCGCCGCCACGTTGCCCGCCAGCCCGTGCAGGTAAACCGCTGCCACCGCCGCTCGTGCCGCATCGTTGGGCATCTGCGCCAGAATGCCCGCCGTCATACCAGTGAGAATGTCGCCCGTCCCGCCCGTCGCCATGCCAGGATTGCCCGTGGGATTCACCCACGCCGTCCCATCCGGCAGCGCAATGATCGTAAGGTTGCCTTTCAGTGCCAGCACCAGTCGATGTTCGCGCGCGAAGTTGCGCGCTACGTTGAGCCGGTCAGCCTGAACCGCCTTGGTCGAGACGCCCGCCAGACGCGCCATTTCGCCCGGATGTGGCGTCAGCACCAGCGCCCGCTTGCTGCCATCGAGTAACTCGGTCTTGCTCGCGAACGCGTTGAGTCCATCGGCATCGATCACCAGCGGACACTTCAGCGTCCGTACCGCTTCTCGCACAAATTCCACCGTCTCGGGATGCCGTCCGATTCCCGGCCCGATTGCCACCACCGTCATTGACGAGACCAACTGTTGCAGCTTGCCGCTCTTCACCGATGCCACGCCGATCCCGCCCGTGTCGGTTTCAGGCAACGGCTCGGTCATTAACTCCGCGGCGAACCCCGCGACGTTGGGCAACGCGCACTTCGCGGTCGCGACCGTCACCAGCCCCGCACCCGCGCGCAGCGCGGCCATGCCCGCCATCGCCGCCGCGCCTGACTTCCCCAGCGAGCCGCCGACGATCAGCGCGTGGCCATACATGCCCTTGTTGCTGTCCATGGGACGCGGCGCCAAGAACGCCGCAAGGTCGTGGGCCGTCGTGACTTCGAGCTTTAGATTGGATTCGATCGCCGCTTCAGGCGACCCGATTGGCATGACAACCACTGGCCCGCGAGTCAGTTCGCCGAAGACGTGTGCCGGTCGCGGAGCGGTGAACGTAACGATCGCGTCCGCCCGCGCGATTTCTTCACCCGATTGCTCCGTCATCGCGTCAGAATCGGCACCCGACGGAATGTCCACCGCCACGACTGGCTTGCCGCCGCGGTTGAGTGCCACAATCGCAGCAGCATACAGTCCCTTTACTGGAGGATTGAATCCCGTGCCGAGGATGGCATCGACCAGCAAGTCGCAATTTCCCAGGCTGCGCGACGATTCCGCCTGCAACTCTTGCGCGCTCTGCACGATGATGGGACGTACTGGCAGGCGCTCGAACATCGTCGCGGCGTCGCCTTTCAGCTCCGATGGCGCCGCCAGCAGAAGCACTTCGACCACGCGTCCGGCGCGGTGCAGTTCGCGCGCGACCACGAAGCCGTCTCCGCCGTTGTTGCCCCTGCCGCACACCACGGCGATGCGGTCTGCACTCTTGTAGTTTTCCAGGATAAACTGCGCTACCGCAGTGCCCGCGTTCTCCATCAAGGTGAGCGACGGCACGCCGAACTTCTCGGTGGTGACGCGATCGATCTCGCGCATCTCCGCCGCGGTGGTGATCTTCATGCCGGCTCCGCAGACGATTCTTCCAGCCGCCGCAGTCCCTCGGGATCGCCCATGGCAATCAGGTGATCGCCTGCATGAATCACTTCATCCGGCGGAGGATTAAAGCGCATCGCGGTGTTCTCACCCTTGATGGCGAGCACGATCACGCCCATCTCCTGCCGGATGCGCGAGCCTTCCAGCGTCTGTCCAGCAACCCGCGCTCCGTTCCCGACTTTGATCTCCTCGATCTCCAGCGGACGCTTCTGGTTCATCGCGGTGTCGAAAAAATCGACCACATTGGGACGCATAAACGTTTGCGCAATTCTGTAACCGGCAAAACTGTAGGGCGAGACGACGGAGTCGGCGCCTGCAGTCAACAAATGCTTTTCCGCATCTTCTTCCGAGGCGCGCGCGATGATCTTCAGCTGGGGATTCAGGCTTCGCGCCGTGAGAATGATATAGATGTTGATTGCGTCCGTGGTCGTGGCCGCCACCAGCCCGCGTGCGCGTTCGATTTGCGCATCGTGCAGCACTTTCGCCAGCGTGGCGTCGCCCACCAGGGTGAGCCAGCCCTCGGCGGAGTAGCGTTCCAGCTTGGCTTCGTTGGTATCGACGACGACGAACGGCAGCGGCTTGCGCGCCAGCTCGCGCGCCGCACTGCGCCCCACACGACCAGCTCCGCAAATGATGAAGTGGTCCGACAGCCGGCTGATCTCGCGGTCCATGCGTCTCCTGCCGAATACTGATTGAAGCTCGAATTCTAGCAAAGTGCGCGAGGCGCCCCCGACCAGCAGCAGCACCAGCCCCACTCCCGTAATGATGACGAAGCTGTTGAACAGTCGTCCGGTATGCGATAGCGGGTGAATCTCGCCGTACCCGATGCTGGTGATGGTGGTGAGCACCATATAAAACCCATCGAACAGGGTCCAGCCTTCGATGAAGTGAAATCCCAGCACGCCAATCATCACCAGCGCGACCAGTGCCGCAAACACCAGCTTCAAATTGAACGGGATCTTCACGTCAGCCATTCTGCGCGATGGCCGTACGGTTGCGCAATGACATCGATCACCTGAGCCCCGCAAAGCAAAACGCCCTCCAGCGAGGAAGGGCGTTGGTTGGCCAAAGAAACGTTATTGAACTACCAGCGCGCACCCTCGTCGCTGTCAACCGGCATGTGCTGCACCCGGCTGTTGTGCCGGCCATAAACAAAGTAGATGACCAGCCCAATCAGCAGCCAGATAATCAAGCGCGCCCAGTTCACCCAGCCCAACTTGTACATCATGTAGCCATTGAACAGGATGCCCATGATCGGGATGAACGGCACCCACGGCGTTCGGAACGGCCGTGCCTGATCGGGATTGGTCTTGCGCAGGATCATGATCGCGATGCACACGATGACAAACGCCAGCAGCGTCCCGATGTTCACCATCTTGCCGATGTCATCGATCGGAGTCACGCTGCCCACGATAGCGGCCAACAATCCCACCAGGATGGTGTTCTTCCACGGAGTGCGGTATTTGGGATGAATTGAGGCGAAGAATTTCCGCGGCAACAGTCCGTCATTCGCCATGGCGTAGAGTACGCGCGTCTGACCGAGCAGCATGACCAGCATTACGCTGGTGAGTCCCGCAAGCGCGCCTGCCGTAATCAGGTGCGATGCCCATACCAGGTCGCGGTCCAGGAAGGCGCGCGCAATCGGCGCCTCGATGTTGATTTCGCGCCACGGCACCATGCCCGTCAGGATGGCCGCCACTGCAATGTAGAGCACCGTGCACACCACCAGCGAAACAATGATGCCAATGGGAAGGTCACGCTGCGGTTTCTTGGCTTCCTGCGCGGTAGTCGACACAGCGTCAAATCCGATGTATGCGAAGAAAATGTAAGCCGCGCCAGCGCCAATTCCTGAGAACCCATACGGCGCGAAGCTGTGCCAGTCGCTTCCCCAGTTGGAGAAATTGACGTACTTGATGCCCAGAATGATGACGAACAGCACGACTGATAATTTGATAGCCACGATGGTTGCGTTGAAGCGGGCGCTCTCCTTGATGCCCACCACCAGGATCCAGGTGATCAGCAGCGCAATTACAAATGCCGGCAGGTTAAAGCCAATCTCAACTCCAAAAATACTGGGCGCGTTGAGCAAATCGTGTGCCCGTTGCACCAGTTCGGTGGAGTGCACTCCCTTGACTGAATCCACCGCCAGCATGAACGCCTGCGTGCCGGGAGTGATGCCGGGGTTTTGCGACAAGGCCATCTGGCGCGCCACCGTGTCCTGCGCCGTACGAATTCCCGTCCAGTGATCGTAGGCCAGCCACAGCGGCATGTTGATCTTGAATATTTTGAGAAACTCGATGAAGTGGTTCGACCACCCCGACGAAACCGTGCTGGCGCCCATGGCATATTCCAGTGTCAAGTCCCAGCCGATGATCCAAGCGAACAACTCACCCAAGGTTGCATACGCGTAGGTATAAGCGCTGCCCGCCAGCGGAATCATTGCGGCAAACTCCGCGTAACATAGCCCGGCAAAAGCGCATCCCAGTCCCGAAAGCACGAACGACAGCATCAAGGCTGGGCCAGCGTAGTGCGCACCCAGACCGGACAGCACGAAAATGCCCGCCCCGATGATGGCTCCAATACCGAGCGCCACCAGCGATACCGGCCCCAGTTCGCGCTTTAGGCTATGCGCGCCGTGCTCATGTGCCTCGGCCAGCAAAGCCTTCATCGGCTTTCTCTTAAACAGATCGGTCATTCAGCTTTCTCTCTCCTTCGAGATCAGGCTTGCAGTCGCTCGTTCCGGTTACTCTTCGACCACAGAAAATACACGGGGATCCCCAGCAGCACGATGATCAATCCCGGCCACGTGTACTGAGGCTTATAGCGTAACAAGACTATATCAATGAACACGGCCATTAAAATATAGATCGCCGGAAGCACCGGATAACCAATCGCGCGGTAGGGACGCGGAATCTCGGGCCGCTTCACCCGCAGCACGAACAATCCACCAATGGTCAGAATGTAGAACACCAGCACCGCGAAGACGATGTAGTCGAGCAACTGTCCGTAGCTGCCCGAGATACACAGCACGCACGTCCAAACGCACTGCATCATCAGCGAGTGCGCCGGCGTGCGGTACTTGGGGTGCAACTTGGCCGCGCCCTTGAAGAACAATCCGTCCTTCGCCATTGCGTAATACACGCGGGCTCCCGCCAGGATCAACCCGTTATTGCACCCGAATCCCGAAATCAGGATCATAATGGCCATGATCTGCGCACCCAACGGGCCGAAGATGACTTGCATCACCGCGGTTGCGACCCGGTCTTCCGAGGCGTGCTGAATGCCGCGTGCCATGATCGTAGTTCCCTGCGGATCTCCCACCAGCGGCAACACGCTCAGGTACACAACGTTGGCCAGCACATAGAGCAGGATCACCACTCCCGTTCCGACGGCCAGCGACAGCGGCAGATTGCGCTGCGGATTGCGCACTTCCCCCGCCGTAAACGTGACATTGTTCCAAGCGTCGGCGGAAAACAGCGATCCCACCTGCGCCACCGCAAGGATGGTAATCGTCCCCACCAGCGCGATGGGTCCTCCGACGCCGACCTGCACCGGATGCAGCGCCGCGAATCCCGCGTTGTGCCAGAAGTTCGCGCCGAAGTTCGCCGCGATGGCCTGCGCGTTGCGGCCAATGAAGATTCCTAATACCACGAGCCCCAGCAATGCTGCCGTCTTCGCGAACGTAAACGCGTTCTGCACCGCGGCGCCCGTCCTCACCCCGAAGACGTTCAGCACCGACAGAAAAATCACAATCACGACGGCGACCAGGTTCTGGGTATTCAGCCCGACATCCATGTTACCCAGCACCATCGGTCCAATCGGGATCGGCGGAACATGCGCGATATGCCAGATCCAGTTCGAAGAGCTGACCGCGGGGAAAAAGACGCCGAGAAATTTGCCGCAGGCCACTCCCACTGCCGCGATCGTTCCCGTCTGGATGACTAGAAAGAGCGTCCACCCATAGAGAAATCCCCAGAGCCGCCCCAGTGATTCGCGCAGGTAAACGTACTGCCCGCCCGCGTGCGGCATCATGGCCGCCAGCTCGCCATAGGCCAGGGCGCCGGTAATCGTCATGAATCCCGTGACCAGCCATGCAGCGATCAAAAGGACGGGCGAGTTGACCTCACGCGCAATCTCGGCCGACACAATGAAAATCCCCGAGCCGATCATCGAGCCCATCACCAGCGTGGTCGCGCTGGTCAGGCCGAGTCCTTTTACAAACTCATGTTCGCCGGAGGCGAGGGAAACTGTTTTCGTTTCGCTGCTCAAAGAACCTCTTGGGTCAGGAAGGTGTCTCGGAAGAATCTACACTAACAGCCGCAGGAACTCCTCAGCCGCCCTCCGCGGTGAGCTCAGCAGGTCCGAAATGACCGCCACGGAATCGGCGCCGGCTTCGAGGACCGCCTTCGCGTTCGCGCGTGTGATTCCGCCGATCGCCACCAGCGGCTTCTTGGTAGCGGTCCGGGCTGCCCGCACGCCCTCAAGGCCCACCACCACATTGGGATTCTTCTTGCCGGTCGTTGGGAACACCGGCCCAATCGCGATGTAGTCTGCCGGACCCGCATCGGCTTCCTTGACCTGTTCGAGATTGTGCGTGGACACACCAATGACGCGTCCTTCGCCGACGACCAGACGAGCGCCTTCGGCGGGCAGGTCATCCTGCCCGAGATGGACGCCCTCGTAACCTGCCGCAACGCAAATATCGGTGCGGTCGTTCATGATGAGCGTCACCTTGCCGCCGAGTACGCGCTTGATTTCTCGCGCGTGCCGCAGCATGACACGTGTATCGCCCTCTTTGTTGCGATATTGCAGCAGGGTCACGCCGCCCTCGCCCAGGTCGCGGGCATATTCGACGATCGAATTCATCGTCCGCAGCGGCGGCGCAAAACAGGTCACATCCACGATGGCATACAATCTGGCTAAGCGGAGAGTCTTTGGCATAACCGATTACTGCTTCATGGCTTCTTTATTATTGTTCTGGGCCAGGAAGCGCTCCATAAATTTCGTGTCAATGTTGCCCGCGCGGAAATCCGCGTCCGCCATGATCCGCTTGTGCAACGGAATGCTGGTAAAGATACCTTCCACCACGAACATATCCAATGCCCGCGACATGCGCGAGATCGCTTCCTCGCGGTCGCGTCCCCTGGCGCACAGCTTTGCAATCAACGAATCATAGTACGGCGGAATCACGCCCTCCGCATAGGCCGCAGTGTCCACCCGTATGCCCGTCCCGCCCGGCAGGTTCAGCGCCGTAATCTTTCCCGCCGATGGCGTGAAGCGCTCGGGATGCTCGGCGTTGATGCGGCACTCCATGGCGTGTCCTCGCGACACCACGGGATGGCGGATGACCTCGCTCATCTTCATGCCCGCCGCAATCATGATCTGCGACTTCACCAAGTCCACGTCCGTGACCAACTCCGTCACCGGATGCTCAACCTGGATGCGTGTGTTCATCTCGATAAAGTGCAGTTCGTGCTCCTCATCCATCAGGAACTCGATGGTGCCGGCATTCATATAGCCGAGTTCGCTGAGCGACTTCACCAGGATGCCGTTGATGCGCTCGCGCAACTCCTGAGTCACCACCACGGACGGCGACTCTTCCACCAGCTTTTGATGACGGCGCTGGATGCTGCATTCGCGCTCGCCCAGGCTGATCACGTTGCCGTGTTCGTCGGCCAGCACCTGGAACTCGATGTGCCGCGGGCGTTCGATGAACTTCTCCATGTAAAGGTCGCCGTTGCCGAAGGCTGCCGCCGCCTCTGATTGCGCCGCATGAAACTGGTTAGGCAACTCGTCGGCACTCCGGATGATCCGCATGCCGCGTCCACCGCCGCCCGCCGAAGCTTTCACGATCACCGGAAAACCGATGCTTCGCGCCCATTCCTGCGCTTCGTCCGCCGACGCGATGATCCCGTCCGACCCCGGCAGGATCGGCACCCCCACCTTCTTCATGGTGGCGCGCGCTTTTTCCTTCTCGCCCATCACCCGCGTGACTTCCGGCGGCGGCCCGATGAACTTGATCCCGCAGCTCTGGCAGACCTCCGCGAAGTTGGCGTTCTCGCTCAACAGGCCATAACCCGGGTGGATGGCATCGACATTGGCGATTTCGGCCGCGCTGATCACCGCAGGAATGTTGAGATAGCTCTCGCTCAGCCGCGGAGGCCCAATGCAAATGGCTTCATCGGCAAAGCGCACGTGCAGCGAGTTGCGGTCGGCCTCGCTATAGATGGCCACCGCCTTGATGCCCAGTTCCTTGCAGGCGCAAATCACGCGCAGGGCAATCTCACCGCGGTTCGCTATCAGTATCTTCTTGAACATGAATTCGTCGTGTTGAACTTATTGCTTAACTGGCTACTCTAGGACTCGCTTCTGCGAGAGCCGCTTCGGATTTGCTTTCTGCGGCGAAAGCAGAGTGCCTGCTGATCTGTCATCCTGAGCGAAGCGACCGCAGGGAGCGAAGTCGAAGGACCCCTTGTCCCACCACCAACTCTCGACACGCTCTGAAACAACAAAATCGGCGGCGACCGCCCTAGCTTTTCCGTATCCCAAACAGCGGCATCCCATATTCCACCGGACTGCCGTTGTTGACGAACCGTTTCACGATCTCGCCCGAAGCATCGGCCTCGATCTCGTTCATCAACTTCATGGCCTCGATGATGCACAACACCTGGCCCTCTTTCACCGTGTCACCCGTGGCCACGAAGGGCGGAGATCCCGGCGATGCCGACTCATAAAACGTTCCCACGATCGGCGACTTCACGATGTGCAGGTTGGCCTCGTCGGCAGCCTCGGTGGACGCAGCCACTGCTGCCGGTTTCGCCGCCTCCGTCGAAACGTTTGCGGCTGGCAGTGCAGAAACCGCTGCTGCGGCCACTGGCGCCGGAGCGGCAACGTGCACTACCTGCGGGACGTGGACCTCGCCCCCGCGCCTGATATGCAGCTTCACATCGCCGCGTTCGATTTCGAATTCGGTGATGTCCTTCTCGACCAGCAGTTCGATCAGTTCTTTGATTTCTTTTTGATTCATCGCATTCTGCTCGGCAGGATGACATGGTCTCGGCGCCTCGCCCCTCGCCCGCGCGAGGATCTCGCCGGGCTAGGATAAGCGCGCCAACCAACGTCGCCTACGATGATTTAACCTCTATGAGATCTTTCGTCACCGGGGTCAGCACTTCGCAGCCGTTGCCGGTGACCACCACCATGTCTTCAATGCGAATTCCGCCCTTGCCGGGCACATAGATTCCTGGCTCAATGGTAACAACCATGCCCGGCGCAAGCCTCTCGTCCTGTTTCTTTCCCAGTCTCGGAGGCTCGTGAATTTCCAGTCCTACTCCGTGTCCCGTCGAGTGCGTAAAGTAGCGGTCCAGCTTGGCCTTGCGCAACACCAAACGCGTCACTTCGTCCACTTCACCGGCCGTAACTCCCGGCCGGACGGCAGCAATTCCCACTGACTGCGCCTCCAGCACTGCATCGTACCACTCGCGTTCCACTCGGGTAACACGGCCCATATGCACAGTTCGTGTCATGTCAGAACAATAGCCCCGCAGTATAACACCCGAATCAATCACCACGAACCCGCGTCGGGGTATGGCTTGCAGAGACGCGCGCCCGTGCGGCAACGCGGCCCTTTTTCCCGCCGCCACGATGGTGTCGAAGGACATCCCGTCAGCCCCGGCCTGTCGCGCCGCAAATTCCAGCTTGCCGGCAATGTCGGTCTCCCGCACACCAGGACGAATCGCCTTCAGCGCGTGCTGGTACACCTTCGCTCCCAGCTTCACCGCGTCCCGGATCAGCTTCAACTCATCCGCATCTTTGATCATGCGCTGCCGCATGATGAGACCTGTAGTCGGCTTCCACTCGATGCGCCGATGCACCAGGTCCTTCATCTGCTTTGCGGTAGCTACCGTCGTCAGGTCTGCCTCAAATCCAATTGCCGCAGAACTCAGCTTGCCGATGACCTTCGTCGCCTCCGGCATCAACGGCCCCTTGGCGATCATCACCCGCGCGCCCTTTACTTCCTCGCGGGCCTGCTCGGTGTAGCGGCCGTCGGTGAAGAACACCCGCCGCCCCGTCAAAAACAACAAAAGTCCGTTGCTGCCCGTGTATCCACAGAGGTAGCGCAGGTTGGCGGCATGGACCACCACCATCCCATCGAGTTCTTCGTCAATCAATGCGTCCTGGAAAGTCTTCTGCCGGCCCGAGTAGTCCATCCCCAGCATTGTACGCACTCGGTCAGGGGTAATTTAGACCGTATCGATTACCAAAGGCTCCGTAGTCTGCGTGTGCGCCCGCCGTATGGTTTTACTGCTCTTCCGCTCCGCCACCGCATCGGCTCGAACGAAATACGTGCCCGGCCCGGGAGACGAGCCAAAAGGGATCACCTGCTCCGCCTGGGAAGGCAAGCTGAAATGCTGATAGCCGAGCGTGGTAGCCCGGCCGATCTGGTTGACCGCAACTACCACCACTGTAAGCGATACCGCGTGATCGGTGTGATTCGACACCACCACCGAGCCGCCGAGATTCGTGCCATTCACCTTGGGAGCCTGTTTCCACTCGATGCTTAGTCCCGCTTTGACTACCAGCGTGTAGCTTCGTTGCACGCGGAGCGAGGGATCGCTGAGATCAGAAAGCATCACGGTAAAGTGATATTCTCCCGGCGCTGTCGGCTTTGCCGACATCTCGCCGGTGTCCTCACGCAGCCTGATTCCCGCCGGGAGCCGGCGGTTCGCGGCCAATCCCCACCTGTACGCCCGGCTGCCGCCGCCGGCTTGAAATGTGAAGTGAAAATCCGAACCCACCGTGGTCACCGGAAGCGAATCGGTAACAATCGTCAGGGGCACGGTCTGTGCCCTAGATAAACCAGTCGCCCCGATCACGCCCAGCAAAAGAATGGCAAGGATTGGCTGCCGGTGGGAAATGCCTATCATGGTTGAGTCATTATAAGGGCGTCCCTATCGTTCTGCTCCCGGCGCCTCAGCGGTGATCTTCGTCTCCACGTGGGTTTGCTGAAAGTCCTTGTTGTCGAGCGACACCATCACTTCGCGGTTAAAGAAGAACAGCACGTGTAGCGTGAACTCCGTCCCATAAGTTTTGGGAAACCACACCCCGCCGGGCTGCTTCTCGTAGTGCAGGCTGTAGCCAACGCCCGGCAGATCGGTGCCCAGCAGGGTTCGCACCGCAAACGGGATCTTCCGCGACAGCTTCGTGTACAAGTAGATCGGCTCGAAGTCGGCGGCGTCGATATAGGCCTCGCCCGCCCAGTCCAAATCGTCTTTGTTGGCTGGCGTGAAACTCATGCGATACGCATCGCGCCCCTGGAACGATTCCCGGCCCACCAGCCGAAAGACATACTCTGACAGCTTCTCGGATGCGAACGGAAACAGGTTATGACCGATCCCGTCTTTCGATTTCGGCTCGACCAGGTCGTCGCGCATGTCATTGACCAGTGAGGCATCGAGGCTGTCTTCATTGGGCGCTGGCTCCCCGGAAAACTCCACGTACTTGCCCTTGGCCCAATACTTTCCCGTCAAGCTTTCGAGCTGCCGCTGGGTTTTGTCCGCCTGCGGAACCATGTGGTAATCCGTGGTCTCCTCCCGCATGACCTTGCCGTTGGTCTTTCGTGTGACCACGTGGATGTGCTGACGATAGACGTACCGCCTACGCGCCAACTCGGTGCGGTCCTGGTTCGCGCCCACCCGCGCCATGATGGCGTCCGCCGTCAATGGAGTTGAATCAGTAGCCGAAACCGCTGTCGCACTTGGCGATTGGGCTGAAGTACCGAGAAAAGCGCTGCACAAAATTGTCGCAACCAGCGCCGGGACCCACTTCATGACACACCACTCCGTGTTTTTGATACGGATTCGGTGTCACATAAGTTCACGGATCGCGGCCGTCCCGGACCCGACTTCCTCACTTGTCATCCTCAGCGAAGCGAACCAAGGGAGCGGAGTCGAAGGACCCCTTTCGCTACGCAAATCCTCGCTGATGATACGAGGTCGTGCCCAGGCTGCGTAACCCTTCTTGTCCGCGATTGCCCTTGGAATTTCCGCGCTTTGCTAATGTTGCGCAGTTTCCGCCTGCGCCTGCGGCAGCTTCTTGATCGCCGCCTCCAGGTCCGCGGGATGGAACCCGAACGGTCCCGGCTTGCTCTTGTACGCGACCTTACCTTCTGCATCAATCAGGTACAAACGGTCGGGCCAGCCGGTGTAGGCAACTTCGGTATGGTTTTCGAAACCGTCAATCACCGCCGGAAACTTGATGCCCAGCTTCCGCACACAGGCTCCAGCAACAAACGCGCGTTCTTCTTCGTCCTTGGGACTGGCGAAGACCACCTTGTCCTTGATGTTGCTCTGCATCTGCCAGACGTCGCTGGGGTGCGCTTCGAGGATGTACACCGCATAGAACGCCATCTGGCTTCCATACTGTTCGTAGAGCTTGTTGAGGGCAGGAACCTCCCGCCGGAAGGGCGGTCAAGTGTAGCTCCCGAAAACCAGCACCACCGGTTTGCCGCGCAACGCAGACAGTTGTACCTCGGACTGGTGGTCCAGGGTCGGCAGCCGGAAATCGGGGGCCATCTCCCCTGGCTGCACCGTTCCAGCGCGTGCCTTCGTCCACATGGTTTCGAAGGGAAACAGCATGAACGCCGGCCCCGGCATGTGCGACATCACCCGGCCGAATCTCTCCGGGGGTTGCCGCATCGCCCAACCGATAAATAGAAGCAAGCTGCCCCACAGGCACAGCACGACAACCAAAACAATAGACAAGGTAGGTTTCGATGGCTTTCGCATGAGGAGTTTCGCAAGTCTATTGCGAAGCCCTCTCGGGATGAATAGTAGTTTTGGATTAGGGAAACTATAAAGAAGTGCAAAAAGGTGGAAGAGCTGGCCCTTAGGCCAGCTCCTAACCTGCTCAAAATAATCAAGGGGCTTTGCCCCGGAGAGTGAGCCGCAGATTTCTTCAAAGACTCCGTTAGGCAGGCAACTTCACAGCCAATTTGATGGGTGCGCGGTTTTGCACTTTGCCATTGATGACCGTGTGCTCTTCCTCCATTAGTCGCCTCGCCTGCGCGTCAATGCCTCCGGGGAACTTCGCGTTCAACCCGCCGTCCTCGCGCACCACACGCCAATAGGGCGTGATGTCATGCTTCCCGGCCCTGCGATCTTCCTCGGCAGCTTCGGCAACGATTCGCAGATAAATCCCTGTAACCAGCGGGCACGTCACATCGACATTGTGCCAGTGGGCCAGACGCCGCCGTATCTGTGCGATCGAACTGACCTGACCGCGCGGTATCTTGCGAACCATGGCATCGACTTCCAACGCCGTCGGAATCAGCATCATGCCGCCGCCCAGACGTTTCGCCATGCCGTCAGGCACTGGTACCAGCTTCGGCAGCATGGGCTTGTGCAGCTTGGCGCGCCACGATGGTTTCGACTTCCACACAACCTTGGGACCGGGCATGTACGCCCCTCCTCCGTAGCCAACGCCCCTTTGTGCCTCAGCATAGGCGCGTAGGCATAGACGGTTCAAGAGCTTGGTGCAAGGATTGTGGTCGTTTTCCCATTATGGAAATTTTGCACTTAGGCGGCCCTACTCCGGCGGAAACACGAATTGGAACTTCTCCTCTCCCACCGGAACCGTGACCGTGACCAGATAGCTCTTCTTACCCGTGTGCGAAATCGGAGCCCGGTCGGTCAACTTTGGCATGGAGAAGTACAACACCCCTTGCACCTCGCCTTCCGGTGGAATCGTGTTGGCTAGAAACTCGCTCTGCTCCAATTGCTCGGGGCGGGCGTTACGCTTCGGCAGTTGCGGACTGCTGCCGTCGCCGATTTCACGGTTGCGCAACTCGCATCCCAGGTCGCACGACGCCGAACTGTGCGCCACCGCCCGCGCCGTCCCGCGCTCGGTCAGGGTCGGCGCCGGTGGTTCGGCATAACCCATATTCATTCCATCGCCGCCCGACTCCTTGCTCAGTTCGCGCAGCAAGTCGGCCATTGTCGGAACCCCGGGGTAGCTCCCTGCACTGGGCGCAGGAGCGCCCCCCACTGCAGCCGACGCTACCCGCGACCACGCCGGCTGGCGGCGCATACGGTCCGCGATGTCCGCAGCCGAGAACAACTCCAACGGCTTGCTTCCCACCGAGTCCTCCACCGTAACCGACTCCGGCACCATGTTGACCGACCGCTTTCCGCGATTGATAACGTGTACCTTCACCCCGAAATACTTGCCGTTCAGAGTCGGAATCGCCGACGCCACTACCGTGTAGTTCGCCCCTTGAATGTACTGATAGCCGAGCCCGTTCAGGTAAAACGAGCCGCGTACGCGTGCCCCGCGGCTGAAGTCCGGACCGGGACCGCGATCTTGTGCAACCGCGAAAGAGCATAGCAACAGGGCGTACAACACTCCACGCATACCGCCTCCAGGGGTCCGCCATGGGCGACCTGCTTAATGCATCGGCATTGACCTATGAATCTTCAGTTGGGAATTTGAATTGATCGAATTACTTGGCATTGCTGGCGGTTCGGCTTTGGAGAAATTCGAATCTCGCGCTTAGCTGATCGCGGCTCGCGCCGTCCTGGCCAGTTTGCGTGGGCGGGACATATCGCTGCTGAGGCTCTTGTTTTCCATCCAGCTGTCGAGAATGCTCTTCTTGAACTTCCAGCGGTTCCCCAGCTTAAAGGCTGGGATCTTTTCTTCCGAGACATATTTGTAGAGGGTGTCGGGCGACACGCCCAGGTACTGCGATGCCTGCCGGATATTCATCACTTCGCGTGCATCAGCCATGCTCAACCCTCCCTGGATTCCCCACACCACCGGCCATAACCCTGCGCATCCCGTCCGCCGCGAAAGCGACTTCTCGCGGCGCCCGCTTCGGTCAAACGTCGCCGGTTATTGCACGCTTTGGTTGGCCGATCCCGGTCTTTCTTCCGCTTTAAGGCGGAGTTCACCGGCACTTTCGCCGGACTTTCGAGGTGCCTTCGTGCAGCCAATCGCCCTTCATTGTAGGGCGCGGGACGCCACTCGGCCATAGGTTTGCTGTTATCGCAAACGATACCTGCTCCCGCCGCTGGTTCCGCCGACCGTTATCCCTCCCAAGATTTGTCCTTACAACCGACGCGAGAAATCTGCTTTTTCCCCGCCTGATTCACCTGCCGTGCCTCATGAGTTACGATGGTCTGATTCCTCAGGAGGCAACTTGCTCTGCAGCAGTTGCGGTCATGACAATCCGCGCGAGAACCGTTACTGCGGGATGTGCGGCACGCCGTTCGCCCACAACTTTCTGCCCGTCCCCGACGAACAGAGTGCGCTGTCCTTCGCCAGCGCGCCGCTCGATGTTGCGCCCTCTCCGCTTCCCGTTCTCACTCCCGAACCTAATCAGCCCGAGACCCTGGGAATAACGACGCCGGTGGAAGCATCGCAACTGGCCGTGGCTACGCCCCTACCTGCTGAAGTTCCCGTGGCCGAGCCCGAGCCAATCGTCGGAATCGAGCAACCCCAAACTCCTTCTCCCGCAGAAGCCCTGTTGCATGAGCACGTGCCGGTTGCTGAGGCCGCCGCACTCGCAACAGCGCCGGAAATCATCCCCGTCGAATTTTCGGAACCTGAACACTTACCATCGGCCGCGGAGCATAAGCCCGCACCGGTGGAATCACTTCAGGACCTCGCGGCCGGGACCAAGCTTCCCGTGGAACCGTCGCGGGAAGCCCCGACGCCTCCACCCGGTGCCGCAGAGTCCACGCCACACCTGCCTGAGATTCGCCGGTATGCGACTCCGCACCGCGAAGCGCCGCCAGCCCACGTCGACACTGGCAGCCTCAAGCCTTCGAGTATCCAACGGCCGCCTGCTCCGCAGTCTCTGGAACCGCCGCCCGACTCGGCCGGAATGCCCACCTTCCAGTCTGTGTCCGAAGCCTCCGGCGCACCGCCGATCAGCCCGTTCGAGCCGCCCGTCGCCAAGGACGCCGACGAAGAACGCGAGTTACAGGAGTTCGTCGCCAGCTTCCGCTACCACCCACCCGAGGAAGCGGTTGACGAGTTGACCATGCGCAGCGAAGTTCCCGTGCTTGACGCGGAAGCGCCCGTCACTCCGAGCCACCCCTCCTTCGATGATGACGTTCCCCCTCCGCCCGAAGCCGGTCCGCATCCCACTGGAAAGGAGTACTATCCGCCGATCGGTGCGTCCGCTGATCGTTCGCGCTACCTCGAGATCGCCGACACTCACCACGCCGCGCCCAGCCACGGTGCCTCGACCAGCGCCACCACGTCGTTCCTGGGGCTTGGCGATTCCCCTCCCGACTCCTCGACACAGCTCGACGAAGCCAATCCGCCCAAGCCTACTCGGAAGTTTCTCTGGTCGTCGCTCACCGCCTTGCTCGCCATTTTCGGGACCCTGGGATTCTTCGAAGGCCGCGCCCAAATGAACCACGCCTATCAGGGGCCCGTCGAGATAGTCCGGGAGCGATTTGTAACCCTGAGCCATCGCTTGTTAGCGTTGACTGCATCCTCGCCAACCACCTCAACCGACAAGCCCGCTTCTGAAGAACCTGCCTCTGCCGAGCCGCAGGCGAAGTCTCCCGCAGCCACACAGTCCGCCTATCCTGACAGCAAGGCTCAGCCCGAGTCTTCGGCTGACGAAAACCTACCCGCCTCGCGCGCTACTCAGTCCCAAGCCACCCCTGATCAGCAGCAGCCGAATTCACCGGCCCGCGCCCCGCAAATCTCTCCGGCGACGGACAACAAGGACACCGTCACTGCATCGGCTCCGCCCGTTACAGTTACGCAGCCGAAGTCACCCACCGCCGCAGCTGCGGCCAAAACCGAGCCGGCCAGTGAGCCGCCGCCAGCCGTCGCCAAGCCTAAGCTCAAGTCCAAGCCCGATCCTGGCCAGCAGGAATTAGCCAATGCGATGCAAGCGAGCGACCCCGCAGCCGCCGCAGCCTGGCTCTGGAAGGCCACCTCCCGTGGCAATTCCGTTGCGCCGGTTCGACTGGCCGACATGTACATCAAGGGCAAGGGAGTTCCCCGCAGTTGCGAGCAGGCCCTGGTGCTGTTGCGCTCCGAGGCCGCCAAGGAGAACGCTCCCGCGCGCAACCGTCTGGCCGCGCTCTACGCCAACGGAACCTGCGTGCCCCGTGACCGCGTCAAGGCCTACCAGTTGATGTCGTCTGCGCTGGCTGTCGATCCCAGCAGCGACTGGGCCGAGCAGAACCGCAAGGAACTCTGGCAGCAGATGACTCCCGAAGAGCGCGCCCAGGCAGAAAAGCCTCGCTAGACCGCCTCTCCCGCTTCCGAGGCTATAATGTCTCCAACCGGCTGGTTGATCGCAGTACCCGGCGCATTTTGCAACCGCCTGAGTTTCCCTTGCATCACAGACATTCGGAGGAAAGAACCAGAATGGCATACGAAGTTCCACCGCTGCCTTACGACTACTCTGCTCTGGAACCGTTCATCGACACCCAGACCATGCACCTGCACCACGATAAGCACCATCAGGCTTATGTGACCAACCTCAACGCCGCCGTGGACAAGGCTCCCGAGCTCAAGGACCTCAACGCAGAGGAACTGATCAAGAGCCTGGAGAATGTGCCCGAGGCCGTTCGTACTGCTGTCCGCAATCATGGTGGCGGCCACGTCAACCACAGCATGTTCTGGTCCATCATGGGACCCAACGCCGGAGGGGAGCCCCACGGCGCCATCGCCGACGCTATCAAGAGCACCTTCGGCGACTTCGCCGGCTTCAAGGAAAAATTCAACGATGCCGGCGTCAAGCAGTTCGGCAGCGGATGGGCCTGGCTGGTGCGCGATGCCGCCGGCGCGCTGCAGATCATGAGCACTCCCAACCAGGACAACCCTCTTACGAAGGGCTTCTACCCCATCATGGGCAACGATGTCTGGGAGCACGCCTACTACCTGAAATATCAGAACCGCCGCGCCGACTACCTCAAAGAGTGGTGGAACGTGGTCAACTGGCCTGAAGTCAACCAGCGCTTCCAGCAGGGCAAATAGCGAGAACCCGCAATCTGATTGGATTGGGAAAGGGTGCGTTGATCGCATCCTTTCATTATTTTCGGCGCGTTCACTGGGTTGACCCAGTTTTTTCTAGGAAGTGATCTCGAACCGGCCCAAAATGGGAAGCAGTATTCCTCGATGCTGCAATATCCTGCACATTCTCCTGCAATCGCGGGTCGCCAGCGAGATAGACAACCCGGCGATTTGATTGTCTAAACTCGTTTATTTCCAGCACATTGCAATCCACAAATCGAACTTCCGACTGGGCGTAATGATTTGGCGTTTCACGTGCGTACTCTCTACTGACGGGTTTCTGCGCTAGAGAGGAACCACTCAAGAAATGAAGACCCTGAAACTTACCAAATTTGTCGCAGCCGCCGCGTTGCTGACCGTGCTGGCCTGCTGCGTTGCCCAAGCCGACAATTTCTATTTCTCGTTCTCCAATGACCCGGCCGGTCCGGGCAACGTTGCCGGAACGGTCACGGGTGAAGTGTTCGGATTGCCCCACAACGGAACTGGGCCCGCGACGGATATTCAGATTTTCAGCTATCCCACTGGACTTGTGCTGTTCGGTTCGTACCCGCCGCCAGTTGATGTGTTCCTTTGGACTGGCGGAAACATGGGTGAGAACAGCTACACCGTGACCAACGACGTCGTCACCAGCGGTGGTTTCTTTCTCTCCGGCACAAACGGCGTCAGTGACCAGTTGTATCTCAGTTCGTCATGCGCCTGCCTCCAGTTCGGCCTGATGCTTGGGACAAACTTTCTCAACATTGGTAACAACGACACCCTGTACGTCTGGAATGACGACGGCATCACGCCCACCGGCGTGATTTACACCAATACCAACGGTACCGTTCCCGAGCCAACCAGCCTGGTACTTCTGGGCTTTGGACTGATCGGGCTCGGCGGCCGCCTCAGGAAGAAATCAAAAGGGTAGACGACCGCGTCCGGCGGAAAGCGTACCTGCCGCTGGCGCAGCACAGGACAGCCTCGTACAAGCGCTTCGTGCTTGGCCGGGGCTTTGTTGTGCCTGAATCGAGACTGGCTCACCAACCGGACCGCATACCCGCGTGCTCGTGTCACGTCACGTTGCCAGGGCAGCAACCGGAGTGGCCTCTCTCGCCCTTGGCACTTGTCGCCCGCCAGGTGCCCCACACAAGCCGATTTTGCGTGTGTGAGATTTGTGTCATCGACTACCCGCCAGCCGCGCCCTGACCTGTGACTTGTCAGGTTTGGTTTCAATGTCTCAAGCGTGACGGCCTCAAGCGTTTACTGCAGTCAGTTCATAGCCGAGTTGTTTGGCCTTGGCAGTTAAGCTTTTGATGCGCTGCTGAAGATAGCGATTTTCGTAGGCGGCTGCGCCTTCGTCGACATATGGCTGGCCCCAGCGCGCCAGCCG
>Ga0208478_1000007_pt1 | contig 95759 bp, 85 predicted proteins | sample NGESurdeep072012_5_FD_184462 | JGI IMG/M metagenome (GOLD analysis project Ga0208478, IMG submission 184462) | Arctic peat soil microbial communities from Barrow, Alaska - NGEE Surface sample 415-2 deep-072012 (SPAdes) | ecosystem: Environmental > Terrestrial > Soil > Wetlands > Peat ...
ACAATGAAATATTTCTGTATTACTGAGAATGTTGCATTTTATCTCCAGAAATACATAGTTTACAGAAAACGTAAAATTTTTCATGGGAAAGCCAAATTTCAGGATCTGATTGATATTATTATCAAACACAGAGAAGATAACTTTTTTGTTCCTCTTTCTGAACCGCATAATGCTGAAATCCCTGAGTCACTTGATAAAAATAGTATCAAGTATACAATCGGAACTCTTTACAAAACAATCAGTACTGATTTTTCGAATTTAACAGACTTCGATTATGATATTCTTGTTTTTTATAGCCCTTCAGGAATAAAATCACTTAAAGAAAATTTCCCGGGGTTTATTCAGGGGGATATTAAAATTGCCGCATTCGGACCAACAACGGCCTGCGCTGTTGAAAGCGAAGGACTGAGACTCGACATAAATGCCCCAAATCCCAAAGCACCGTCAATGACAATGGCTCTTGACGATTTTCTTAAAGAATATAATAAAAATTTAAGATAGTTTGTAAGGACGTTGCATGCAACGTCCTTACAAATATAATATGAATGCCATCAGGGAGACGTTCGATAAGTCTGAAAGACTTTGCAGCAGGAAAATCATCGGAACGCTGTTTGAAAACGGAAACATTTTCTACAATTCTCTTTTTAAAGTTGTCTGGGACAAATGTCCTGATTCCATTCCCGGTCCGGCTCAGGTTGCTTTCAGTGTCTCAAAAAGAGGATTCAGATTGGCCGTTACCAGAAACCTGATCAAGAGAAGACTGAGAGAAGCATACCGGAAAAATAAAACAACGCTTTATGATCATCTTGTATCACAAAACATTCAGATCGCATTGATTGTTATATTGAGAGGGAATTCTGTTCCTGATTATGTGACTATTGAAAAATCAATCAGGGAGATGATAAACAAATTGGTAATTCTCACCATGAAGGATGAAAAATAATGTTAAAGTTGTCTTAATTGTTTCTTTATCAAAACGCTTCCCGATATTTCTTTTTAATTTCGCCGTTCTAAATTAAGCAATCCAGGTTATGAAAAAGATACGTTCCGGAAAGATTATAATTGTGGTTTCTCTTTTACTGATCATAGGAATCAGTACGGGTTTTCTGGCCATTCAGGAAACCAGAGATTTCAGAATTGCTAAAAATCTGGACATATTTTTTACTCTGTTCAGGGAATTGAATACTTTCTATGTTGATGAGATCGATCCTGATAAAGTGATTAAGGCAGGGATGGACAATATGCTTAAAACACTTGATCCATATACGGTTTACTTTCCTGAATCTGAGGCTGATGAATTTGCAATTTTGACCACGGGAAAATATGGCGGAATCGGATCACTGGTCAGAAATTCCGGTGATTATGTTGTTATAAGTGAAGTATATAAAGGATTTCCAGCTGATAAGGCAGGGATAAAACCAGGAGATCTTTTGAAAAAGGTTGACGGCTCATCACTCAAGGGATTGCCAACTGATAAAGTAAGTGAAAAACTTAAAGGAAATCCCGGAACTGAGATCAATGTTACCATTGACAGGAACGGGAAGGATACTGATTATACTCTTAAACGTGAAAAGATAGTGATGCCGCCGGTTCCATATTTCGGTATGATAGATTCAAAAACCGGCTATATCCGTTTTACCAATTTCACTCAAAACTGTATTGATGATGTAAAAACTGCCCTTAATGCATTAAAAGACAATAATGCTCAACAGATCATCCTGGACCTGAGGGGAAATCCGGGCGGATTACTCACAGAAGCTGTTGAAATCGTAAATCTTTTTGTTGCAGAGGGAAATGAGGTTGTATCAACAAAGGGTAAAGTCAAACAGTTTGATGAAAACTTTAAAACCACAAAACAGCCGGTGGATGAGAAAATACCACTTGCAATAATTATAAACAGAAGTTCTGCGTCAGCTTCAGAAATAGTTGCCGGAGCAATTCAGGACCTTGACAGGGGTGTTATTGTCGGCCAGCGATCATACGGGAAAGGCCTGGTACAGATTACGCGTCCTTTAAGTTATAACACTCAGCTTAAGGTAACTACAGCAAAATATTACATACCAAGCGGAAGGTGTATTCAGGCACGCGATTTCTCACACCCGAATGAAGATGGGAGCGTTGGAGTTATACCTGATTCTCTAATATCTGAATTTAAGACTAAAAACGGCAGGACCGTAAAAGATGGTGGTGGCATTACCCCTGATATAGAAATTTTGCCTGAACCTCTCGCTCAGATTTCACAGGATCTTTATCTTCGCTATTATATTTTTGATTTTGCTACCAATTATTACTGGTCCCACCCCGATATTAAATCTCCTGAACAATTCAAATTCACGGATCAGGATTACAATGACTTCAGAACATTTCTGCTGAACAGGAAATTCAGTTACAAAACCAGTACAGAGGAGTCTCTTAATGAACTCATAACCAATGCCAAAAAAGAAAAGTATTATGATATTCATAAAGAGCTGTTTAATGATCTGGAGAAAGATATTACCCATAGTCTTGATCAGGATCTTAAAATATTCAGAAGTGAAATAACCGATCTTCTTGAAGATGAAATTGTAAGCAGATACTTATATGAAAACGGCGCAATAGCATATACTATTCAAAATGATGAACAGGTATTAAAGGCCCGTGATATTTTAAATAATAAAGAAGAATATAGCTCCATACTAAACGGAACAGCCGGGTCGATTCTGGTCACAAGGAAAAATGATCAGACAAATACTAAGCAGGATAATTTTAAAAACAGAAAAAATATGTAACCCGTTTGGTGTTCTGTGGATTATACCTTTATGATCTTTAGGAAAAACTTTAGTGTAACTTTATGGTTATTTTTTTCTATTTCCACATATGTGAGTCATCCTCAAAAATCTCTTTCTTCCAGACCGGCAGATTCTCTTTAATGAGTTCAACTGTTTCACTGCACGCCTTCATTGCCTGATTCCGGTGACCTGCTGAAACAAAAACTATAAGTGATATCTCGCCCGCATTTACAATCCCTTTGGAATGAACTATATCAACTGATTTTACATCAGGGAACTCTGAGAAGATTGTCTTTCTAATCTTCTCAGCCTCAACATTTACCAGTTCCGGATATGCGGAATATTCTATTGCTTTGACCTTTTTACCATTGATTTCATCAGCTCTGACTTGTCCAAAGAAAACCATGTGACCTCCGGAATCAGTTTTCCTGCCCATCTTTTCAATAAGTTGAAATATTAACTTTTGTGATACCGGGCCATCTGCTAAATAATTTGCTTTCATGATTTTGATAATTGGTTGTAATGTTATTGCGTTAAGGTGTTACCCACCTGCAAACGGGGGCATTAAAGCAACCTCATCTCCTGATTTAAGCAATAAATCATTGTCAGTTATCTCACTATTAACGGATATACGAAAATTATAGTGAATAATCTCCGGGAAGTCATCATTAATCCTGAGCTTAAGATCACTCATTGATCTCACATTCCGGTAATGTTTAAAACCAGTTCCGGAAACCTCAGCCAAAACACCGAAGAATAAAACTTTTATTTCCAAATTTTTTACCCCCCGACCCTCCATATGGGGTCTTTATTTGTTTTAAATAGTTTGGCGCCGACCGTTGCGCCTTAATGTCTTTTAATGTGCCTCAAACCAGTTTTTCCCTGTTCCCCACTCAACTTTTAATGGGATATCAAGTTTAACGGCATTAGACATTTCATACAGAACCATTTCTTTCAGCTTTTCCAGTTCAGAAGTCACGACTTCAAAAATAAGTTCATCATGCACCTGAAGAATCATTTTTGATAAGAATTTTTCTGATATCATCCTGTTGTTTATTCTCACCATGGCAATCTTGATTATATCAGCAGCGCTGCCCTGAATAGGTGCATTAATTGCGTTTCTTTCAGCGTTTCCCCTTACCACCTGGTTCCGTGAATGAATATCAGGTAAATATCGTTTACGTCCAAACATTGTCGTAACAAAACCTGCTTCTCGGGCTTTTTTAATGCTCTCATCCATATAAATCTTAACACCAGGATAAGAATTGAAATAGCCGTCAATAAGCTCTTTTGCCTCCTTTCTCCCGATATTCAACCGTTCTGATAGCCCAAAAGATGAAATTCCATAAATGATCCCAAAATTTGCGGTTTTAGCCCTGCTGCGCATCTCACGCGTAACATCGCTGATCTCTACTCCGAATATTTTAGCTGCTGTAGCAGTATGGATATCATTTCCTGAAAGAAAATCAGCAATCATACTTTTATCCTTACTTAGATGAGCCATAAGCCTCAACTCAATCTGAGAATAATCTGCAGAAAGGAATATATGTCCTTTTTCTGGAACAAATGCTTTCCTGATTTCTCTTCCCCGTGCATCTTTTACAGGAATATTCTGCAGGTTTGGATTATTTGAGCTTAGTCTGCCAGTTGCGGCAACAGCCTGGTTGAATGAGGTATGAATCCTGCCGGTTTTTTTATCCACCAGAAGAGGAAGCGCCTCAACATATGTTGATAGGAGCTTCTTTAGACCTCTGTATTCCAGCACTTTATCGACGATCGGATGTTTACTCGTCAGTCGTTGTAATATCTCTTCGTTGGTAATAAACTGCTTGGTTTTGGTAACCCTTGCTTTTTCGTCAAGTTTCAGTCTGATAAAAAGTATATCCCCAAGTTGTTTTGGTGAGGAAATATTAAATTCAGTTCCGGCCAGTATGTATATTTCTTTTTCAAGTGAGATAATATCCTCACGGAGGTTTATTGTTATGGTTTTCAGATCTTCCAGATTCAATATCACCCCATTTCTTTCCATCGTTGCCAGCACACTTATGAGAGGCATCTCAATATTATGGGCAAGGTCACCTAAACCCTGGGTTTTAATCCTTGGTTCAAAGACTTTCTTTAATTGATATGTCACATCTGCATCTTCGACAGCATATTCCATCAGCTTATCAACAGGAACATCCCGCATGTTCTTCTGATTGTTTCCTTTCTCACCGATAAGTGATTCGATATGCACCGGGCTGTAGCCCAGATATGATTCCGATAATAAGTTCATATTGTGCCGCATATCTGGCTCCAGCAGATAATGTGCTATCATTGTATCGAACAGAGGACCTTTAACCTCAATTCCATAATTTGCCAGAACCTGAATATCAAATTTCATGTTCTGTCCTATTTTGAGCGTATCAGGATTTTCAAAGACCGGCCTTACGATTTCCAGAATGGCTTTTGTCTCTTTCTGCGAGTCAGGAAAATAAATAAGGTATCCTGTTCCTTTTTCCCACGAAAAAGTAAGGGCAACAAGCTCGGCATTGAGTGGATTTATATTTGTAGTCTCACTGTCAAAGCAAAATTCTTTAAGAGTGTTTATCTTTTTAACAAATTCCATAATGTCGGACCTGGTTTCCAGATGGGTATAGGAGTGCTTAACACTTTCTATTGCGGCTTTCTCAGTAACAGGCGCAATTGCCTCTTCTCCAAACAGGGAACCCTGAAGAGAATCTTTTTGAGGGTTGAACAACTGTTGTGGTTCCCTTGGCTTTTCTGATTTATCTATTTCCGAAAGTATTCTGGCTGCTACCGTTTTGAATTCCAGTTCATCAAAAAGAACCTTTAATTTAGCAGGGTCGGGAACTTCCATTTCAAGAGCAGTTTCATTCAACTCAACAGGCACATTTTGTTCAATTGTAGCCAGTTTCTTCGACATTTCAATTTGTTCCCTGTTGTTTTCAATAATCTCTTTTAGCTTTCCCTTCAGCTTATCGGTATTTCTGAAAAGTTCTTCAATACTCCCGTACTCTGAAATCAGTTTCATAGCTGTTTTGGGACCTATGCCGGGTGCTCCCGGGATATTATCTGCTGTATCACCCATAAGGGCCAGAATATCAATTACCTGTTCAGGACGCTGAACATTGAATTCCTTTTGAATATCTTCAACCCCCCATAAAATTGATTCATTTCCGCTTCTCGATGGCTTTAGCATAAAAACATTGTCGGAGACCAGCTGGGCAAAATCTTTATCGGGCGTCATCATATAAGTTGTAAAACCCCGCTCGGAAGCCTTCCTGGCCAGAGTACCAATTACATCATCTGCCTCAAACCCGGGAAAATCAATTACTGGTATTTTATATGCTTCAATAAGACGCTTAATATAGGGTACCGCCTTTTTAATATCTTCAGGAGTTTCGTCACGGTGAGCTTTGTATTCCTTGAACATTTCATGCCTGAATGTTGGCTTTGGAGTATCAAAAACAACGGCAATATGTGTTGGTTTTTGCTTCTGAAGAACCTCCTCAAGGGCCAGCAGGAATCCGAAAATTGCCGAAGTATTCAGCCCCTTTGAGGTTATCCTGGGGTTCTTAATGAATGCGTAGTAAGCACGGAATATAAGTGCATATGCATCCAGCAGGAATAGTTTTTTAGAATTATTATCGTTCATATATTATCTTTCTATATTTATCACATTTTAAGTTTGGAGTGTCTAAAGTGCCTAGAGTGCCTAAAGTTACCCTTAATACACCATGTTTCATTTTCTTCAACTTTAAGTACTCCAAACTTTAGCTCACTCTAAACTTCTTCAAGGGTTATCACTAGCAAACCATTCTGCAAATGAAGTAGCTGTTTCGTAGAGTTTAAGACTGTGTAGTTTAACTCCGGAAGGAAGGTGAGGTGCAATCCGTTCTACAAAATCGGCAACAAGGTTTTCACATGTTGGCTGATAGTTAACCAGGACAGTATTTCCAAACATCTTGCTAAACATATCTGTCTTTTCCTTATCTATCTTATTGCTTAGCACAACCGAATGGTCAAATATGTTAACTATCTGTTTTTTAATAATATTTTTCAGGTCACTGAAGTCAATCACCATTCCGTTTTTAGGATTATCCGCATTTTCTGCCGGAACCCCGGATAGTGTGACATAAAGGCGATATGAATGACCATGAACATTTTTGCATGGACCATCATAGTTCCAGAGCACATGCGCCATTTCAAAATGGAATTCCTTTGTTACTCTTATTAAAGGACTCATAATTTTATACTTGAAAATAATGTACAATATTAACCATTCTGACTGAAAAAGGTTGAAAGTTTTATAGTGGTTTTGCGCTTTTTAGGTAATTTCTGTCACCATTGAGATATTGAAATCAATAATTCTGTACCTTTGCAGTCAATAACTGGCTTAAGAATAGGGGATAATGGATCAAAATGAAATCAGGCTTACTTTACCTGATATGTTTAATGAAACATTAAGGAGGTTTGCAAAACACAATGCATATGCTTTTGTAGGGGAAGATCCAAAGACATATGAAACTGTAAACAAAGATATCCAGGCTTTAATTGCTTTTCTTGAAAAAACCGGGATTTGCTCCGGGGATAAAGTGGCAATACTGAGCTTAAATATGCCAAACTGGGGCGTTGCTTATTATTCAATTACTTTTATGGGTGCAGTAGTTGTGCCCATTCTTCCTGATTTTTCCAATACAGAAGTTGCCAATGTTCTTGGGCATTCTGGCGCCAAAGCTATTTTTATATCAAACTCTTTACTATCCCGGATTGAAGGATTTAAATCAGAAGATCTGAAAACAGCCATTCTTATGGAGGATTTTTCTCTGATCTATTCTGAAAAGGGTTCTGCCAAATTCGACACTTCAGCTCTTCCTGTTAAAAATTATAAGATTGAAGAAGAAGATCTTGCATCAATTATCTATACTTCAGGAACAACTGGCCGTTCTAAAGGGGTAATGCTGACGCACAAAAACATATCATTTAATGCACTGAAAGGGAGAAAGTTACAATGGATTGACGAAACTGATCGTTTTTTATCCGTTTTGCCATTGTCACACACTTATGAGAATACGCTTGGGTTAGTTTTACCAATGCTCTGTGGATCATGTGTCTATTATCTCAGGAAACCTCCGACTCCTTCGGTTCTTCTACCTGCCCTGGCAGAAATAAGACCTACGATGATGCTAACTGTTCCTCTTATAATTGAAAAAATATATTTTAATAAAATTATGCCCGTTTTCAGGGATAATATGTTACTTAAACTTCTTTATAAGGTTCCTCTGATCAGAAAAAAGCTGAATGAGGCTGCAGGTAAGAAACTTATGGTAACATTTGGTGGTAAGCTCAAGTTTTATGGGATCGGTGGAGCAAAACTAAATAAGGCAGTAGAACGGTTCCTTATTGAAGCAAAATTTCCATATGCGATTGGCTATGGCCTTACAGAAACGGCTCCACTCCTTGCGGGCTCAAATCCTCAGAAAGCTGTATTTGAGTCGACAGGCCCTGCAATTGATGGGGTAGAACTTATTATTAATAACCCTGACAAAAAAACAGGAGAAGGTGAAATCTGGGCCAAAGGACCAAATGTGATGAAAGGTTATTATAAAGAACCTGAAATGACAAAAGAGGTTCTTACACCTGATGGTTGGTTTAAAACAGGTGACCTGGGAACCCTTGACCGGAATAACAATCTTTATATAAAAGGAAGATTAAAAAATATGATTGTAGGTGCAAGCGGAGAAAATATTTATCCAGAGGAAATTGAATCAATTATCAATAATTTCCGGTTTGTTGCAGAATCTCTTGTTGTCCAGCAAAAAGGCAAACTGGTAGCTTTGGTTCATATTAACATGGAGGAGCTGGATAAGAAATATCAGATCCTTAAACAGGATATGACCAGACAGGTCGAGGATAAAGTTGATGAGGTTCTTAATGAATTACAGGATTATGTTAATTCACAGGTAAATAAATTCAGCCAGATACAAAAAGTGGTTCTTCAGCCTGTACCATTTCAGAAGACTGCAACGTTGAAGATTAAGAGATTTCTGTATACATAACGCCCCTTCGCCCCCACTTTGGCGGGGGCGGATGGGCTTAAGCTTTTTACATGAATTACACCTTAAGCGCTTGCTGATATCTCCTGTTTACTTCTTCCCAGTTCACAACATTCCAGAATGCATCAACATAATCAGCTCTCTTATTCTGATATTTAAGATAATATGCATGTTCCCATACATCGAGAGTTAATAAAGGTGTCCCTTTAACCGGCGATATATCCATAAGCGGGTTGTCCTGATTAGGTGAACTTGCTACTGCAAGATTCTTGTCTGCACCTAAATATAACCATGCCCATCCGCTTCCAAACCGTGTTTTTGCTGCAGTGTTGAAAGTTTCTTTGAATTTATCAACTGAACCAAATGACTTCGTAACAGCTGAAGATAGGTCATTTGAGGGCCCGGAAGATCCTTTTCCCAGGTTCTTCCAGAAAAACAAATGATTATAATAACCGCCGCCATTGTTTCTCACAGCATCTGTCTGTTTTGAAATGGTATTAAAAATTTCACTAAGAGGCTTCCCTTCAAGAACAGTGCCTTTAACAGCATTCATGAAATTTGTATAATAAGCACGATGGTGTTTATCATAATGAATCTCCATTGTCCTTGCATCTATATAAGGTTCCAAAGCATCATATGCAAATGGTAGAGGAGGAAATTCCGGTGCCGGCACACCTTCAATTCCGGGAGCTTTTACTTGTACCTGATCGTTACCAAATATTCTTGGGCTAACGTAGGCAGCTGCAGTTACCAACCCGACTGCCTTAAAAAATTTTCTTCGTTCCATGTTAAGTTTTTTATTCAATAACATTCTTAATCTGTCTTTGTTCAACACTCATTTGCAAAAAGCCATAGAGTTTCATGATTTTTGGCATTTTTAAGCCGTGACTAAAAAAAATTCATACATTTATGGTAGTTAAGAAGCTCTATCAAACTGAAATCCGGCTAATAAGAAATTCATATGAAAAAACTTACAACAATCGGAAGAATTCTGTTTGCAGTTCCTTTTGCTCTCTTCGGAATTAATCATTTCCTGATGCTGGACTATTACCTCGGTATGTTAACTTCTTTTGTCCCTCTGGGTGCATATACAATAATACTGACAGGAATAATGCTCATTGTAGCAAGCATCAGCATAATTACAAAAATATTTGTGAAATTTTCTACCTTACTGCTCGCAATTCTGCTTTTCATTTTTATTATCACAATTCACATCCCTCATCTATTTGCAGATGCAGACAAAACAATTACGATAATTGCACTTCTGAAAGATATCTCACTTATGGGAGGTTCATTAATGATCTCGGGTATCTATTCGGAGGAAGAAAGACCTGAAAAAATATAAATCACCATTATTGCCATGAGTCAATTTAAAGCTCTTCTTACTTTATGTGTTTGTCTGATAAGCATTAATTCTTATTCCCAGACATCCCTCTTCAATCAGCAGATGCAGATTGGTTTCGAGGAAAAACAAGGCCAATATGCGGATCTCAGCACAAAACTTGTTAATGAAGCCGGGGATACAGTTCTTTTAAAGGACGTAATCAATAAACCGACAATTCTTAATCTGGTTTATTTTCAGTGTGCAGGGACATGCAGTCCTTTGATGTGGGGAATATCTAAATTCATAGATGGTATGGATCTTCAGCTTGGCAAGGACTATGAGGTTGTAACAATTAGTTTTGATCCCGCAGAAAATATCAAACTGGGTATTAATAAAAAGGCCAGCTACATTAGCTCGATGAAGAAAAAAGAGGATGCGAAAAACTGGCTTTTTTTTGTGTCTGACAGTATTGATATAGCTAAATTGACTAAATCCGTTGGTTTTAATTATCAAATGGTAAACGATCAATTTGTTCATCCTACCGGCCTGATAGCGCTTGCCGCTGACGGAAAGATAGTTCGTTACCTCCGGGGAATTGACTTCCTGCCCTTCGATATAAAAATAACACTGGTTGAAGCCGCCAAAGGGAAAATCGGCCCGAGTATTAATCGTCTTCTTGCAGTCTGCTATGGATATGACAGCAAAGGGAATCAGTTTGTTTTTAATGTAACCAGGGTTTCTGCAATAGTTATATTGTTTATAGTGGTTCTAATATTTTTGGTCTTGGCATTTTCACGGATAAAATTAAATACCAGGGTAAAGAAATGAATACTCAGCCAGGAATTGAGGAACCCAGCTTTCTTGAGCATAAAGGAAAATATAAAGGACTCTTCTCCTGGATTTTTTCCACTGATCATAAAAGAATAGCATTGCTATATCTGTTTTCGATTCTATCTTTCTTCGCCATAGGAGCTACCCTGGGATTATTAATGAAGTTTGAGCTTATTGCCCCGGGTAAGACAATTATGACCGCACAGACCTATAATGCGTTTTTTACGCTCCATGGAATTATTATGATTTTTGCGGTTGTCATTCCCGGACTGCCTGCTGTGTTTGGTAATTTCATGTTACCCATCATGATCGGAGCTAAAGATGTTGCTTTTCCACGAATCAATCTCCTTTCCTGGTATCTTTATGTTACAGGGGTTACATTAGTTGTTATCTCTCAGTTTGCAGGACAGGGACCTCCCGATACAGGATGGACATTTTATGCACCGTACAGTTTCAGAACTACCGGTAATATGCTGCCGGCAGTGTTCGGTGCTTTTGTCCTTGGATTTTCATCAATACTTACAGGATTGAATTTTTTAGTGACTATCCACAGGATGCGCGCCCCCGGCATGACATGGCTGAAAATGCCATTGTTCCCATGGACACTTTATGCTACTGGATGGGTACAATTACTTGCTACTCCGATTATTGGTATTACCCTGCTAATGATTGTTGCTGAAAGAACACTGCACATTGGTTTTTTTGATCCGACACTTGGCGGAGATCCTCTTCTCTATCAGCATTTATTCTGGACTTACAGTCATCCGGCCGTTTACATTATGATATTACCTGCCATGGGGGCTATTTCTGAGATCATAACAACTTTCTCTCACAAGACTATATTCGGATATAAATTCATGGTTGTTTCTGCCCTTGCAATCGCTTTCGTGGGCTATTTCGTATGGGGTCATCATATGTTCACATCCGGAATGAGCGGAACAGCTCTTTATACATTTTCACTCCTTACCTTTCTGGTAGCCATCCCTAGTGCTATAAAAGTGTTTAACTGGATATCCACAATGCATAATGGTTCATTGGATTTGCAAACTCCTTTCTTTTGGGCAATAGCTTTCATCTTTGTTTTCATGGTCGGTGGATTTTCCGGACTTATTCTCGGCTCGCTCGCAGCCAACGTACATTTGCATAACACACATTTTGTTGTTGCCCATTTCCACTTTATTGTGTTTGGAGGAACAGGTTTTGCTTTTTTTGGTGCTATGCATTACTGGTATCCGAAAATTACAGGTAAAATGTATGACACAAGATGGGCAAATATCGGTTTAGTCCTCTTTTTTATAGGATTTATTACCCTTTATGGTCCTATGTTTTATCTGGGGTTTAAAGGTATGCCCAGAAGGTATTATGATTATGATGAAATCTTTCATGCAGGAAATATAGTCTCTACAATGGGTTCATGGGTCCTTTACTCGGGGTTGGCAATAATTATTATTAATTTATTTGCTTCACTGAAAAGCGGATCTAAAGCCTCTTCAGATCCCTGGGGTGGAAAGACGCTGGAATGGACAATCCCTTCTCCTCCGCCGGTTGAAAATTTTGATGAGATTCCAGTAATTACAAAAGGACCTTACGATTATAAATGAATACTACTCCAGAAATACACCGCGACGATCTGGCATCAAAAACCGGAATGTGGCTTTTTCTCTTCACTGAAATGTTGCTCTTCGGCGGGCTTTTTATAGTCTATTCGGTTTACCGGTTCAGAAATGCTGAAGCATTTCATCTTGCTGCCCATGAACTTAATGTGGCTATCGGGACTATTAATACAATTATCCTCTTAATCAGCAGTACAACAATCGCAATGTCGATTACTGCTATTCAGAAAAAGAATAAAAAACTTGCTCTTTTACTCCTTGGTATAACAACCCTTCTCGGACTGGCTTTTCTTGTAAATAAATACTTTGAATGGGGTGAACATCTTAAAGAACACATCTATCCGGGTTCTGCTGTTCTTGCTCTTCGTGGCCACGGTGATGTGCTTTTTTATGGGCTGTACTTTTTTATGACCGGACTTCATGCCTTACATATAATCATTGGATTGATCTTTATAGGAGTAATTACATCGATGATTTACAGGGATAAAATCACCTTTGACAATTTTGTTCTACTGGAAAACAGCGGACTATACTGGCATCTGGTTGACCTTATCTGGATCTTTCTCTTTCCCCTGTTTTATCTCATTACTTAAAACTGACAACAATGGAGAATGAAAAAAATCATATAATCCCTTACCGCACATTTCTTTATATACTGGCCTTGTTAATAACATTAACACTCACTTCAGTTGCCATAACACAGATTTACCTTGGTACTCTCACAGTTGTATTAGCGCTTTTGATTGCTGCAATTAAGTCTTCATTCGTTTTACGCATTTTTATGCATCTGAAGTTTGAGAATAAGATGTTTTCCGTTGCTGTTATTGCTGTTGTTTTGATCCTGAGTGTCGTAATAATAATAACTTTTCTGGACTACCTATATAGATAACAAGTATGTATTCAACCACAGGAATTGACGCTTCAAACTTTGTATCTACTTTCAATACTGCATTTTACTCTATTGCCGGTATTTCTTTGTTCCTCCTGATAGGGCTCACTTTTACTATGCTCTATTTTGTTTTCAGGTATAATAAGAAGAAAAATAAAGTTGCTATACAGAATGAAGGGAATACGTTATTAGAGATCACCTGGACAGTTATTCCTATACTGTTGGCACTAATGATGTTCTATTTTGGCTGGGAAGGGTGGAAACCCATGAATAAGCCTCCTGCAAATGCCATGATCATAACCACTACCGCAAGGATGTGGAGCTTTTCATTCCAATACGAAAATGGTAAAGAAAGTACCGACCTGATAGTTCCTGTAAACACACCTGTTAAAATAAATCTTATTTCCCTTGATGTCATTCACAGTCTGTTCATTCCTGCTTACAGGATAAAATCCGATATTGTGCCGGGAAGAGAAAAAGTTATGTGGTTTATTCCTCAGACAGAAGGAGAATACGATCTTTATTGCGCCGAATACTGCGGATTGCGACACTCCTATATGAAGGCTATCGTTAAGGTTCTGTCAAAAGAGAAATTCACCGCATGGTATGGCGATACAACAACCCTGGCTAAGGCGGCAGAAGGATCGGCTCCCGGTGCACAGGGACTGGCTTTAATGAAATTGCAGGGATGCCTTGCCTGTCATTCTTCAGACGGCTCAAAAATCGTTGGCCCCACTTATCTGAATTTATTCGGAAGACAACAGGTTGTAATAAGGGACGGTGCAGAAGTTACGGTTACAGTGGATGAAGAATATATTAAAAGGTCAATTTTCGAACCGAATGCAGAAATTGTCAAAGGATATCCCAGGGGATTAATGCAGAGTTATAAAGGTAAAATCAGTGATGCGGATATTTCAAAAATAATTGAATACTTTAAATCCCTTAATGAAAAATAATTCTGAAAACATATTCAGAAATTGGCTTCAACTCAGTAAATTAACAATAATGCTGCCTGTAAGTCTTACCGGATTTACAGGATATTTTATTTTTAATCCACATTTCACAATTAAATTAATATTAGTAAGTTTTGGCATTCTTTTAATGGCGGTTTCTGCCTCAGCTTTTAACCAGATTCAGGAAGTGGCGCTTGACAGTAAAATGGAAAGAACACTTGATCGGCCAATTCCCGCGGGAAGGATCACACTAACTCATGCGCTCATATTTTCATTGTGCAGTTTATTTGCAGGTACAGTTATTATTTATTCAGAAGGGAACGTTTTGGCTGCACTCATTGGACTATTCACAGTATTATGGTATAACGGGATCTATACCTATTCAAAGAGAATAACCGCTTTCGCAGTTGTTCCGGGGGCTGTAACCGGAGCATTACCTCCCATCATCGGCTGGGTAGCCGCCGGAGGAGGAATTATTGATAAGCCTATTATATTTCTCGGATTTCTGTTTTTTATGGGACAGATCCCACATTTCTGGTTAGTGATACTGAAATACGGAGAAGAGTATAATGAAGCAGGCATTCCTGCTCTTACAGAAATATTTAATAAGGATCAGATTAACCGGCTCACTTTTACATGGGTCCTGACCTCAGTAATTGCTGCTGTATTCCTTTGTTATTTTGAGATTATCAGAACTGGAGCTCTTATTGGAATTCTCCTTATTGCCTCAGTTTTTCTTATATGGAAATTCTCAGCTTTGATAAAATCCGGAGTAGAAAACAAACCTTATAAAAAATATTCAATACTTCTTAATTCATATTTTTTACTCGTGCTTCTTCTTTTAATATCTGACAGGATAATAACCTAATTTGATTTTTATATTAAACAAATATGCCGGTGCTCCGCACCTACTTAACCTGAATACCAAGCAGCAGAGCTGCGAAATATTTGTAGAAATACAATTTAGAAACCGATCTTAAAGTGCAGAGCACCACAATATATTCTTCCTATGAATGTGATTTTGTCGTTAGAATTTATGATTCAGACTCTCATCAAGGTAAGGATGGTTAAATGGCAATATTTTTGCTTTGCTGAGTGTAGTTGCAACAACAAGAGAAAATAATCCGGCATAACCCAGGAACGTTCCAACTGAAATCCATCCAAATTTCAGGGCTCCGGTTGTGCCGGGAATTACCTGCACAAAAAGGTCGATGTACTGACCTATAATCAGGAATATTATAACAATAGTGATTATGGTTATATTCCTGCTGGCCTTTACAGGAAGAAGTAACATGAAAGGGATGAACCAGTTTAATCCGATCTCCAGAAAGAACAACACCTTCCATCCTTCCTGCCATCTGACACTATAGTAGGCTGTCTCTTCAGGAATATTGCCATACCATATAATCATAAACTGTGCAAACCAGAAGTATCCCCATATTATTGAAAACATGAATATATATCTTGCAAAATCGTGCAAATGGTATTCATTAAAAAAAGGAAAATATCCCCTTTTGTAAAGAATGAAGACTAATAGTGTAAGAATGGATACGCCATGTAAAAAAGCTGCCACCAGGTTTTTTAGGGCAAATATTGTGCTGTACCATTTTACATCAAGTGACATTATCCAGTCAATTGCTGAAAAAGAAAAAGTAACTGCAAGAATGAAGATAAATATTTTTGAATAGAGCTCCGTTTTAGCAAATAAAACCATTATACCATCAGTGTTAGCCGGGTCAGCCAGATCTTCCTGTAGCGATATCTGTCGTAATTTCCTGATAAACACAATCCACACCAAAAAGTACAGGATCATCCTTGCAAAAAAGAAAGGAATATTAAGAAAAACCGATTTGTGCTGTATAATAGGATCAAGAGTTACTGCTTCCTTATGAGACCAATGATAAAGGTCGTTCATACCAAACCAGAGCAGAAGAAAAAACAGCGCTGCGAAGGGGATATAAGACATCATGGCTTCTGAAACCCGTTTGAATGCCGATGACCATCCCGATTGAGATATGCTCTGAAGAACAAAAAAGAAAGCTCCTCCCATTGCAATTGAAAAAAAGTAATAGTTAACGATCAGGTAGTTTGCCCAGGTTGTCTGCCGATCCGTAATAAGGCCAAAGATGATGGCTACGGCACCTATTACTATTAACAGGAAGGTTATTATCTTAAAGCTTCTGGATACGGTTATTTGTTCCTTCATTACTTTCTATTTTGGGTATAAATTACCATTCCCCCTTCTTCCTGAAGCTTTCTGATATAAAGAACCAGCTTCCATCTGTCATCCGGTCTTATCTGTGATCCGTGTGCCCCCATAGAACGAATGCCCAGTGTAATTGTATGAAATATCTCACCATCCTTCAGTTTAGCAGCAGTATCTCCTGAAAGTGATAGAGGTTTTAAGGGATAAAGACCACTGGAGAAAAGATGCCCGTCACCTTTTCCTGAGATTCCATGGCATCCGATGCAGAATGTGGTATAAACTGACTTTCCCCGTAAAAGTGCCTCTGGCGTCGCTAAAACAGGATTTATGAGCTCTTTTCCTGCCTTTACCCTTGACTCCGGATCATTTGTATATTCAAATGGAGTAAAATCACGTGGTACTGTTCCCGGGACCGGGATTCTCATAGTCATTCCGTCTTCAAAGTTTGGATTTTTTGAGTAAGTCTCATAAGCAGTAGAGTAAAACATATCAGGAAAGTAATCCCACCCTGGATTATTTCGATTCCTGTTACATGAGTACAGATTCACTAATAAAAAGACCAGGAATATGGTTTTGAAAAAATTTCCCGGTGAATAATTATTTGTCATGCTTCTACATTTTCAAATTCTTTATCAAGTACCTCGATGGCTCCTTGTTCTTCCATTATATATCCGGCTCTTCCAGTTATGGATTTGTCGTGGAAATTTGTATCGACAACTATTACAAATTTATCATCTGTTGCTCTTAAATCGAAGATTGTATTATCACGACCAGGAAAAAGTTTTGACCTGGCAGAAAAGAGAGCAAGGCTTGCAATTGTAACAGTAAATATGGTAACAACAATTGTAACAACAATGAAGGACGGGAACGAGTTGAAGGGTTTACCTCCGTACACAAGCGGCCAGTCTATGACGGATGTATAATAGAGAAATGCCAAAGTGGCGATAATGCCAAACAAACCGAAAAAGTAGGCGGCTGTGGGTAGTCTTGATTTGCGTTTAAGCAAATGAAATACCTCATGAACCGGATAAGGAGTAAATACGTCAAAAATCAGAAATTTCTGTTCCTGCAATGACCTGATGGTGGAAATAAATTTTCCTTCATCATCAAAAACACCTATTTTAAAAGTTCTGGTCATAACTAAGTCTGTTAATCCTCTTTTTTATTCCCGATATGTGCCACACTTTTCAGCTCACTGATAGCCATCATTGGAATATAACGCATGAAAAGCAATACTCCTGTTGCAAATAATCCGATAGTTCCTACAAAAACACCTATGTCGATAACTGTCGGAGAGTAAGATACCCAGTTTGAGGGCAGATAATCTTTGCTTAATGAAGTCACTACTATATTGTACCTTTCCAGCCACATTCCAAGGTTAATAATAAGTGAAATCAAAAGCAGGCCCACCCAGTTTCTCCTTATTTTCCTGAACCAGAAAAGCTGGGGTATTAATGCATTACAAACAATCATTCCCCAGAAATGCAGGGCATAATCTCCTGTAATTCTGTTTTTGAAAAAGGTGAACATATCATATTCATTACCCGAATACCATGATATAAAGACCTCGGTTAAATATGCGATTCCCATAATCAGGGATATAAAAATAAGTATCCTGGCAATAGCATCCATGTGATTATCTGTAATATAATCGGTAAGCTTATAAACCTTCCTGATAAGCACCATAAGAGTCATAACCATAGCAAACCCCGAGAAAATAGCACCAACAACAAAGAAAGGCGGGAAGATGGTTGTATGCCATCCTGGTTCGATACCAACTGCAAAATCCGTAGAAACTATTGAATGAACAGAAACCACAAGCACCGCGGCTATGCCACCGAGAATAAAACTGAGAGATTCAAATCTTATCCACTGACGGCTCGAACCTGTCCATCCCATGCTGAATAAACCATAAACAGCCTTTTTGATTTTTGATGCTGTCCTGTCACGTATTGTGCCAAGATCCGGTAACATTCCAAGATACCAGAATGAAGCAGAAATCAGAAGATAAGCTGTAATTGCAGTAAAATCCCAGAAAAGAGGGGAGTTGAAATTCACCCACAAAGGACCACGTGTATTCGGGTAAGGAAATATATAAAAAACATCCCAGACTCGTCCCATATGTAACGCCGGGAAGAGTGCAGCAGACATAACTGCAAAAACAGTCATGGCTTCGGCAGCCCTGTTTATTGATGTCCTCCACTTCTGCCTCAGGATCAGGAGAAAAATAGAAAAAGCAGTACCGGCATGACCAATTCCTATCCACCATACAAAATTCACGATCTCCCATCCCCATGCTACAGAATTATTTACACCCCAGGTTCCAATACCTTTATAAACAGTAACATAAATGGCATAAAATCCAAAAACCGCTGCCACTGATGAAATAAGAAAAGCAATGTACCACCATAGTCCGGGTCGCATTTCCATAGGAGATGCAACCTCCTTCGTAATCTGACCAAGTGATTTATTCCCTTCGATCAGCGGACCTCTGATTTTCCTGTTGTACATCGGTTACCTTCTGATTAATTATATGTTTGCTTTTTCATCATTCCGGACTTTAGTAAGGTATCCTGTATTTGGCAGCGTATGCAACTCTTCCAGCAGATGGTAACATCTTGGATCGCTGAATAACCCTGAGACCTTACTGTTTTTGTCATTAAGATTACCGAATACTATCGCTCCCGCAGGGCAGGCCTGCATGCAGGCTGTTTTAATTTCATAATCCTTAAGTACCCTGTTTTCGACCTTTGCCTGTAACTTCTTTTCCTGAATCCGCTGCACACAGAAAGAACATTTCTCCACAACCCCTCTTTCTCTTACAGTTACATCAGGATTTAAAACCATTTTACCAAGGTCTGATGCTGTATTAAAATCAAATGCCTTATTGCTGGTATATCGGTACCAGTTAAATCTTCTTACTTTATAAGGGCAGTTATTAATGCAATATTTGGTTCCGAGACACCTGTTGTAAGTCATCTGGTTCAATCCTTCACTGCTGTGAGTTGTGGCAGAAACAGGACAAACATTTTCGCAGGGTGCATTATCGCAATGCTGGCAGGCAAGCGGCTGGAAATAGACTTTTGGATTATCAGGTGAATCTGAGTAATACCGGTCAATTTTAATCCAGTGCATTATCCTCCTTCGGATTACTTCTTCTTTACCAACAACAGGAATATTATTTTCAGCCTGACAGGCTATAACACATGAATTACAGCCGACACAAGCGTTTAAGTCGATCGAAAGTCCCCAGTGAAATCCATCATATTTTACCTCAGGATAGAGAGTTTTATGTGTTGATTCAAATTCTTTATGGAACTCATTTCCTGAAGAGGGGTCCTTTCTATATTCACTCAGAACTGTTTCTCTTACAATAGGCCTGCCTTCCATGGAATAGTGCACCTGAGAAAGGGCTAACTGACTTTTTTGCAGTGTATTTTCAAGTTTCTCAATGGTAAATCCATATACACGATTCCCTCCAATTGACCTGATAAAGGGATACAGGTTCACTCCGATGTTTGTACAAACCGGGCCGGAATTAGTATGTCCATATCCGAGAGCAACCGAAAGAGTACCTTCGGCCTGACCTGGCTGGATAAACGCCGGAAGCACCAATCCTTGTGAAAGCTTTATCAGATCCCCGGTTTTGATACCCAGTTTTTCTGCATCATTGACAGATATTGCAGCTACATTCTCCCAGCATTGTCTTGAAACAGGATCTGGTAACTCCATTAACCATGGGTTATTGGCGTGCATGCCTGTTCCCAATGATACGCTCTCTGAGATAACCACTTCAAAACCTCCTGAACCAGGCTTTTCTGATATATTCATAGCCTTAGAAAGTGCTTCCTTTTTAAATAGGGGCTCTTTACCGGATGACACATTATAACTGAATACACCATTCCCAAGAGATTCATTCCAGAAGATCCTGAAATCAGCAATTTTTGAAAGCGGGAAATACTCCTTTTCCCAGTTGTTTAAAATATAATCATGATAAAGTTTTTTACTTCCTGACCATCGTAATAATGAATCCTGAAATGAACGGGTATTAAAAAGCGGATTAATACAAGGCTGGCTTAATGATAGTTGTCCGGGAATTATTTCTGCATCATCCCACGATTCAAGATAATGGCTCACGGGACATTCAAATTTTGCGACACCAACTGTCTCATTCTGTGCAACTGTCATATTTACAGACAGGTCAGTTTTCTTTATTCCTGCCAAAAATTTATTTGGCTCGGGCCAGTCAAAAAGAGGATTGACATTGTACATGAGAAGAGCTTTGACCTTACTTGAGTTTAAATCTTTTATAAGCTCTTCCATCTTACTATCAATACCTGATGCAATGTTGAGATTACTGGTAAGATCTATGCATTCTTTATAATTGTCCAGGAGAATATTAATCCCGTTCACAATAACCTGGATATCAACATTATTGGTTCCGGAGACAACGATTGACCTGCCTTTTGATTCAACCAGGCTCTCTGCAAGCTCTGTAAGGTCTTCTCTAAAAGCAATGTCGTTGAGTCTGGTCGCGCCGGTTCTTTCAGCTATCTTATTATACAGATCAATGAGCAGAGTTATTTCTTCTGAAGGTTTTATCTTCTTCCTCACATCAGCATTTGCCCCTGTGAGACTCATCCCCGATTCAAAATGAATGTGACGGAGCATACTCTTTTCTCCGTTATCCAGCTTTCTCCGGGAGACATAACCTGGAATAAAATGGACGGGAGCTAACCAGGAACCAAGAAAATCAGCATTAACTGAAACGACGAGGGAAGCACTCCTGAAATGATAATCCGGAATCACCGTTCTCCCAAAGCATATTGAATTAGCTTCGAGAAAAGCAGAATATGAAACGGCATCATACTGCACCCATTTAAAATTCTTAAATCCTGTTCCGAATTCATTAATTAATTTACAGGTTGACGGGGAAATAATGCTTGATGTAAGCAACACAATTTCACCTCCTTCCGCATTGATTCTCCCAAGTCCCCTTATAATCTGTTCGTCAATAGCTTCCCAGGATTCCTGCTTATTAAGCGAAGCAGGATATTTCAGACGTGCATCATCATACAGGCTTAATACAGAGGCCTGTATCCGGGCAGTAGTTCCTTCTTTGTTATATGAGGAAAGAGCATTAGCTTCGATTTTTATTGGCCTTCCGTCTCTCGTTTTTACCAGAATGCCGGAATATTCATGCCCGTCATAATAACTTGATGCATAATATAATGCCTTCCCGGGAGTAATTTCCGGTGGTTGAATAATATATGGCAACGCTTTCTGAACCGGCCTTTTGCAACTCTCCATTATGGCTGCTGAGGCAAAGCTGAATCCGAGAACCTTTAAAAAATCTCTTCTGGAAGTACTACTCTTTATAAAATCCCCTTCAAACAATTCCAATACCTGGTTATTATCGTTACCGGTGCCATTCTCATCCCGATCGGAAGTGATACTTTTAAATTCCTTAAGGTTTTTTTCGTCCTTTTTCATATGTCAGAACCTTTCCAAAATACTCATATTTAATAATGGCATTTCATGCATTCCCTTCCACCCACCATGCTCACTGTAACACTGTCAATCATTCCTTTTTTCAACTTTTCGGCCATATCCCTGTATTGTGAATAAAACAGATTGTCGTGAAAATCGAGTTTCTTAGTCCGGTGACAATTAATACACCATCCCATTGACAGATCAGATACCTGCTTAATTACATTCATTTCTTTCACTTCACCATGACATTCAGTACATCCAACTCCTCCTGCACTGACATGCTGTGCATGACTAAAGAATACATGATCGGGAAGGTTATGTACTTTGATCCATTCAACAGGTTTTTGATTCTCGTAAGAGCTGATTATCTTGGATATCTCAAATAGACCTGAACGTGTTCCGTTGCGTACCATAAGATGGCAATTCATGCATACATTCAACGGTGGAATTCCTGCAGTTTTACTGTATGGGGCAGAGCTGTGACAGTAAATACAATCTGTACCATTCTGTCCGGCATGAACTGCATGTGAAAACTTAATCGGCTGGGTTGGCGAATAATCCCTGGAACGACCAAGAGTAAGGGCATTAACTACGAGAGCGTTGGTTATAAATATACCGGCAGAGAGTAATAAAATATAGTTAATCCATCTCCTTTTCAATATTTTGCTGATCGTAATATCGATAATTGAAAAGAGAAATAATATTGAAGCAAGAATGAAAAAGAAAAGATTTGTAATTACAGGTTTGCTCTGTTTAAGCCCGATATCTGTAAATTTATCCATGTAGGCCTTAACCAACACTATGTCTTCAGGTGTCAGGTGAATCGCTTTGTGTACCTGAGCCATTTTCAGTCCGACAGGTTTTAGCAGCACCCTGCTTAACTCATATGCACTTTTATGCAGATATTTTTTAGAAATTTCCAGGGCATCGGGGTTCCAGTTCAGGGTGTCAGTTACACGTGTATTGTGACAGCCTGCACAATTAACCGATTCATTTTTAAGATATACCAATCCATAGAAAAGTCGTTCCCCCCTTATTAATTCTTCAGCTTTAAAAGGCCTCTGTTTATATAGGACCGAATCAGGTATCTGCTGTTTAGTTGTGTCTTTTGCCTGAATTTTAACTGTATCTGCTACATGAAATAGATTGGAGTAACCCGGGGAAATAAAAAATAAAAGGAATATAAAAGAAAGCAAATATTTAAATTTTTCTACGGGAGAACACCTGCTCATTTTAGTAATTTATAGAGTATTCAATACTAACCATCAGAATTAAATCAATTCTCCACTGCAATCTTCAACCGATTCAAAAATATAAAAATGATTGATATAATCTAGTCTCAGACAGGTTTTTCTTCTATTCACTTAAATAAATGTTCTATCTTTTCTCAGGTGAAAATTGAAATACATTGTTATGAATTCCGGCATAATAAAAAACTAATTATTGTACAATTTTTAGATTCCGTCTTTATATCTTTGCTAATTAACTAAATTTGTTCCGGTGATTATCGTTTATTTTTTATAATTAAACTGTTAAACTATGAAAAAGATCTTTTCTATTCTGTTTATACTTATCCTTTCCACGGGGTTTTTTGCCGGATGTAAGAAGGATAAAGGAGAAGCTCCTGTTTTGCCTCCTCAGGAATCTATGGTAATTGATTTCACTAATTTTGCTTCTACAAAAAAATCAGAGGCCCTGATACCAGTACAGAAAGGTACTGAATCCAGCAACTGGGAATATGCGGCAACTGTTGCAGGGGTTTGGAAATTGATTATAAATACAACTCTGGCAGTTCCTGTAACTGCTTTTAAAGCAGCAGTTGACCAGGTTCCGGTATTTGTTTCAACAAAATTATGGCAATGGAGCTATAGTGTAACTTTTTTAAATGTTACATATAAAGCAAGGCTTACAGGACAGATAGGGAGCAGTGATGTTCAATGGAAAATGTATATTGCCGGAGAGGGGGCAAATGCTTTTGCAGAAGTTCTCTGGTTTGAAGGTACTTCCAAGATTGATGGTACTGGCGGGCAATGGATATTGAATCAGGATGCTTTATCACCGGTGGCATTCCTTCAGATTGACTGGACAAAAACTGCAACAGCTGTTGGATACGTAAAATATACTTATGTAAAAAACGACTCCTTTTTAAATAGTTACATCGAGTATGGATTAACATCCAATGTATTAAATGCCTATTATACAATTCATTATTTTAATGGCGTGAAGTTTTCAGATGTTAATATTGAATGGAATACAACAACTCACAATGGCCATGTGAAATCCCCTGATTATCTGGGAGATTCCAACTGGTATTGTTGGGATTCGAATAAAGTAAATACCGTTTGTCAATAATAGACAAATGATAAGTGAAAAAAAATCCCGGGTGTTTCCGGGATTTTTTTTCACTGGCTATGAATAACACAAGCAAGCCGATGAGATCAAAATTTTTACTATTTTGCGCCACATAATTTTAACGAGAAGAAAATGTCATCTGGGAAAAAATCTGTTTTACTTATTCTTCTGATCCTGATATGTGATCAGATTTTGAAAATCTGGGTCAAAACCCATATGGAGATCGGACAGGAAATTCACATTTTTGGTAATTGGGGTATACTGCATTTCATTGAGAATAATGGAATGGCTTTCGGGATGGAAATGGGAGGTAAACCGGGCAAACTGATTTTAAGTGTCTTCAGAATTGTTGCAATTTTTGGCATTGGCTGGTTCCTCTTTTCCCTTATCAGTAAAAAGGCAAATCCGGGACTAATTCTTGCTGTCAGTGCAATAATGGCTGGAGCAATTGGAAATATAATTGACAGCGCTTTCTATGGTATGATCTTCAGCGAAAGCTTTACCCATCATGCCGTACTTTTTTCCCGGGGAGGAGGTTATTCTTCTTTCCTTCATGGAAGAGTGGTTGATATGTTTTATTTTCCTGTAATTAATACTCACTGGCCTCATTGGTCGCCATTCAGACCCGGAGAATCACTTGTTTTCTTCAGACCGGTTTTTAATATAGCTGATTCGTCAATAACCTGCGGTGTTATAGCAATTGTTTTATTTCAGAAGAGAATGTTCAGGAATTTGTCCTGAACCCTTCAAAATTGAAAACAAATCTGGTTATTGCTACTGGCAACAACTACTTACACAATTTAAAATTGTTTTCAGATTCTCATGTTTCAGAAAGTACCATGTGTTTTTACCTTCTCTTTTTGAAGCCAGTACCCCTTTGTCCTTAAGTATTCCCAGATGATGAGATGCAGTTGATTGTTCTATTCCAAGCTGCTTATGAATTTCAGTTACAGTTTTTTTCTCCCCGTCTTCGAGACATCCCACAATTTTTATACGAACCGGGTGTGCAATTGCTTTAAGCATTCCAGCTGCTCTTTCAAGACTTTCCGGATTAAGTTCTTTAAATTCCATTATTAATAAATTTTCATTATGCAAATATATATAAATATGTCTATATGATGAAAGTTGCTTTTTTTGAGGTGGAAAATTATTATGAATAAAATAACAATTTACCAAAAGGTTATCTTGAGCCCCTGATTTTATTATATTTGACCGAAATAAATATTTATGTCTTCTCTTACCGGAATAAAGAAACCTGTTGAAAATGAGATGGCTGAATTTGAACTCTACTTCAGCAGGACTATGCGCAGTGATATTCCTTTATTGAATATTATTCTGAACTATATTCTCCGTCGTAAGGGCAAACAGATGAGACCTTTGCTGGTCTTTCTTACTGCAAGGCTGAATGGTGAAATAGTTGAATCCACTTATATTGCAGCAACTTGCATTGAACTTCTTCATACTGCATCACTTGTTCACGATGATGTGGTTGATGATGCCCATGAAAGACGCGGGTCTCTTTCAATTAACGCCCTCTGGAATTCTAAAATAGCTGTTCTTCTTGGTGATTACCTGTTGTCAACAGGAATGCATATTTGTGTTGAAAAATCACGATATGACATGCTTGAAATTATTTCCGAAGCAGTCAAATCAATGGCTGAGGGAGAACTATTGCAACTTCAGAAAGCAAGAAAATTAAATATCAAAGAAGAAGATTATTATAAGATCATAATAAGTAAAACAGCTGCATTACTTTCTGCCTGTACAGCCTGTGGAGCAAGATCGGTATCAGAGGACGTAGAGACAATCCAGTTAATGAAGGACTTTGGAGAGAATATTGGAATTGCTTTTCAGATCAGGGATGATATTCTTGATTATGAAGGAACAGGGTTAACAGGCAAAACAGTGGGAAATGATATCAAGGAAAAAAAGATAACTCTTCCTTTAATACATGCGCTTGAGCAATCTGCAAATTCAAAAAAGAGACATATCCTTAACATTGTAAAAAACAAGAAAAAGACAAAGGCTGAAATTAATGAGGTTATAAGTTTTGTGATGGATTATGGAGGCCTTGAATATGCCGAACTTAAAATGAATCAGTACCGCGATAAAGCGCTTGCTATCCTTGATTCTTATCCCGACTCTGAAATTAAAGAATCTCTGAGGGAATTCGTTCAATATACTACATCAAGGAAAAAATAAAATCATTCTGCCTCCAGTTGAATCTGAGCAACCTGACTAAGATCTTTAACATAATGTCTTGAACCAAGCCAGAAAAGGAAAGCTCCGATAAAAAGGATAATTGGCAGAATTGATAGTGCAGTCTGAATGTTTGTGAGATCATAAATTTTGCCCATTACAACTGGAGCAGTTGAGGCTCCAAGAAGGTTCTGAACTACGACTGCGATTGCATAAGATGTAGCCCTGAGTCCGGGATGAATAACGTCCTGTGTAACGGAGGCAGCGCCTGAAACAAAACTCATAATAAGAACTCCAAAAGTCAGAAAAGCTATATACTGTACAGTCCCTTTGAGAAGAGTCAATGCCATAAAAAGTACAATTGCGGTAAGTAATGTCGAGAGAGCGGGGAACATGAGCCTGGCATTGCCTCTTGTTTTTCTCCATTTGTCGGTCAGAAAACCTCCCAGAGGAGCCCCCACAAGTGCAAGTACCATAACAGAACTTGCCATTTTACCGGCTGTTTCCTGTGGAACATTCCGCATTTTTTCAAAATATGTGGGTAACCAGGTGAGCATAGATGTTGTTACAAATACCACTGCAGCCATGCCGAAATAAGTGAAAAGAACAGATGGTTTCGAAATAAACTCTTTTATCATATCTTTCTTCTCCATCTTGATTCTATTACTGTTCTTGTCAAAAAATGAGAGGTCGACTGTTTTATAATCTTTCACGAACAAAAAGAGAATTGCAATAATCATACCGGGTATCGCAACAATTCCAAATGCATGCTTCCACCCGAGCTTTACAGCAATAATTCCACCAAGAAGAACTCCTATTGCAGAACCAAGGGGAATTGAAGCATTCCATAATCCCATCATTCTGGCTCTTCTGTCAATCGGATATAATCCTGATATCATTGCACTTCCGCCCGGAGCATAACCTGCTTCCCCCACTCCAATTAATAAACGAGCCATAAACAACTGAACATAATTTCCAGTTAAGGCACAAAGCGCTGTAGCGATGCTCCACATTATTGCCATTACTCCTATAGTTTTCGTTCTGCTCCAACGATCAACTAAAATCGAAACCGGAAATGTCAGAATCACAATCATCCAATAAACAGCTGATACCAGCAACCCGCTCTGCATATGAGATATCCCATAGTCTTTTTCAATTGATGTAAACATAGATGTGACAATCGTTCTGTCGAGATAATCAAACATATACAACAGGAAGAGTAACATAAAAACATAATTTGAGTAACCCCTGGAGAATAGGTACCCGCTGCGGTCTTCTGGCTCTTTCATTCTGACATTTCTTAGTAAAACCTCAATACCAAGTAAATGAAAATAAATGTCAGTTAAATTTTTTATTGTATTTTTAAGTCTTTATACTTATAAGGAGTTTGGAGTGCCTAAAGTTTGGAGTACTTAAAGTTGAAAGGGTTGAAAGAGTTGAAGTGGTGAAGTAAAGTAGTGTGATAGAAACTCTAAGTACTTTAGGCACCCTAGGCACTCTAGGTGCTTTAAAATTATTTTGCCACTTTTCCGTGTTGAGCCATAAAATTATGAGAACCTATGACAACCATAAAACAAATTAATGAATTTCTTGATTCACAGCCCATTGCATTGGTGGGGGTATCGCGTAATCCCAAAAAATTTGGTTATGCTGCTTTCAAAGAGCTTAAAGAAAAGGGGATGAAAATTATTCCTGTAAACCCGCAGGCAGATGAAATAATGGGGGAAAAATCTTATCCCAATGTAAAAATGCTTCCGCCTGAAGTCCAAAGTATAATTGTCTTTACAAAAAAAGAAAAAACTGCCTCAGTGATCCGCGATGCCAAAGAAAAAGGGATAAAGCAGATCTGGATCCAGCAGATGGCAGATAGTAAAGAAGCTCTTAACGAACTTAAAGACTCAGGAATAAATTTTATCACCGGAGAATGCATACTCATGTATTACAAACCTCACAGTTTTCATAAGTTCCATGGAACTCTTAAAAAGTTTTTTGGCCGTTTCCCAAAGTAATGACTGAAAATAAACCTCCATACAGTCTCAAATTTGTTGTTAGGGATTATGAATGTGATCTCCAGGGTGTTGTGAATAACGCTAATTACCAGCACTATCTTGAGCACGCAAGGCATGAGTTTCTTATCTCTAAAGGAGTTAGTTTCATTGAGCTTCATGCTGAGGGAACAGATCTTATTGTCACAAAGGCTGAAATTGAGTATAAATACCCGCTTAAGAGCCGCGATGAATTCATTGTCACAGTCAACATACAAAGAGAAGGAAATGCCAGGATCCTTTTCATCCAGGACATATACAGGTTGCCTGATTTAAAGCTTATTGCAAAGGCAAAAGTAACCGGAGTGGCTACCAGAAATGGCAGACCAGTCCCTCCCGGAGACCTGGTTATCAGACTTGGATTAGAATCTTGAATTTCAAATATGAAAAGTAAAAAATGAAAACAAAAAAAATCTGCTCAGTCAACCTGGTTGTACTCATTATTCTTTTAACTTTTTCTTCTTCCTCCTATACACAATCATCTGAAGGAATAAAACAGAAATATGATAAACAGGAAGTCTATATAACAATGCGGGATGGAGTGAAGCTGTTTACTTCAATCTATACGCCTAAAAATAATTCGGTTGCCCATCCTGTACTCCTAAACCGTACTCCTTACGATATAGAACCGGGAGGACCGAAGAGCTTTAATTTCTTCATGCAGCTTTACGAAAGATATACCGAAGATGAATATATTATGGTTTTTCAGGATGTCAGGGGAAAGTATATGAGTGAAGGTGAATTTGAAGATATTCGTCCTGTAATTCCGGGAAAAAAGAGTAATAATGATATTGATGAATCAACAGATACCTGGGATACCGTCGATTGGCTTATTAAAAATATAAAGAATAATAATGGGAATGTGGGAATTTTTGGAATTTCCTATCCGGGTTTCTACTCTACAATGGGTCTCATAAATGCACATCCCGCAGTTAAGGCAGTTTCTCCGCAGGCTCCGGTAACGGCATGGTTCTTAGGCGACGATTTTCATCATAATGGCGCTTTTTTCCTTCTTGATTGTTTCAGTTTTTACTATAGTAACGGACAGCCTCACAGGGCTGCGACCCGTAAAGGTTATCCCGGATTTAAATGGCCTGGACCTGATAACTACGAATTTTTTCTTTCCCTTGGAGCAGACAAAAACATTGCACCTGAATTTCTCGGGGACAGTGTCAAATTCTGGAATGATGCTTTTGCACATCCTGATTATGACGATTTCTGGAAAACAAGAGATCCCCGCCCATTTCTGAAAAATGTTACCCCGGCTGTTATGACCGTCGGTGGATGGTTCGATGCAGAAGATCTCTATGGAGCGCTGCATACTTATGAAGCAATTGAAAAACAGAATTCCGCATCGGTAAAGAATTTTCTTGTTATGGGTCCCTGGTCGCATGGCCAGTGGGCTTTTGGAAAAGGAAATAACCTGGGCAATATTTACTGGGGACTCGATGCGAATAAAAAATTTCAGGCTCAGGAAAAAGATTTTTTCGACTATTATCTGAAAGGAGAAGGCAAATCTGATATAGCTGAAGCAACAATATTTGTTACCGGTTCCAATGAGTGGAGAAATTTCGACACCTGGCCGCCAAAAAATGTTGTTGAAAAAAATCTTTTTTTACAACCTGCCGGAGCTATTTCATTTACGCCTCCTGAAGCTAAAAACAGTTTTGACGAATATGTTTCGGATCCGATGAAACCGGTGCCTTATGCTGAGGCTGTTCATATTCACCGCACTGCAGAATATATGACAGATGATCAGAGATTTGCCTCCCGCAGGCCTGATGTCATGGTCTATCAGACAGACATACTTCAGGAGGATTTGACATTAACCGGTCCGCTGACTGCCGATCTTTTTGTCTCAACAACCGGAACAGATGCTGATTATATCGTAAAATTAATCGATGTTTTTCCTCCCGATACCAAAGCTGATATATCGACCGATGTCAAAATTCCGATGGGTGGATACCAGATGCTTGTGCGCGCTGAAGTATTCAGGGGAAAATACCGCAGCAGCTTTGAAAAACCAGAACCTTTTATACCGGGAAAAGTGACTGAAGTTAAATATGGAATGCCTGATGTGGCCCATACTTTTAAAAAAGGACATCGAATTATGGTTCAGATACAAAATTCATGGTTTCCTCTGGTCGACAGGAATCCACAAAAATTTGTTGATATTTACACATGCTCTGATAGTGATTTTCAAAAAGCTACCCAGAGAATCTATCATGATGCCAGTTATTCATCGGGTATTAAAATCACTGTTTTGCAGTAACAATTTATATTTATATTTGTTTATTGTTGTTGTTGTTCAGTTTATTATATAATGATATTCTATTATGTCAAAAAGAAATCTGACACGCAGACAGTTCGTCACGACTACCATTACAGCAGGAGCAGGTTCTGTATTGTTCGGTAAGGCTGCTTTAGGTTTTCCGGACAGATCAGCAGGTTTATCCACTGATCCCTTCCAGATTATAACTCTGGGAAAATCAGGTTTAAAATCTACTCTTCTTGGAATGGGTACCGGATTCAGCGGATATAACCGGTCATCAAATATTACAAGAGCGGGTGTTGCTGAAACAATTATCCGTCAGGCATACGAAAAAGGAATTCGTTTTTTTGATTGTGCTGACAGCTATGGGACACATCCATTCACTGCAGCTGCACTTAAAGGCGCTGCAAGGGAATCATATACCCTGAGCTCAAAAATATGGGTTGGTCCGGGAGGGATACCCGAAAATGAACGTCCTGATGCTGATGTGGTTATTGATCGCTTCCGGAAAGAACTTAAGACAGACTATCTCGACCTGGTACAGATTCATTGTATGACAGATCCCAAATGGACTGACAAACAGAAAAAACAAATGGATATTCTTGAGAACCTGAAGGTTAAGAAAATAATCCGGGCACATGGGGTATCAGTTCATTCTCTCGAAGCAATGGAAGCTTGTGTTGAAAGCCCCTGGGTTGATGTAGTTCATGTCCGTATTAATCCATTTGGAGAAGTTATGGATAAAAGCGATCCGTCTCTCGTAATTCCTGTGATTGCAAAACTTCATAAAGCAGGAAAAGGCATTATCGGTATGAAATTGATCGGTAATGGCAATTTCAAAAATGATTCTGAAAAAATAGACGCCTCGCTTAAATATGTGCTTGGTCTGGGAACTGTTGATATGATCATTGTAGGATTTGAATTGCCTGAACAGATCGATAATTATATTGGAAGAATTAAGAATGTCCATATATGAAATTTTATAAATTCCTGATTACATTGCCTTTAATATGTATTGCTTTATCCTTTCTCCAAAAAAAGGGTTTAGAGGAAATAATTCTACAGGGAGCCCAGGTTGAAAAACTGGCAGACGGATTTCAGTTCACTGAAGGTCCCGCTGCCGATTCAAAAGGAAATGTCTATTTCACCGACCAACCCAATGACAGGATCATGGTCTGGAGACTTTCCGGCGAGCTCTCCACCTTCATGCAGCCTTGTGGCAGGTCTAATGGTCTTTCTTTTGATAAAGATGGTAATCTGTGGGCCTGTGCTGACCAAAAGAATGAATTATGGTGTATTGCTCCCGATAAGAGCGTCACTGTTATTCCATCAAAATATCAGGAAAAACCACTCAATGGACCAAATGATCTATGGAATTCCCCTGATGGAGGAGTTTATTTTACAGACCCTTACTATAAACGTACATGGTGGGATCACGAAACCATGCCACAGGCTTGTCAGGCAGTTTATTATCTTAAACCTGACCATAAATCATTTATCAGAGTAATTGATGATCTCGTCCAGCCAAATGGTATCGTAGGAACTCCGGATGGCAAGTCTCTCTTTGTCGCTGATATCAATGGAAATAAGACATGGAAATATTCAATCAATAAAGACGGTAGCGTGGGCAACAAAAAACTCTTTTGTGAAATGGGTTCTGATGGAATGACAATTGATGTAATGGGAAATATATACCTGACCGGTTCCGGTGTTCAAGTATTTGACAGGAATGGTGTCTTTATCGGAAATATTCCAATACCTGAAAACTGGACCGCTAATGTCTGTTTTGGCGGAGAAGATATGAAAAGCCTCTTTATCACTGCAAGTAAAAGCCTTTACAGAATACGCACGAAGGTAAAAGGCGTCTATTAATCCACTGATTTTGTACTCTGGTCAAAACATTTATCATTTTAACATTTTTCTGTAATAAAATTATTTATTATTGCATTCTGATCTAAAATTTCCTGAATCTGACTTTTTCTAGGATATGTTTAAAAAACTGGAGTTTATGGAAGGAACCCGCAGAGCTGATATTCAGCCAGGTATTGATGTTCTGGTAGAATTGACTGAACACAAACGTACCGGGCAGCTTACAGAAGGTAAAGTAAAGGAAGTCCTTACTTCCTCTCCGAATCATCCTCACGGTATAAAAGTTATGCTTGAGAATGGTCTTGTAGGAAGAATTAAGCAGATAATCTGATTCTGCTAATTTTACGATCAATCAAAAAATTATCTAAATTTGATCTCCTTGAAAACAGCTGGTTTTCAATGTGCATTTATGAATAATTGTACTAATCAGAATTAGATGAAATACGAAGACTTTCTTGTCAGCTCACTCGGTAAAGGAAGCGTGGTATCCCCGCTGAAGCATACACGACGTGTGGAAAATCCTGTATATAAATTTGTAGACGACAGTGAACGAATTTTATATGATGTCTCTCTCGACAATTTCAAGAAATGCAGAGAGTCCGGTGAACTTCCTGTCTCTTTCGAGAAAGCAGGCCCAAGGGAAAATATCTATTTCGAACCTGCAAAAACGAAAGTCGGGATTGTCACTTGCGGAGGCTTGTGTCCCGGAGTAAATAATGTAATACGCAGTCTTGTAAATGAACTTTATTACAGGTATGGCATTAGCCGGGTACTGGGAATCCAATATGGATATGAAGGATTAATTCCGTCATATAACCATCCTGTTATTGAATTAACTGCTCCTATGATCAATTATATTCACCTGAGCGGTGGAACTTTTCTGGGATCTTCAAGAGGCAACCAGGATGTTGAAAAAATGGTTGATACTCTTGAAATTATGAATATCAATGTGCTTTTTTGCATTGGTGGCGATGGTACATTGCGGGGAGCTCATGCGATATATAAGGAAATTGAAAAACGGAAACTGAAAATCTGTATTGCCGGTATTCCAAAGACAATTGACAATGATATTGATCTGATTCAAAAATCCTTTGGCTTTGAAACAGCATTTTCGATTGCGAATGATATAATCAGCAATGCACACAATGAGGCATCGGGTGCATTCAACGGGATTGCTCTTGTTAAACTGATGGGGCGCGATTCGGGATTTATCGCTGCTAATGCCGCTTTGGCGATCCAGGAGGTGAATTTTGTACTGATTCCTGAAATTACTTTTGATCTTTATGGCCAGCGCGGATTCCTCCGGATCCTTAAAAAACGTCTTGAGGAAAGACATCATGCTGTTATTGTTGTTGCTGAAGGCGCCGGTCAGGAATTTTTTGATTATACAAATGAAAACAAAGATGTTTCAAGTAATATAAAATATAAAGATATTGGTGTCTACCTGAAAGATAAAATCTCAGAAGAGTTTGAAAAGAAAGGTTTTCCTCATTCAATAAAATATATCGATCCAAGCTATATTATCAGAAGTGCTCCGGCTAATGCAAACGACAGTAAATTTTGCAATCTGCTGGCTCAGAATGCAGTTCATGCTGCTCTTTCAGGAAAAACTGATTTTGTCATCGGTTTCTGGAACAACCAGTTCACCCTGATGCCAATTGAGATGGTAGTTGCCAAACGTAAAAAAATTGATGTTGAAGGTGAATTATGGTGGAACGTTCTCGAAGCAACCGGCCAACCAATAAGCATGAAAAATCCCTGATATGGTAAAGAACATTATTTTTGACCTTGGAAATGTACTGATCAGTTTTAAGCCTTCGGAATATTTTGACAAGAATAAGTACCCTGAAAACATCAAGGCTACAATTCTTTCAGATATTTTCGGCAGTAAGGAATGGCTTATGCTTGATAACGGAAAAATCACTACGCCGGAAGCAATAGATGCAATTGCAAAAAAATCATCTCTTAATAAGGAAGAAATTGACCATATTTTCAATTTACGTACCAAACTGATGTTTCCCCTCGATCAGAACGTCAGACTTCTTCCTGAGCTAAAAAAAAGAGGTTTCAGGCTATACTATCTGTCTAACTTTCCACTGGATATTTTTGATGAGGTACGATCGGGGTACTATTTTTTCAAACATTTCGATGGAGGATTAATTTCCGCGGAAGCAAAATTTTCAAAGCCTGATAGCCGGATTTATAAAATCCTGCTTGAAAAATATTCTCTTATACCTGAGGAGACTCTTTTTATTGACGATATCGAAATAAATATAAAAGTTGCAGAATCTTTAGGTATTAAGGGTCTTGTTACTCATGGATCCCTGGAGATTTCCAAAGAGATTGAGGATGCACTTAAAAATTCTTAAAGTGAGTAATACCCACCGTCCTTCGGGCAAGGGGGGCTTACCACAATTAGCCGATCCTGTATGTAAAATTCCTGACCTATTGCCCGGATTAACGAAAATATTCAATTCTCACTGACTTAAGTGATCAAATAATCAATCTTAAACGTCACAATATGAATCACTTAATGTATTTAATTAAAAAATTGTTCCACGTGGAAACCAGAGCTACTTTCTGAAATATTCTGATAAAATTGAGGTTTTTGCAGATCCAACAAGATTTTCAAGTTCTTCTGTGGAGGCATTTTTAATTTTATCAACCGAATCAAAATGTTTAAGCAAAATCTCTTTTGTCTTTGGTCCGATTCCTTTTATCTGATCGAGATCGGATTTTATCATTTCCGAGGAGCGCTTGTCGCGATGAAAATTTATCCCGAACCTGTGCGCCTCATTTCTTAATTGTTGTATGATCTTAAGACTTATTGAATTTTTATCCAAATATATGGGTATGCTATCTCCGGGAAAATAAATTTCCTCGAGTTTCTTTGCAATCCCTATCACAGTAATCTTTTCCCGTAAATCTAATTTATCAATGCTTTTCATTGCTGATGACAGCTGCCCTTTTCCCCCGTCAATAATAATAAGCTGGGGGGGCTTTTGACTCTCCTCAATCATTCTCCGATAACGTCTATAGACTATTTCCTCCATCGAGGAAAAGTCATCAGGGCCGGTTACCGATTTAATATTAAAATGGCGGTACTCATTTTTACTCGGTCTGGCGTTTCTGAAGACAACACATGCCGCAACCGGATTAGTTCCCATGATATTTGAATTATCGAAACACTCTATATGAACCGGCAAGTCAGGCATGTGAAGGTCATTTTTTAGCTTATCGAGGTTTTTTCCTGTACGTACCTGAGGAGAATGTTCCATCCTTTTCTTCTTTTGTTCCAGTTTGTAGTAGATGGCATTACGTTCAGCGAGCTCAAGAAGTTTCTGCTTTTCACCTGCTTTGGGCACAGTATATTTGACTTTATCTATAAGAATATCAGGTTTGAAGGGTAAAATTATTTCAGGAGAATCGCTTAAAAATCTTTGTCTTATTTCAGTTATAGCAAAACCAAGAATAGACTCCTTTTCTTCATAAATCCTTATCTTAAGCTCGATGGTAAGCGCTTGGATAACAGCTCCCTGGACTACTTTTAAGTAGTTTACATAAGCATTGTCAGACTCCTGTGTAATAGCGAAAACATCTACATTCCTGATAGTGTTGCTTACTACTATTGACCGGCTTCTGAATCGTGAAAGAATATCAATCTTCTCCTTAACAGACTGGGCCTCTTCAAAACGAAGCTCCTCAGAATATTCCGTCATTGTCTTTTTCAGATGGTCTATGACGGTTGAAATATTCCCCTTTAAAATATCTCTTATCTGATCTGTATTCTCAAGATAATCACTTTCCGGCTGTTTACCCACACATGGCGCTTTGCAGTTACCCAGATGATATTCCAGACACACTTTAAATTTTCCTGCCTCAATATTTGATTTTGTGAGATTATGAGAACAGGTTCTTAATTTATATAATTGTCTTATAAAGCTTATTAATGTTTTGACCATCAAACCCGAAGTATATGGTCCAAAATAAGTTGATCCGTCTCTAATGGGGTTCCTGGTACTGAAGACTCTAGGAAAAGGCTCATTTTTCAAACATATCCAGGGAAAGGTTTTATCATCCTTTAGAAGAATATTATACCGGGGTTGATGCTTTTTAATAAGATTATTCTCAAGCAAGAGTGCGTCTGATTCGTTATCTACAACTATGTGACGGATATCAGATGTCTTTTTCAGAAGGGCTATAGTTTTTCCTGACTGGTTTTTTGAGAAGTACGAGGTCACCCTCTTTTTCAGGTTTTTAGCTTTGCCGACATATATTATTACCCCAGCAAAATCAATAAACTGGTATACTCCCGGGTTATCAGGAATCAGAGAAAGAATTGATTTAAATTTTGACTCGGCTGCCATAAATCGGAAGAAATTTGAGATAAAGATAATAATTGTCTCGGTTTGTTACACCCCTTTTAATTCCCCCGAAGGGGGGAAAAACCACGTTATTTAAGTGAAATTCAGGTAAATACTACAGGTTTTTCTCCCCTTCAGGGGAGATGTCCCGCTTAGGCGGGACAGAGGGGTGTTTTATGCCAAATTGATTTTCCTAATGATGATGTCGCAAAGCGACAGAGGATTGCATCTCGATTTAGACAAATTTCTATTCGACAAACAACGATACCATTTCGAATTTCTTAACATCAAATAATCCACGGTCACCAATTTTCAAGTCAGGTATGACAAGTAAGGCCATAAATGACAGTGTCATAAAAGGGGCCTTCATTGCACATCCCAGGGAATTCACCAACTGGTTAAGGTTATCATAATCATGCGCTATCTCATCGCATGAATGGTTAGTCATTATTCCTCCAATATTAAGTTGAATCGATTCAACTGCTTTTCCTGAAGATACTGCAAGTCCTCCTTTCAATCTCACAATTTCATTTATGGAAGTTATTATATCCTTATCGTTTGTTCCAATGCAAATTATATTGTGACTGTCATGAGCTATGGAACTGGCAAACGCGCCCTTTTTTAAACCAAATCCTTTAATAAATCCAATTGACGGGGGCAAATCTTTATATCTGTCCTTAACAACTATTTTTAAAATATCGTTATTAATATCAGGAGTTACATATTCTGATGTCCCGGAAAATCTATGAATTTCTGCTGTAATGAGCTCCCCGTCCTCAGCAACAATTATTCTTATATCTTTTTGTTTGTTTTTTACCTGGATATTTGATTCTTTTATAGGGAGACAATTGAAGTTATTAACAGGGCTTCCTGCTTTATATTTAAACAGAACTTTCCCGTTTTTATATACTTTTTTCCCTTCTATCCAGGTTTCCTTAACATTCATCTTACCCGGATTATCCACTATAATGAAATCAGCAAAATCACCAGGACGGAGTAGTCCCATATTCAGATTATAATGTTCTGATGGATTAATAGTGGCACTTTTAATAACATCAAATGCATTATATCCTTCTGATATCAGCCTTGCAATTAATTTATTAATGTGACCTTTTTGGAGCATTTCAGGATGCAAGTCATCACTGCACAACATAACCATATCGGGATTAGTCCCCAATAACTCTTTCAAAGAATTAAGATTTTTAGCAGCGCTGCCTTCCCTGATCAGAATTTTCATTCCCCGCGATATCTTTTCCTTTGCTTCTTTAAGACTGCTGCATTCATGATCTGTTGAGATGCCAGCTGCAACATATTTTCTCAGCATTTCACCTGATAATCCGGGAGCATGACCGTCAATGGGCTTTCTCATTCCTATTGCAGCGTTCAACTTTTCTGTTACCTCTTTATCATTATAAACAACACCCGGGTAGTTCATCATTTCAGACAGATACTTAATTTCTTTCATCTTAAGAAGTCTCCTGACTTGCTCAGAGTTCAAATTTGCCCCATTGCTCTCAAATTTTGTTGCCGGCACACAGGATGGTGCACCAAAGAAAAATTTAAGAGGTACCGATTTTGCATCATTTATCATAAATTCAATACCCTTTATTCCTAATACATTCGCAATTTCATGCGGATCCGAGACTACTCCGCACGTCCCATGTTTTATTGCAGTCATGGCGAATGCACCGGGAGTAACAATTGAACTTTCAATATGAATATGAGAATCAATAAGCCCCGGCATAATATATACATCAGGTGCAGTATCTGATTTTTCTATACTTTCAATCTTCCCTCCCCTAATGCTAATACACGCAGGATAAATATTCCTGGTATGAATATCTACCAACTGCCCAAATACTTTCATAAAATATTATTTTATTTATAAAATAATTGTTCCACGTGGAACATTCTATCTTCCAAGATACATTAATAATATATTAATATCTGAAGGAGAAACTCCGCTAATTCTTCCTGCCTGACCAATACTTCCTGGCTTGATCTTATTTAACTTCTGTCTCCCTTCTGTGGAAATAGAAACCAATTCACTAAAGTTGATATCCTCAGGAATTTTTAAGCTCTCAAGCCTTTTTATTTTATCTGCTACTATCTTTTCCCTTTGAATATATCCTTCGTATTTAATTTTAATTTCTGCAGATTCGGATATCTCTTTGAATCTGTCTGAATTAACCGAATTAAGCCCGTCTCCTCCTTTAATAACTTTTAGTAATTCGCCAATTTCCACCTGGGGCCTGGCAGCAATAGTAATTGCCTTTACTTTCTGAGAAATTTTATTGGTTTCTGACTTTTCAAGAAATTCATTAATTTCTTCTGGACTAACGCTGCTCTCCGAAAGGAAATCAATAATTTCTTTTATCATATTTTCCTTTTCCTCCAGATAACTAACTCTATCCTTCTTCGCTATTCCCAAATCAAATGCTTTTCTTGTAAGCCTCTCATCTGCGTTATCCTGCCTTAAAAGTATCCTGTATTCTGCTCTTGAGGTAAACATCCTATAGGGTTCATCAACTCCTTTTGTCACCAGATCATCTATAAGAACTCCTATATATGATTCCTCCCTTCCTAAAATAAAAGGATTACCGTTTTGAATTTTCATAACGGAATTAATTCCAGCCATAAATCCTTGTGCAGCTGCTTCTTCATAACCTGTTGTCCCATTAATCTGTCCTGCAAAATATAGATTTTTGACTGTCTTCGTTTCCAGAGTATGAATTAATTGTGTAGGCTGAAAAAAATCATATTCAATTGCATATCCCGGCCTGAACATTTCTACCTTTTCAAGTCCTTTAACTTTCCTTAATGCTTTCAACTGTACTTCCAGCGGTAAACTGCTTGAAAAACCATTAATATAATACTCAACAGTATCTTCTCCTTCCGGCTCGACAAATAACTGATGTGAATCTCTCTCTTTAAATGTAACAACCTTATCTTCTATACTTGGACAATATCTTGGTCCCCGTCCTTTGATTTTTCCTGTAAACAAAGGACTAAATTCAAATCCTTTTCTTATTTCCTCATGAACTTCTTCGTTGGTGTGAGTAATGAAACAACTTCTTTGACTAAGCAAGTTCTTATTTTCTTTCAGATACGAAAACGATTTTCCTTCATCCTCTCCCTTCTGTTCGGTCATAGCACTAAAGTCAATTGATCTTCCATCAATCCTGGCACTAGTTCCAGTCTTCATTCTTTCTACAGAAAACCCAAGCTGCTCAAGTTGTTCACTTAATCCTGTTGATGCTTGCTCGCCTGACCTTCCTCCCTTAATATTTCTAAATCCAATATGCATCAGGCCATTGAGGAATGTTCCATTTGTCAGAATTACTGCTTTTGAATAAAACCTGGTTCCAAAGGAAGTCTGAACTCCTATAACTTTCATTCCATTCAGTAATAAAGTATCAGCCTGTTCCTGCCATATTGAAAGATTCTCCTCTTTTTCCAGAACTTTTCTCCATTCCACAGTGTACTTCTGACGATCGCATTGTGCTCTTGGGCTCCACATAGCAGGTCCTTTCGATTTATTTAGCATACGGAATTGTATCATACTTCTGTCTGTAACAATGCCACTCATCCCCCCCATTGCATCAATTTCTCTTATTATTTGCCCCTTCGCAATTCCACCCATTGCAGGATTACATGACATCTGAGCGAGCTTAGTCATATCCATAGTAATCAGCAACGTTTTTGCTCCCATCACTGATGCCGCATGCGCCGCTTCACACCCTGCATGTCCACCTCCAACTACAATTACATCGAAGTTAAAATCCATAAACTTATTCTATAACTTATTTTAACCAGAAATCTTCCAATTTTCTCATTTCAGACTTACTATCTTCATTTGAATCATCAAATCCTACTAAATGCAAAACACCATGAATCACAACACGAAATAATTCAATATCTAAACTAACATTATAGTTTAAAGCATTTTCCCTTACTCTTTCAAGGCTAATATAGATTTCTCCGATTATTCTATTTTCTTTATTATAACTAAAAGTAATAACATCAGTAAAGTAATCGTGTTCCAGAAACTCGACGTTAATTTCTTTTAGCTTTTCATCATTTGTGATTATGACATTAAGATCACCTGGAATCATTCCTTCTTTCCCGATGATCTCTTTTACAATCTTCACAGCTTTCCTCCATCCCTTAAGCCGGAAGTTTGTATCATCATAGAATATTCTTATGCTCAAGATAAAATGTTCTTAAAGGTCATTTTAACAGAATTCCCTTTTTTGCTATATTCAATTTTATCAGCAAGATGCGACATAAGATAAATCCCTCTCCCGTTAAGCGCTTCAATGTTTTCCGGGGTTGTGGGGTCAGGCACCGTTTCTGGTCTGAAGCCCGAACCCTCATCTGTAACAGTTATATTAAGTTCCTTACTTTTATAATCAATTTCTATATCTACCATTTTCCCGGGATTTAAATGATTCCCATGTAAAATTGCATTATTAACCGCCTCCATTGCAGACACCAGAATTTTTCCATAATTATCCTGTGAAATTCCGATTACTGCCGTTGCCTCATCAATTGCATTTTCAACAATTCGTAAGTTTCCTGCAATAGACTCTATTCTGATTTTTTTATACATAACTCATTAACTGCCGCATATTATACTATAATATAATCTATTTGTTTCAAAAAATCCTTACTTTTTCGAAATCCATAATTCCGGATCAAGCTTTTCCTTTTCCTCAAATATCATAAATTTTAAGATTGCTTTACTCCCATTATCTGTTTCACAAAAAACATTACCGATTTCTTGCTTCGTTTCAACTTTATCACCTTTTTTAACCTTCAAATCTACAACATTTTGGTAAACTGAAAGAAATTTCCCGTGCCTAATAATAATTGTCATATTAGCGCCAGGTATCAAAAATACTCTAGCCACTTCACCTTTAAAAATAGTTCTTACAGCTGTTTTTCCTAAGCTTGTTATTTCAATTCCTATATTATTTTCAATAACATATTTCAATACCGGGTGCTTTTGTATACCAAACTGACTCGTAATAATTCCTTTTTCAACTGGCCATGGCAATCTACCTTTGTTTTCTGAAAAATTCTCTCCTATTAATTTTTGTTCCGGGGTATTGTCAGATCTAATTGCTTTTTTTCTTTCTTCATCCATTATTCTTGCAATTTCCTTCTCGATCTTTTCAGCAACTCTTCTTTTTTCTTCCAGCTCTTTTTGCAGTTGCTTTTCTTTTTTACTTAATGACTTTACAATTGTTTGTTTTCTATCCTGTTCAGTCTGTAAAAGACTTTTTTGTTGTTCTTCCTTACTTTTTAAATCAGAGATTCTTGACAGGTCATTTTGCAATCTCTCCTTAGTATTATTAATCTGGTCTTTCAATTCCATTATCGTCTCAGATTCTCTTCTTCTGAACTTAGTCACCTGCTGCAGATATTTTAATCGCTTGTATCCCTGATTGAAATCCTTTGCTGAAAGAATATATACCAACTCAGGATTTTCTTTCTGTGATTTATATGAATTAATAACTGCTCTTGTATAATCATTTTTCAAATCTATCAGGTCACTTTCCATCATATTAATAGCCATTGTATTCAGGTCAATTCTTTCATTCAGCAAATCTATTTCTTCACGCATTCCTTTAATTACTGATTCTCTTAAATTGAGTTTATTTCCAATTATCTTTATCGCATTCATGCTTTCTTCTTTCTTCCTGGCAGTAGATTTTAGCATGTTATCCACATAAATAATTTCATTCAAAGTAGCATTTCTTTTTTCTTCCAGCTCTGCCTTTGTTTGACCAAATAAACAGTTAAATAAAATCCAAAATAAAAGGTTTGTAAGAATCAGATATTTCATACAAGCTCAATTAACTCATAGCCCTTTCCGGGAATAAATTTTATAGTACCATTCCATGGCAACTCAACTTTTAAAATCCTAATTTTAATTTTAGTATCATATAGAGAATCTTCAAATTCCACTATTTTAGGAATTAAAATATTTCCAATACTTGAAAAACCTTCATATTTTATTTCAATCCCTGGCTGAATTAAACCGCTTTTCTGACTTACTGAAATTGCTTTTCTTTTTTTGCAATCAATTTTATAATCTAATATTGCTCCTTTAATGAGACATTCAATATTTAATCTGTCTTCTGAACACTTTTCCAGACTATCTTCACAATTTTTCTCAAAAACTACGTCTCCAAAAATTAACGGTAAAATACTTTGAGAAAAACCATACTTCTTTTTCAAATATAATGAAGTGACAAAATATATTTTTTTGTTTAATCTGTCATTAACTAAAATTGTATCATTTGATAAATAAATTCTGGCTCCTTCAATTCCCGATCTACTTTTTAAGCTAATCAGGTATTTATCCGGCTTTTCAAATTTTACACTGCCAATAAATTTATCTTTCCCGTTTTGATTTACAACTTCTATTTCAGCTTTTTGAATAAAAAAATTAATCTTTGTAATATTCTGGTCTTTAATACTTTCCACTACATTCTCAGAAAGAAATTTCTTTGAACTATCAGACATATTTTTGCTGACATTTCTGGTTACAGAACAACCAGCAAAAAATATAACAAGAATCAATATGCTAATTATTTTCCACAATTTTGAATTTCTTTTAATAATTCCGTTTTTGAGCTGTCCAGCTGCAGAGCTATATTCCAATTACTAACAGCTTCACTGCATTTCTTTTGCTTTTTTAAAATATATCCATAATGTTCATACCATACCGCATCTGTTTTTTCTCCCTTACTTATTACCGATTCCATAACCTTTGCAGCTTCCTTTAGTTTTCCCCTTTTATACAGTACCCATCCATAGGTATCAAGAAAAGTAATATTTCCTTTATCCTTTTCAACAACCCTTTTTGCCATTTCTTCTGCTTCTTTAAGGTTAGAATTTTGTTCAGCTAGGTAATATGCATAATTATTAATAACCGTAAGATCCTCATTGTCGGTTTTCATCGCAACCTTAAATGTTTCAAATGCTTTCAAATAATCTTTCATCCGGTAATATACATCTGCTCGCATCGTAAGTACTTGAACTAAAAATTCCTTATTTTCCCCTGCCAGTATTTCTGCTTTTCTTAATTCGTCCAATGCGATTGAATATTTTCCCAACTCTAATGCACCATTTGCATATAATAACTTGGCGGTTAATGATGTATTAAACTTTGTTGCACATTCTTCTCCTGTTTTTACCAGTTTATTATAATCCTTCATTTGCAAATAAACTATCAGTAACTTTTCCCATGCATAATAATTGTCAGCATTTATTTTTATCAACTCTTCCAATCTGAGTGAAGCATCACTTAACTTGTTTTCTTTTATCATTAACTCCGGACGCAATAGCGGAATAATATTATCATTTTTATAATTTGCTTCCAAAACCATTAATGAAATAATCAACTTCTCATCCAATTCTTTACTCAGCTCAGGTATTTGAATAATCCTACTCATAAATGTTATTTTGCTCTCTCTCTCTATTTTACTATTAAGAGCGACTGTATTCAGGAGCATAAACAACTCATCATACCTTTTTTCAGTTAACAGAAAATCGCAAAGAGAAAGTTGAATTTTAGGATCGTCAGGATTTCTTTCTAACAAATTATTGTAAACATCCAAAGCTTTTTGATTTTCTCCTCTTCCACGGTAAATATCTGCCAGAATACCATTGTACATAATTTCATCAGGGTATTCTTTTAAAAGTGATAGAGTTTTAACCAAAGCATCATCATACTTATTTTCAGAAATAAGGTTCTTTATTGATGATAAAGTTGAAGTTTCATTTATTCCATATTTTTTATCAAAAGATTCAAAAATTGAATTCGCCTTTTCAAAATTTTTATCCTCTGAGTAAAGGTTTCCAAGAGTTAACTGAAGATTCTCTTTTTCCGGGAAATATTTTACAGCTTTCTCATAATAAATTATAGAACTGTCGAGATTCTTTTCCTGATAATATAACCCTGCCAGCATTGTCAGATACCATATATTCTTATCTTCTATTGATAATGCCTTCATCAGATACCGCTTCCCATTTTTTATATCTCCATTCGCAATTACGATTTGTCCCATTTGATAATATGCTGCATCACTTTCAGGATTAATTTTAATACATTGTTCCAGAAATTTAAGTGCGTCTCCGCCATTTCCCATTATTTTTTGTTTAAGTGCTTCGACATAAACCTCGTTAAACGCCGCAGAGTCATAATTCAGTTTTGTTTTTCCTTTGGTTCCGGATGTTATAAAATTTTTGGAACAAAAAGAAAAGCTTAAAACTAAAAATGTTAAAAAAATATAACTAAACTTAAATGATTTCATATTTACTTTTTACCTGTATGTCCAAACCCACCCGTTCCTCTTTCAGAGTCTAAAAGGATATTAACTCTTTCCCATTCAGCTTTTTCGTGTTTAGAGATAATCATTTGGCAAATTCTTTCTCCATCCTCAATAACGAAATTCTCACTCTATAAATTCACAAGAATAATACAAACTTCTCCCCGGTAATCAGCATCAATTGTTCCCGCGGAATTCAGAATCGTAATTCCTTTCTTAATAGCCAGATCGCTTCTTGGTCTTATCTGAGCCTCAAAGCCAACTGGTATTTCCAGGAATAAACCTATCGGAACCATAAACCTTTCCATTGGTTTCAAAATTATATCATGCTCTAAATTAGCTCTTAAATCCATACCTGCTGATGCTTCAGTAGATTATTCAGGTAACTTATGTTTTGATTTGTTTATTACTCTAATTCTCATTTTATAATTACAGAAAAATAGTTCAAAAATTAAAAAACAAATATACTGCTAATGCATTTACCAATATGTTTCCAAATATGTTTTGATTAAAATAATGTAATTTGAAAAACAATATTTTCTTGTAATGTCCAAAGTTAAATATCTTTGCATCACAATTGCAGAACTTTATTAACCAAATTCCTAGTTTCATGAATTCCTATTTTAAAAAGTCAGTCTTTCTTTTTTGTCTTATTTGCCTTATGTCCTGTAATGCCCCTGGTGGGAATGATAACACAACTGTTTCTATTAAAACCACACTCGGCGAAATCAAGATAAAGCTTTATGACGGAACTCCTCTTCATCGTGATAATTTCATACGGCTAATAAATTCAGGATTCTACGATGGTATCTCTTTTCATCGGATAATTAAAAATTTCATGATACAGGCTGGAGATCCAGCTACTAAATCCGGTCCATCAAAGAATATTCCTGACTCTGTAAAAACCTATACTATTCCTGCCGAGTTCAATAGTCAGTATTTTCACAAAAAAGGAGCCCTTGCTGCTGCTCGTCAGGGCAATGATGTAAATCCTGAAATGAGATCTTCAGGAACTCAGTTTTATATTGTTCAGGGAGTCAAATTAAGTGATGAAGAGCTTAATCTTGCAGAGCAACGCATTAACAGTAACATGAAGCAAAATCGTTTTACCGGTTTAATGAAGGAAACGACTGATAGTGTGAGGTTAGCAGGAAAATCTATGACAGATGCGCAAATCCAGGAGATTGCTTCTGTTAAAATGTTTCAATATCTGACAACTTATAAAGACTACAAGATTTCCGAGGAACAGCGAAATGTTTATAAAACCTCCGGTGGAACTCCACGTCTTGACGGAACTTATACTGTATTTGGTGAAGTAATTGAAGGTTTGGATATAATAGATAAGATAGCCGGAGTACAGACAGACAGTAATGATAAGCCTGTTAATGATATTAAAATTACTAAAATTAAAATTATAAAAAATTAATCTTGATTTAAAATAGTCTTTTAATGCTTGAAAAAATTACAGACCTGCTAAGAGAGGTTTCCTCTTTATCGGTAAAGAATCCCGAAGAATTAGAATTATTCCGTTTGAAATACCTTAGCAAAAAGGGGTTGCTTTCTAATCTTTTCGAAGATTTTAAAAATGTACCGGCTTCCGGTAAAAAAGAGATTGGCCAAAAGCTGAATCTTTTAAAGCAGAATGCACTTGAAAAATATAATGCTCTTAAAAGTGAACTTATAAACCAGGAAGAAAAAGCTGATGGTACTGATCTTACCAGGCCTTCTTTTCCATATTCAATAGGATCACGTCATCCTATTTCTATCGTAAGAAATGAGCTTATTGACATATTCACCCGTATAGGTTTTACTGTTTCGGAGGGTCCCGAAATAGAAGATGACGATCATGTTTTTACAAAACTTAATTTTGCGCCGGAGCATCCGGCAAGAGATATGCAGGATACCTTTTATATTTCCAGAATATCGTCTGAAGACTCGAATCCTGAAGATATTTTACTTCGTACTCACACATCTTCGGTACAGGTAAGGGTTATGCAAAATCAAAAACCTCCCATTCGCACCATTTCGCCCGGCAGAGTTTTCCGTAATGAGGCTATCTCTGCCAGGGCTCATTGTATATTTCACCAGGTTGAAGGTTTATATATTGATGAAAATGTGTCTTTTGCCGATCTCAGACAGACTTTATTATTTTTCGCAAGAGAGATGTTTGGTAAAGAAACTGAAATCAGGTTAAGGCCGTCATATTTCCCTTTCACTGAGCCTTCGGCAGAAATGGATGTCAGTTGTAAGATTTGTGGTGGAAAAGGCTGCAATGTTTGTAAACATACCGGCTGGCTTGAAATTTTAGGTTGTGGCATGGTACATCCGAATGTTCTTGAAGCCTGTAATATTGACAGTAATAAATATACAGGTTTTGCTTTTGGAATGGGTATTGAACGGGCAGCTATGCTTAAATACGGAGTTAATGATTTGCGTTTGTATTTTGAAAATGATTTAAGATTTTTGGATCAGTTTAAAAGCGCATTTTAACTAATTTGAACATTTAAATAACGACAGTGTTAATCTTACCACTATAATATCGGAGACGAAATGAAACAGCAAGAAATTCACGTCCCTCTTTGTGATAGTTGCTCGCTTGAATCAGGGTCGATTTTTAAGTATCTTACCCCCGATGAAGTTGAGGCCCTTAACTTTGAAAAGGATTTCCGGCAGTATAAGCGCGGGGACATTCTTTATCAGGAGGGTAACCGGATAAGCGGGTTTTTCTGTGTTAACAGCGGTATCATTAAAGTATTCAAAACAGGTTTTGATGGAAAAGAACAGATAATCAGGTTTGCAAAAAAAGGAGATATTATTGCTTACCGGAGTGTCCTAAGCAATGAACTTGCATGTACTTCGGCAAAAGTTATCGAAGATTGTGCGGTTTGTTTCATTCCTTCAGAAATTCTTATATCTTTTATAAAAACCAATCCTGCCTATGCTTTGGAGTTGCTTAAGCTTGCCTGTCATGAATTAGGTGAAGCTAATTCCTTTATAACTGATATCGCTCAGAAAACAGTCCGGGAGCGGCTTGCAGAGGTTCTTCTTTTTCTGGTAAATGATTTTGGCCTTGATAGTGATAATTTTCTCAATATATCCCTTACACGTGAAGAGCTGGCAAACATAGTAGGTACTGCCACGGAATCAGTTATCAGATTATTATCGGAGTTTAAATCGGATAAACTGGTTGAGTTAAACGGAAGAAAAATAAAGATTTTAAATACCAGGGGGCTGGAAAAAATCAGTAATGTGTTTAACTAGAATTAAAATAGTGTTCGCGGCATATCGCGTCCAAACTGTTTTCCAAGGTGTTTATAGGCATGTTCTGTGGCTTCCCTGCCCCTGGGAGTTCTTTTAAGATATCCTTCCTTGATCAGAAAAGGCTCATAGACCTCTTCAATCGTTCCGCTTTCTTCACCCACTGCGGTAGAGATCGTATTTAACCCAACAGGTCCGCCACTGAATTTATCAATTATTACAGAAAGAATTCTGTTATCCATTTCATCGAGGCCATGCTGATCAATATTAAGAGCTTTGAGGCCGTATCTTGTTATATCGATATCAATTTCTCCTGAACCTTTAACCTGTGCAAAATCCCTTACTCTTCTAAGCAGGGCGTTGGCAATTCTTGGAGTTCCCCGGCTTCTTCTGGCGATTTCAACAGCTGCTTCTTCATCAATTCTTACATTCAGAATGCCAGCTGATCTTTTGACAATACCTGTTAATATTTCATGATCATAATATTCAAGATGGAATTTAATCCCAAACCGAGCTCTCAGGGGACTGGTAAGAAGGCCAGAACGCGTTGTTGCACCTATCAGTGTAAAGTTATTAAGCGTCAACTGAACACTTCTTGCGCTTGGTCCTTTATCAATCATTATATCGATCTGGAAATCTTCCATTGCAGAATAGAGATATTCTTCGACAACAGGACTCAGACGGTGAATTTCATCAATGAAAAGCACATCTCCCTCCAGTAGGTTTGTGAGCAATCCTGCAAGATCGCCCGGTTTATCCAGGACGGGGCCGGATGTAACCCGCAGATTAACCTGTAATTCATTGGCTATTATTGTGGCAAGTGTTGTTTTACCTAATCCAGGCGGACCATGCAAAAGGACGTGATCGAGAGATTCTCCCCGTTGTTTTGCAGCGGTTACAAATACAATCAGGTTTTCAATTACCTGTTTTTGTCCCTTGAAATCGCTGAAACTTAATGGTCGTAATTGCTTTTCGAACTCCTTATCATTTGGAGTGATAATATCTTTTCTGATGTTAATATTTTCTTCCATAAAGCAAAGTAACTATTTAATCAGCTTTGTATCGCTTTCAGGAAGCTTAATTCTAACACCGTTAATACTTACCTCAACATCGTCCTTATATGAAATTACAAGAAATGGACTTCCTTCGTCCGTGAATTTTTTCCATGTTTTTTGTCTTATGCCCATCTGGAAATATTGTTCCTCTTTAGTTTTACCGTTCTCATAATAAAAAATTTGCTGTCCGTCGGGATTACCCTGGACAAAGTTTCCTTTGAATTTCAATTTTCCGTTGCTATAATATGATTTCCATACACCATCTTTTAATCCTGTAATATATTTTCCTTCCTCAGTAACTTCTCCTGTCTTATATTTCCATTGTCCGTTTTTCTCTCCGTCAGAGTACTGACCCTGTGCAATAATATCGCCTGTTGAAGAGTATTCAGCAGATGAACCGTCACGTTGTCCCTGGAAGTATTCTTCCTCTTTCAGCAATGCCCCGTTATCATAATACCAGTTCCATAATCCATCAGGACGACCGTTGTTAAATGAACCTGTCTGTTCTGTTTTTCCTGAACCATTATAAAACTTCCATTGGCCTGAACGTCTGCTATCGGTATATTGACCTTCCGCCTGTACTTTTCCATCGGAATATAGATCTTTCCACTTGCCGTTAAATTTTCCTGTTTCGTCAACTATACCTTCAGAGAGAAGTAATCCGTTATCGTTATATATAAATGCGTTAATGACCTTGCCTTCTTTTCCGAATTCCCTGTGAACACCAACCGGAACTTTATTACGATATGGACCACTGTAGATCAATTTACCATCCTGATCGTGCTTATTAACTATTTCAATATCTGGCTCATCTTCCACTCTCGATTTCACAATTGCGCCATTTTCATAAAGCATTGTAAGAACAAGTTTTTCCCGGGTATCGTATTCTTTGTAATAACCATGTATAAGATCATCTTTAAAAGTTTTTTCTGATTTTATTCCTCCGTTTGGATAGAATTCTTTCCAGTCGCCTTGTTTTAAACCATTTTTGTCGGTTCTGTTTATCCTTTCCCTGCTGACAAGAAAATCATTATTATATTCCAGCAGCGTTATAATATTTCCTTCTTTGTCATACTCTTTTGACAAACCCTCTTTTTTCCCTGCATTATAAGTGAAAGTCTGCTGAATTTTTCTGTCGGCGAAATATATAAATGCTGTACCCTCTTTTCTGTCGGCGGCAAAAAGCTCTTTTGACCAGACATAAACTCCCCGCGATGGATCTTTTTTATATTTATAATACCAGCCATTCTTTTTTCCATAGAGATAATTGATTTTTTCTGTTGTGTCTCCGGCCTGATCATAAAACAGCCAGATACTATCAAGAACAAAGTTTGTTCTCTTTCCTTCAGATTTCTTAATTCCGGTTACATAAAAACTTTCCCAGAATCCTTCCGGTTTCCCGTTTTTAATCAAACCTTCACTCGAGACTGCTCCGTTTGGGTATTTAAATACCTGATAACCATCCTTTAAAGTCTCGTTTTCCTGTGAAGAGCAGACTTTACAGATTAAAATAAAAAACATCAAAATAACAATTCTTTTCATGATTTAAAGACCAAGTTTTTCAGATATTTCCATCATTCTTTGTATTGGCTTTTGTGCTCTTATAAGGGTTTTATTGTCAATAATAATTTCTGGTTTTTCGTTCTTAAGACAATTTAGTATTTTTTCGATGGTTATAAGTTTCATAAAATTACACTCATTGCATCCGCAAGTCGAATCTATTGGTGGTGCAGGAATATAAACCTTTCCCGGATTCTCTTTTTTCATCTGATGAATTATACCTGCTTCAGTTGCTACAATATAGCAATTCCCTTTGTCTTTCTTAGTGAATTGTAATAATGAAGAGGTTGAACCTATAAAATCTGCAACAAGTCTGACAGGTAGATTACATTCTGGATGAACAATAATTTTTGCGTCGGGATTTTCTTTCTTCAATCTCAGAATTGCTTCCAGAGAAAATTCTTCATGAACATGACATGTTCCGTTCCATATTACCATATCCCGTCCCGTTTTATTTAGAATATAGTTTCCAAGGTTGCGGTCAGGGGCGAATATTATTTTTTCATCACGAGGAAGAGATTCAACAATCTGAACTGCATTGGACGATGTACATATTATATCGGACAATGCTTTAATTTCTGCAGTTGTGTTTACATATGAAATTACTGTTCTTCCCGGATATTCCTTTATAAATTTCTCAAAATCTTCTGCTTTGCATGAGTTGGCCAGAGAACAACCTGCATTCATATCAGGAAGAAGAACTTTCTTCCATGGAGCAAGTATTTTTGCTGTTTCAGCCATAAATTTAACTCCTGCAAAAAGAATTATATCAGCCGAATTTGAAGCAGCTTTTTGAGAAAGAGCAAGACTATCTCCAACAAAATCAGCAATATCCTGAATATCTCCGGTCTGATAATAGTGAGCAAGAATGATTGCATTTTTTTCCGCTTTCAGTCTTTTTATATCCAAAATATTTTGTTCTTTTGATTGCATTTTCAAATTCTTAAATAATTGGCATCAATCTGCTGATAAACTTAGTCATTATTACAATATTGTATTTCTACTTGTTATGCTTCCTTATTTTAATTAACAGCATAATATTTATATATATTAGTATTAAATTTATTTATGATAATGATAATATACTGTTAATAGTGTTAATATTATATTCAGATATTTATTGTATTTCTCATCATTACCGGTATACCAACATCTTTTCAACAATTCAAAAAACATACCATTTTTGACTATCAGCTGATTAATAAATTAATTAACAACTGTTAAGATATGTTTGTTAATACTGATAAAACAGCAAAAGTAAAGTTTTTAGGGTTTATTTAAAGTTCATATTTTGATTTTATTTTCTTATAACTTTATTCAATTCGCTACAGCTTCCCCGTAAACTATAAAATAGTTGATAAAACATGATATATTAAAACTTTATTGTCAATTATCTACATGTTATTAACAACAGGTTTAAAATATAATGCAACTGCAACTTCACGGAATCTCATTAGTAATAATCTGTTTCTTAGGTAAAACCCCTCTGCCGCTTCCTTTGCCTTAGCGAAGCAGTTTCACCGTAGTGAGGACGGCATCTCCCCTAAAAAGGCGATAATTTTTTCCCCCGTGGGGGGAATGAAAGGGGGTGAAAAGTAGGAGAAAATTATTATAATTAAACATTCAACCTTTTATATTGTTACTCTATCATATAAAGCTTCTGAGGTTGAAGATATAAGAATACTTTTTTCTTTTAATTGAGCAATTATATTAATTTGCAGACTCTTTACAGAAAATAAATTAAAAGTCAAAAAGTTGAAAAACAAAAAAATTGCACTAGTGTCAGATCATGCCGGATATTACCTTAAGGAGAAGTTATTAGGTTATCTTATTAAAGAGAAGTACGATGTCAAAGATTTAGGATGTTCTTCCGGAGAGACAGTTGATTATCCGGATTTTGGTCATCCTTTGGCAAATGCAGTTACTGCAGGTGATTTTGAATTTGGGATATCAATATGTGGCACAGGCAATGGAATAAACATGGTTGTAAACAAGCATCCAGGGATTAGAGCTGCTCTATGCTGGAACGAAGAGATCAGCCGGTTGTCACGGGCGCATAATGATGCAAATATTCTTACATTGCCAGGGTGGTTTATTTCGGAATCTGAAGCATATCTGATAGCCAGGACTTTCCTTACCACATCCTTTGAGGGAGGAAGGCATACAAGGAGAATAGATAAGATCTCATTAAAAATGTATTAATATGCTTTCAAGTTCTTGCAGGTACGGAATAAGGGCAGTCATTTATCTGGCCAGTCAGCCATTATCAAACGACAAGACCGGGATAAAAAAAATAAGCAGCGATCTTAACCTTCCTACACCTTTCCTTGCAAAAATTCTTCAATTACTGGCAAAACAAAAAATTCTCAGTTCCTCAAAAGGTCCTCATGGCGGTTTTTCTTTATTAAAAGATCCACGGAATATAACTTTACTTGATATTGTAAATACAATTGACGGGTACGATACTTTTTCAAGTTGTGTAATGCATAATGGTTCTTGCGAAGGGGTAAAAAAAGAGGGGAAACATTGTCCGCTTCATAAAGACTATGAGAAATCAAGGAAAGAACTTATTAAACTATTCAGTAACAGGACAATTCATGAACTGGTCATAAAATCGAAGAATCCGGAATTAATAACTATCTGATTATCTCTTTTTTAACCGGTTTAATCCAGATCCATAACAGAATTGACACAAGAATACCGGTACAATTAGCAAGCGCGTCATAAAAGCTGCCTGTTCTGGTTACAGTAAGTGTCGATTGAAGAATTTCCATTAAGATACCATAGAAAAGAGGAATCAGGCCCGTCAGGAATAAATTGCTGTTACTTTTTATGGTTTTACGGTTTTCAAGAATGATTACCGACATCAGACCAAAATACATTCCGAAATGAACAACTTTATCAAAGTTTGGGAAAGTAATAAATGATGAGATTTTGTCGAAAGTATGAGAGTTGGCCAGGCTCAGGTACATTATAATCAGAGCAACCAGAATTGAAAATATATTTTTCTTTACCATTTTTAAAATTTGATGCAAATTTAGTTAATATCTGCTAAAGGCGAAAAGAAGGGGAGAGTGGGAGAATAGGAGAGTAAATTACTACAAGACCGCAGGACTGAAGGACAACAAGACTCCGGGACAAAAGGAAGCTGGAATAACATATCCTTTGAGTAACTTTGTGCCATGGCAGGGATATATATACACATACCATTTTGTAAGAAACTATGTTTTTACTGTGATTTCTATCATGTGATTTCACTAAATGATAATTCTGCATTTATAGGTGCATTGCTAAAGGAAACCTCATTAAGAAAGGATTATCTTGAAGATGAAACAATATCAACAATATATCTTGGTGGCGGAACTCCGTCGGTGGTTTCAATTAAAGATCTGGAAACAATACTGAATCATTTAAACAATCTGTTCAAAGTAACGGCAGATTGTGAAATAACTATTGAACTAAACCCTGATGATGTTCAGCCTGCATATTTAGAAGGGTTGAAGAATCATAATATAAACAGAATCAGTCTGGGGGTTCAATCATGGAGGGATTCAGATCTTAAAATGCTAAACAGACGGCACGATTCAGCACAAGCTGTTTATGCTCTGAGAGAAACATTGAATGCTGGATTTAAAAACGTAACGATTGATCTTATTTATGGTATTCCGGGTATGAGCCTGAAGGAATGGGAATCAAATCTTGATTTTTCCTTTTCTTTTGACATTAATCACATGTCTGCATATCACCTGACATATGAACCGGGAACTGTCTTCAGTAAAATGCTGGAGAAAGGTGCCATTTCTGAAATTGATGAAAATGATAGTGCCGCACAATTTAATCTTCTTATTGAAAAGGCCGAATCTTCTGGTTTTATCCAATATGAGATTTCAAATTTCGGGAAGCCGGGTTTCTTCTCCATTCATAATTCAAATTACTGGAAACAGGTTAATTATCTTGGTCTCGGACCTTCAGCGCACTCTTTTAACGGATATTCGCGCCAATGGAATATTCGTGATCTGAAAACTTATATTAAGTGTGTTAATTCCGGGAAATCCTTTTTTGAAAGAGAAGAACTTAACACCAAGACACGTTTTAATGAATATATAATGACATCCCTGAGAACAATGTGGGGCATTGATCTTGAGTATGTTGAGGGAATGTTTGAAAAAGAAGGATATGATTATGTTATAAATTTGGCGGGGAAATTCAAAAATTATGGCCTTATGAAACTGGAAAAAAATTCCCTGGTTCTTACAAACCAGGGAAAGTTGATATCGGACAATATAATATCTGAATTTATGATGCCGGGTGACGAATAGTTATTTTTTAGAAAGCATAAAATTTGTACGACCGATAATATTATCCTCAAGATAAAGTTCAACACTGTAGTTACCAATAATGAAATCACCTTTATTATCCATAAAAATGCATACTTCTATATCCTGATTCAAATAATCTACCTGACGGTTGGCAGAATAAATAATTTTGTTGCCCTTATATTCAAAAAGGTTATCAGGACTGCTTGTAACAACCAGGGAGTCGGGCCTTACCACTCTCATATATACATCTTTCTGGCCGGGTTTAGCCAGTGGATTCTCCCGCAGGGTGAAACATATTCTGAGCTTATCCAGGTTATTAATCCTTGTAGTTTCTTTTCTCTTTTTATTCAGAGATACGGCAACAATATTCTTAGCCTGAATAATAGAAGCAACCTCAACTTTGGTATTTAGTTCTTCCTTTACTTTTGACAGTTCTGTATTTGTATTACGGACTTGATCGATCTGCTGCTTTATTTCACTATTTTCTGAAGTAAGCATTTTGTTTCGTGTATTAAGAGAATCGATCTGAACAATGTAACTTTTCATTATTTCTCTCATTGTCGTGATCTCGCTCTTATACTTTTTTATAAGCTGGACGTTAGATGCGGTAATTGATAATAACTGGACAATCTTATTCTTCTGCTTTTGCAGGCCAGCGTTCAGGGTATCGTTGTTTGTTTTCAGCGTATCGTACGCTACGACCATATGCCTTAATTCATTGGCCAGGGAATCTTTTTCCTGGGTCAGGGCTGTTTCCATTTCGATCATTTTGTTCTTCTTATCGAAATACATATAAATAAGAAAAACCAATGCAACGCCAAGGATAATTGATGAGACAATCATGCCGACCGGAGTGCTTTTTTTTGGTCCCTGTACTTTTGGGATACTACTGTTTAAATCTGTCATTTAGCTTGTTGAGTTTAAAAGGTTCATTACAAAAATAGTAATATCCGTGTACTTTTTCAAATTTATAAAATAAACATAAGATAATAGTTTTTGTTATATTGTTCAAGATTCAGGTGATTTGTACATTATTGTTAAAAATTTGATATTCGGACCAAGTAATTATTTAAACCATGAAATATGTTGGTGCACACGTCAGCGCTTCCGGGGGAGTAGAAAATGCTCCTTTAAATGCGAAAGCAATAGGAGCAAAAGCTTTTGCCCTTTTTACAAAAAATCAGAGACAATGGTTTTCAAATCCATTATCGAAGGCAAGTATTAAAGCATTCCGGGATAATTGTGAGAAGTTTGACTACAAACCATTTCAGATTTTGCCACACGACAGCTACCTGATAAATCTCGGGCACCCGGAGAAAGAACCTTTGGAAAAATCGAGGGCTTCTTTTCTTGATGAAATGCAACGATGTGAACAGCTGGGTCTTGACAGACTGAATTTCCACCCGGGAAGTCACCTGAAAACAATCAGTGAGGAGGAATGCCTCAACCGGATCGCAGAATCTATTAACATTGTTCTTGATAAAACAAAAGGTGTTACGGCAATTATTGAGAACACTGCCGGTCAGGGTACAAATATGGGACGTAAATTCGAACAGATAAGGTTTATTATTGACAAGGTTGATGATAAATCACGGGTTGGAATTTGTATAGATACTTGTCATGCTTTTACTTCGGGATATAATATTAAATCGCCGGAAGGATATACTGAAACATTCAGCATGTTTGATAAGATTATCGGGTTTAAATACCTGCGGGGTATGCATATAAATGATTCAAAGAAGGAGCTGGCTACAAGAGTTGACAGGCATGATAACATAGGAAAAGGGTTCCTGGGGGAGGATGTTTTCAGAATGTTGATGAATGATGGGAGGATGGATAACATGCCTTTGATACTTGAAACGCCGGATGAATCATTGTGGGAAGCTGAAATTAGAAATCTGTATTCACTTATCAGGAAGTAAAGAAATATCTAAACATTAATTGCAGGTTTCAAATCGATAAGTTTTTCGATATCAATTTTTTTCAGCTTTTCTTTAGTTGCATTATAGCCAATCTCAAAGAGTTCATGTGCTTTTTCCGGATCGAGAATTTTATAATTTCTTAGTTCCAGCGGAGCAATAAAAAGATCAAATTTTTTCGCTTTTTCAGAAATTTCTTTCGAGATACTGAGCATGAACGTTCTTTCAGCAATACTTATCAGTCCGCTGATTTTTTCCATATAACCTATCGGATTTACAAAAGATCCGATAAGAATCCTGCATTTATTTTCGATTGGCTTCAGGGGCAGATTATCAAGAACACCACCATCAACATAGGAGATATTATCGATTTTTACAGGTTGAAAAAGAACCGGTATGCTTGCGGACGCAATAACCGGATCATATAAATCTCCTTCTGAAAAATAGACAGCTTTTCCGTTATTCAGATCAGTTGCAGTAACAAACAGAGGAATTTTAAGCTCCTTAAACTTTTTTGAGTGTAAACTTGTTTTTAATATTTTAATTATTCCTCCAATTTGCAGCAATCCCTCCCTGGGTAATGCCGGACGCATAAAATCAAGCCGGCTGCCTGTATTCATCAGGTTAAATATCTCCTTCGGAGAATAACCATCGGCATAAAGTACACCAATAATAGCTCCCGCGCTGGTTCCGGATATTACATCAGGAAAGATTCCTGCCTCATTCAATGCCTCGATCACTCCAAGATGTGCGAATCCTCTGGTTCCGCCACCACTTAAAACAAGGCCGATTTTATATTGTTTATCTGGCATAATGTATATTTTCTCCTCCTCTAACCCTTTAAAAAATCAATAAACAATTTAATATTAAGAAAAGTAACAATTCCCATAATAGCTGATAGCAGTGCAATAAGAAACCTGCTGTTGGCATATTTCCCCATAACTTTTTTGGAAGAAGTCAAGTATATCTGTATTGCAATAGTAAAGGGAAGCTGAACACTGAGAAATACCTGAGATAAAATAAGGCCCTTAAACGGATCACTTATAAAGAAGATCAAAATTAAGGCCCCCAACAGGGAAATTATAACACCGATACGGGAATGATTATCTTTTACATTGTATGGTTCGCCATACATTCCTGAAACTATTGATCCTCCCGCCATTCCGGAAGTTATTGTTGAGGCAACCCCGGCAAAGAGAAGTGCAACAGCAAAAACAACAGAAGCATTGGATCCAAGCAAAGGCTCAAGGAGTCTTTCAGCCTGTTGAAGCTCTTCAACTTTCTGGCTCTTTGCAAAAAATGCTGCTGCAGCCAGAAGTATCATAGCACTGTTAATTGCCCAACCTATAATCATTGAAAACAGTGTATCTGCAAATTCAAACCGGAGTTGTTTTTTAATAATTTTTTCATCCTGAAGGTTCCACTGACGACTTTGGATGATTTCTGAATGAAGAAAAAGGTTGTGCGGCATTACAACTGCTCCCAGAACGCTCATTATCAATAAAATGGAACCACCCGGAATAGAGGGTTTAACCCACGAAATTCCTGCCTGTATCCAGTCGATCTTAACCAGGAAGAGTTCATATAAAAATGAAAGGCCGATAATAGAAACAAAGGCGATAATCCATCTTTCAATTTTCTGATAAGAATTTGAAAACAACATTATCATTACAAAAATGGTCACCAGTATGGCACCTATTTTTATGGGAACATTAAACAACATATTTAAAGCTATGGCTCCGCCGAATATTTCTGCGAGTGATGTAGAAACAGATGCCAACACAGCAAATGACAGAACAGATTTTGAAATCCATGGTTTTAAATAAATTGTTGCAGCTTCCGACAGACAGAGCCCGGTGGCAATTCCCAGATGAGCAACGTTATGCTGAAGAACAATGAGCATAATTGTAGAAAGAGATACAACCCATAACAACGTGTACCCGAATTCTGATCCGGTTGCAATATTTGCAGCCCAGTTACCCGGATCGATGAATCCAACAGTTACAAGTAAGCCGGGACCAATATATTTGAAGATATCAAGAGCCCCGAATGCAGGTTTATGATCCTTTCTTTTTAGGTCCCTGAAAAATCCGAAATCATTCAACAGATTCTTAACATTCAACATATTGGATATAATCAAATCTAAATGGGCGAATTCCCTGATACTACTGTTAACAATAACAAATATAAACAATGATAATGAAAATCATTATCAGGAATCCAAGTGATAATTAGATTCACGGTAATTGAAGAAAATCAATATTTTTGTCAGAAGATTATTATTAGTCATTAAAATTTGAAAAGGATATGCAATTTCTATTGATAGCTTATGACGGAACAGATCCGGAAGCACTTCAGCGAAGGTTAGATGTTCGTGAAGAACATCTTCAAAAAATAAACAGGCTTAAAATGGCCGGTGAATTTTTATTTGGTGGGGCTATTCTCGATAATAGTGGTAAAATGATAGGATCGATGATTGTTTATGAGTTTCCTGACCGGCAGGTTCTGGATGAGAGACTAATAGACGAACCTTACATTACCGGCAGAGTCTGGACCAAAATTGAAATTCAGCCATTCCGTCATGCAAAAATGGTATAATTAATATGGGAACAAAAAAAACTGCATTGGCAGTCGATAAAAGTGTTCTTGTTCTTATGGCTGGCCTCATGTGGTGCGGGGTAGGGGTTTTACTTGTCAGTTATGCTGTGTCATGGTTATCTTCCATTAGCGGAAAGGAACAGTTTCTCTTTTATACTGCCGGATTCCTGGCAGCAATGCCAATTCATCATTTTGGCTTCCTTCGGATTGCTGACAAAAACCTGAACCGAATATTGTCTCTTACGGAAAAAACGAGTCCATTTTCCTTTATGACATGGAAAAGCTATATAATTGTTCTGATAATGGTTTCAATGGGAATTGCCCTGAGGCATTCATCAATACCAAAAAGATATCTGTCAATTCTTTATAACGGAATTGGATTAGCTTTGTTCCTGTCAGGTATCAGGTATTTCAGATTCTTCTTTAAATTAATATTTGAGAAGAGAGCTTAGAAATAGATTATTTATTGTCCTGCAATTTGTCTTTGATATTTTAATATAGCGTTGAACACCTGCAGACGAATCGGACTTACATTATAATATTCACCAGTGCTTAACAGTCCTGTATTCTGACGGTTGATCAACAGGATTACAGATATGTTGTATTTGGGAATAACTGAAATGCTGGTTCCTGTAAAACCTGAATGGCCAAAAGTTCCTTCGGGTCCGTTTTTCATAAAAGAGTTATCAGGATCCATCATCCAGCCAAGGCCGTTATTGAATTTGTCTTTTGTCAGGAAAGTCGCAACGGTTTTTTCTGAAATAAACTGACGGGATCCTGTTTTTCCTTTATTAATCAGCATATCAACCAGCTTCTGCAGATCATCGATTGTTGAAAATAATCCGGCAGCTCCGGATATCCCTCCATTGGCATACCAGGCATTTCCATCATTTACTTCTCCTCTTAATGTATAGGTGCGCCAGCCATTCCATTTTGCAGGATCAATTTCCTTAAATTTAAACCCTAGAGTTGAATCATATACCATTCGTTTTTCATACGGATTACCAAGCGAAGTGGCGGCTATATTTTTAAAGTTTCCTGTTGTGAGAGGGTTATATATGGTGTTCTTCATTTTCAGAGGCAAAAAAACATTTTGCTTCTCGAATTTTTCTAATGACAAGCCTGATACAATCTCAACAATTTCTCCAAGAATTACAAACCCCAGATCACTATACCGGCGTTGTTCACCGACAGGAAACATCAGGGGAAGTTCTCCGATCAGCTTGTAACTTTCATCTTTCTTTGAGGCAAGGTAGTAAAGAGGATACCACTCATACAGACCAGCGGTGTGTGTAAGAAGATGATGTATGGTGATCACTCTTTTATCAGGCGTGTCAAAAGCTTTTATATACTTGTAAACCGGATCTTCAATTTTGAGAAGGCCTCTGTCAGCCAATAACATGATAGATGTTGTTGTGCCAATAACTTTGGTGAGCGATGCAATGTCAAAAAGAGCGCTAACCGTCATTTCCTCAGGCGGACTGAGAAGATGATGGTTGTAATCATACTTTTGAGCGTATCCATAAGCATGTTTGTAGATTATATGATTATCCTTTTTTATCTCTATGACAGCTCCGGGAATCTCATCCTTATTAACCTTGGTTTGAAGTATGCTGTCTATTACAGAAATAAGGTTTGTTTTGGCTGTTTTCGGTGAAACATTCTGGCTATTTGATATAGAACTAAACGCAGTCAGGAGAATTAATATAAGCAGTAATTGTTTGTGCATAATAATGATTTTTATTTATCGATTTCGTACTTCCTTAAGAGTGTCAAATAAGATATTATTTGTCTTCTTTTCCCTTTGTGTTGCTTTGAGTTTTACTTCGTAACCATTTGTGGTTAAATGAATTATCTTTTACCACAAAGGGACACAAAGGTTATCACTAAGGGTCACAAAGAGACATGATATCCAACCCTTGGGCCTACCGTTTTGCGAAGCAGTAATTCAGTAAATCCGGCTTTCACAAAATTCTCGAGTTCTCCTACCAGTTTAAATCCAAACTCGTAATAAAGTTTAATCGCACCTTTGTTAAATGAAGATACACAGATAAATACATTCGGTGAAAATTTAAGAATCCTTTGTTCGCAAAAATGAAGAAGTTTTTTCCCGAAGCCCCTGCCTCTGTAAGCTTCATCAATACAGATTGTCTGAATATATCCCGAAAAGGTTCCGCAGGTCTGAATGATCACAAAACCGGCAATAACATTCTCCGCTTCAACTACATATATTTCTTTACAACCGCCTTCAAATGCTTTTAGACATTGTTCGTAATTCATTTCCAGGGTTATCCATGGATCTGATTCAGACATCATCAGTGCACAAACCGAAATGTTTTTGGGATCTGCGGTGAGCCTGATAATAATTTTTTCGTGCGGCGTCATTTATCTTTCTTCCTGATGATGAATAAAAACAAAATTGTCAGTAATGCATTTACAAAAATATTCATAAACCCGAAATCAAAATCAAAAGCCTTAATAAAATATCCATTAAGGAGCCAGGTAAAAAATGCAGCTGATACACAGGCAAGTGGGACCCATTTTTCCTTAAATTTAATTTTGGAAAACAACCCTGTCAGGTACAACCCTAAAATGGGACCATAAGTATAACCGGCAATTTTGAAAATTGTATTTATTATTGCTCCCTTACTGTTCCAGAACGACATTACTATGAGGAACATAACAACGTTAACCCCAAACAATACGCGGTTTTTTAACTTCTTCCTGAGCTCGTGAGGTTGATTTTCGATATCGATAAAATCATAACTGAAGGCAGTTGTCAGGGCGGCAATACAGGCGTCTATACTGGCAAATGTGGAAGCAATAACACCAATCAAAAAAGCAATTGCTCCTATTTTGCCAAAATGATTCAATGTCAGTAATGGATAGAGATCATCGGTATTTACAAATTTTCCGTTTTGTGTGGCAATATTAATCCCATGTCGTTCGGTATATAAATAGATCAATATTCCCAGTCCCAGAAACATAGTCTGTGCAAATGCAATGAAAAAACTGAAAGTCAGGACGTTTTTCTTTGCATCTCGTGCATTTTTCACTGTAAGTGTTTTTTGCATCATGCTTTGATCAAGACCCACCAGCGCTATGGTAATAAGCAAACCTGAGATAAATTGCTTGAAGAAATTAGACCCGGAATGAAAATCCCAGTCAAAGACCCTTGCATATGGATGGTGTGCAATTGTTTTTGCCATTTCAGGAAGAGAAAGGCCTAACGAATTTTTAATTGTGAGAATTGAAATGACAATTACTGTAATCAGAAACAGTGATTGCAGGGCATCTGTCCAGACAATCGTTTTAATACCCGATTTGTTGGTATATAACCAGATAAGAATAAGAACTACAATGATGGTTACGAAGTATGGAATATGTAATTTATCAAAGAAAGCATATTGTAAAATTTTTATGGATAGAAGCAACCGGAGAGCAGCTCCGAAAGATTGTGAGACCAGAAAAAACAATGAACCCGTTTTATAAGTTACATTTCCGAAGCGGATATTAAGGTAAGTATATATAGAAACCAGTTTCAGCCTGTAATAGATAGGAGTTAAGACAAAAGCAATAAAAAGATAGCCCACTATGGTTCCAAGTATAAACTGGAAATAATAGAGATTGTTATTGCCAACATTTCCCGGGATCGAAACGAGAGACACTGCAGAAATACCCGATCCGATCATTCCAAATGCAACCAGGAACCAGGGAGAAGCCCTGTCACCATCAAAAAAAGTGGTATCATGTACATGCCTGGAAGCAATCTGGGATATCACCATCAGAATAGAAAAATAAAACAGGATGATAATCAACAGCAACAGCGGACTCATCGTTCAATTATTTACGTATAGAAGCCAAACCTAACGAAAAAGCCGGATAAATTAACATTTCAGTATCTTCGTTGTTTATAATGATAAAAATTTAAATAAAATGGCATTTACATTAGAACCCGGCCAAAAGGCGATAGAATTTAATCTTCCCTCTACAGAAGGGAGGGAATACAGCCTTTCAGATTTTGAAAAATATAAATATCTGGTGATCTTTTTTACCTGTAACCATTGTCCATATGTAATTGGATCAGATGAAATTACAAGAGTAACAGCTGAAAAATTCAGCAAAAAGAGTGTTGGTTTTGCCGGAATAAATTCTAATAGTGAAAACACATATCCGGAAGACAGTTTTCCCAACATGGTTGAAAGGATGAAAAAGCATAAATTCCCGTGGGTCTATCTTTATGATAAATCCCAGGAAGTGGCAAAAGCTTATGGAGCATTGCGAACGCCTCACTTTTACGTATTTGATGAGGAGAGAAAGCTAGTTTATACCGGCCGGGGTGTTGACAATCCGAGAGACGTCTCAAAAATGACTGTAAATAATCTTGATTCAACACTTGAGGAGCTTACCGGCGGGAAACCCATTTCGATTCCGATTACAAACCCGATAGGCTGCAATGTAAAGTGGGAAGGCAAAGATGCTCATTGGATGCCGCCAGATGCCTGCGACCTTGTTTAATCACAGGAGTTTAAGGAGCCAGTCTTTCAATAATCCAGAGATTTTTTCTTTTTTTGTATGTTAACCGATCGTGCAGCCGGAATTCTCCCTCCTGCCAGAATTCAAACCACTCGGGAATAAGCCTGAATCCACCCCAGTATTTGGGTTTATCAACTGGTTTTTCAGAATATCTGTTTTTATAAAAATCATAACGAATCTCAAGATACTGACGGCCAGGGATCACTGAACTCTGTTCACTTGCCCAGGCTGATAACTGACTTTCCCGTGGTCTTGTTTTGAAATAAGATTCAGAATCTTTTTCAGACATTTTTTCTGTCACACCCTCAATGCGGACCTGCCTGCCGGATTCCGGCCAGTAAAAGAGTATAGCTGCCCGGGGATTCGATATTAGCTGAGAACCCTTCCTGCTTTTATAATTCGTGAAGAAGGAAAATCCTTTGTCATTATAATCTTTCAGCAGAACAGTCCGGGCAGAGACCTTTCCGGCTGCAGATGCCGAAGCAAGTGTAACAGCTTCAGGGATAGCTATACCGAAAATCAGGTGTTCACTATACCAGGTTTTAAACTGAACAAATGGGTTCGGATCAATCGTTTTTTCTGAAAAGTCATTATTATTGCTCATCTGGCAGCAAGATTTTTTTAATCAAATCAACTATTACAATAACAATAAATTAAATGCGTTGTTTTGATAAGGAGGAAATATAAATTAATTCTATATCTTAAACCCAAATTATTTAATGATCCATGATTAATGAAAAGCATATTTAGACTTTCAGTAATTATTCTGATAATCATATTAAACCTTTCCTGTAAGAAAAAAGATACAGTTATTCTATCACCTATTGTTACAACAACGCCAGTGAGTGAAATCTTATACACAACTGCTACATCGGGAGGAACAGTTACAGAAGATGGAGGAGATCCTAATGTTCTGCGGGGTGTTTGCTGGGGAACAAGTTCAAACCCGACAATCGAAAACAGCAGAACAATAGATGGCTCGGGAACAGGTGAATTTACAAGTTCAATTTACGGATTATCATTGGGTACTTCATACCATTTGCGTGCCTATGCCACCAATAGTGCAGGAACTGTCTATGGAAGCGGGATCTCGTTTACAACTCATATTACCGGAATAAAATTTAATTCATCTCTGACTTATGGAACCGTAACTGATATTGAGGGCAAAAATTATAAGACAATCCCAATAGGCATTCAGGTATGGATGGCAGAAAACTTAAAAACTTCAAAATTAAATGATGGCACACCTATACCATTGGTAACCAATAATGCAGAATGGTCAAACCTTCTCACGCCTGGTTATTGTTGGTTTGAAAATAATGATACTCTTTATGAAAACATATATGGTGCTCATTATAACTGGTTTGCAGTAAGTACAGGCAAATTATGTCCTGCCGGATGGCATATTCCGTCAGACAGTGAGTGGCAGATATTGGTTGATTATCTGGGAGGAAGTGATATTTCAGGATCGAAAATAAAAGAAGCCGGATCGAACAATTGGGCCCTCGCTAACACAGACGCAACAAACTCAAGCGGGTTCACAGCGCTTCCTTCCGGTCAGCGTAGCAGCATGGATGGTACGTTTGTTGGCCAGGGTATTTATGGAGGCTGGTGGTCAACCACTGAACTTGATACAAGTCCTTTAAGTGCAGTATGGTGCCGATGGATTCATGCGGATACGACCGTGGTTGCCCGTAATGAAATTTTCAAAAAAGACGGATTTAATGTCCGGTGTGTTAAAGATTAAAGTACTTTTATAACACTATTTAGAGGTAGATAAAAAGAAATATATAACATCAAAAAATAAAAACATGAAAAAAGTAATTTCACTATTCCTTTGCCTATCGCTCATAGGCTCACTATCTGTTATAAATAGTTGTAAGAAAGACAACAAAATTAAAGGCTGTACGGATAAAGACAGCAAAAGCTATGATCCGACTGCCCAGGAAGACAATGGAAGCTGTTTGTATGAAGGCTCTGTTGTTATCTGGTATGATCAGGCTGCTTCAGCGGGTTTGATTGCTGACAGCGCAACGGCTTTGACATTCTATGTAAATGGAGAAATAGTCGGTTCCACAGCAACAAGTGTCTATTGGACAGAGGCTCCTAATTGTGGTGATAATGCTTCAATAACAGTAACGGAAGATTTGGGGAAAGTTAAGACACATGCTTACTCATTTAGTGCCAAAGACCAGACAGGACATGAATACTGGACGGCAACCTTAAACTTTGATGCAAATACCTGTACCCAGTTTCAGCTTCTTTGGAGTGCCAGGAAAAAATAAAGTATAAAAAAACCACCTTCGCCAGAACCTTCTATCGTTTACTCTTTAATGAATTTCAAAATGGTTACATTTTTTGCATTTGTTTCAGTGATTTTCATAAAATATAACCCCTGGCTCAAAAAAGAAGTATTGATGAGAATTTCCTTTCCGGACAAATTGTAAGAAGATACAAGTATACCTGTCGAATTATATACTGAAACCGTTTTTTCTCCGTCAAAGGTAGTTATAAGGTTAATATGATCTTTTGCTGGATTAGGATAAAGGGCATAATCAGAGCTGTTAATTTCAGGAATCGCGTCAATGTCGGAAGAAATATCTCCTTCCACTGTAATGTTATCAAATCTGTTATTTCCTTTATTTCCCGTGTTTGGGGCAGAAAAGTCAATCCTGAAAACAAATTTTCTGTTGTTATTAATTGCAGTGATGGAACGTAAATCCAGGGTTACTTTTCCCCAGACTGTATCGGCAAAATTAGAGAAAACAGGCAAACCTGTGTTTATAAAGGTTGCAGCGCTATCAAGGCTATACGAAAAGATCTGTTCGTGCTGGCCACTCTTAATACTCGATAATTCATTCTCATACTTTATAACAATATTCTGATACCTTGTTGTTGGAATATACCATAAAAATTGCATGCTGTCGCTCGGGTTACGGGTACGGACAGCATTATTCACTGCACCACAGCATGCGCTATATCCTGTTCGTTGATTAATAGTATCACCTACCAGATTGTCCATTTCCCCGTAGTCATTAATAACTCCGGACAAAGGTTTATATACAATTGCTGCACCTCCAAGCCTGGAGAAATCAGCCAGGATAGGGTGGGTTCCAAAGAAAATATTTCCGGAACCGTCAGCTGGCAATGTGTTATTAAAATGCCAGTAATGAATCATCTTTGCCGAACTGGTATTCACAGCAGGATTTGCCACGTTTATATAAAATATTTGTTTGGCAGACGAGGCAATATTTGTTGCGGTTAATGTAACCGGACCAATTAATCCTGACGACGTAGGGATACCGCTTAATGTACTGCCACTTAAGATCAGCCATGCCGGGTTGCCGGCAACTGAAAATTCAGGAGCTGGTATTCCTGAAGCCGTAATGCTGTAAGTATAAGCAGAACCGGCTGTCCCGGTAGTCAAAGCCGTACTCGTAATTTGCGGAATTGAAGAAACAATGATACTAAAAGTTTGTTGAGTGGAACCTTCTGTATTCGTTGCTGTAACTGTTATCGGTCCGAAAGTTCCGACTGAAGGCGGTGTACCGCTTAACGTGCTGCCGTTAAGTGTAATCCATGATGGGTTCCCGCTTACCGAAAGATCCGGTACCGGCTGGCCCGAAGCTGCAATAGTATAAGTGTATAGAGAATTAGCTATGGCAGAAGTTATCGCACCACTTGTGATCAATGGAGCAGAAAACACTGTTATGCTGAATGACTGCTGAACACTGCCAAGAATATTTGTTGCAGTGATTGTGATCGGGCCAAATATGCCAAAAGTCGGAGGAGTGCCGCTCAATGTGGTATCATTCAATATAAGCCATGCCGGATTCCCGCTGACCGAGATAGCCGGTTTTGGAAGGCCTGTACTTGCTATTTCATAGCTGAACAGGGAACCGATTATACCAGTAGTTGGAGCTATACTAGTAATTGTCGGTTCAATAGGTGTAAGGTCAGGTCCGATTATCAGGTTGAATACCTGTTGGGAACTTCCGGCCAGATTGGTCGCGGTAATCGTAATTGGGCCAAATGTATCAACCGATGGTGGTGTTCCACTCAGGATATTGTCAGTTAATGTCAGCCATGAGGGGTTACCGCTTACCGAATAAGTGGGTTCAGGAATTCCGGTTGCAGTGATAGTATAGGAATATGGCCTGTTGATTATACCGGAAGTCAGTGCTGTACTCGTAAATACAGGTTGGATAATTGTATCGCCTTCAACTGTAATATTGTCAAACCTGTTATTTCCGCTGGTACCGGTATTTGGAGCGGTAAAGACCATTTTAAAGACCAATTTCCCGTTATTGTTCACAGCAGGTACGGAACTCAAATCAAGATTTACCTTTCCCCAGGCCAGGCCGGCAGAATCATAAGCGATCGGTAATCCGGCCGTAGTAAAAGTCAAAGCACTATCAAGACTATATGAGAATACCTGGCGATGCTGGCCGCTTCCTGTGCTTGAAGACTGTGTTTCATATTTAATTACAATGTTCTGGTATTTTTTAGTGGGAATGTACCATAAGAACTGCATATAATCACTTGGATTTCTAGTTCTTACAGCATAATTAGGCACTACGCAGCATCCGCCATATCCTGGCCTTTGATTTATGGTATCGCCGGCCAGATTATCAATGTAAGCGTTGATTGTATCAGAAGCACCGGCTACTTTAACGGGCTTATAAATTATTGAGGCATTCTCCAAAGTTGAATAATCTGAAGGTATTACTCCTAAATGCGCACCAGTTATTGTATTGTTAAAATGCCAATAATGAATTAATTTTTTTGTCTGAGCCTGACTTTCATTACTGAATAAAAGTAAAGCAAATGAACATGCTAAAATAAAGAGGAACTTTTTTTTCATCGGACTTTGCAATTTGTCGATAAAGGTGGAAAAAATTAAGTAGAAATTATAAGATGTTTGTCATATTATTAAATTATTGATCTAATGAATTGATAAATTTAGAATTTAGTTTACAGGAATTAACTGTCAGTTCATTAATAGATCATCTTGTACACACGCAATAAAGATATCTATGTGGTAATTAATTATTAATAAATCAGAGATTTAAAATAAATATATCAGAAAGAAAAACAAAAGGAGGTTACCTATGAACATATCAGGAAATACAATTTTAATCACAGGTGGGGCAACTGGTATTGGTTATGCATTCGCTGAATCTTTTTTGGAGGCGGGGAATGAAGTCATCATTTGCGGCCGCAGAGAAAACAGGCTTATTGAAGCTCAAAAAAGACACCCGGAATTACATATCAGAGTTTGTGATATAGCTGAAGAAACCGGTCGAAGAGCGCTTGTAGAATGGATGAGTGCTAACTTTAGCAAGTTGAACATTCTTATTAACAATGCCGGAGTGCAACGGGATATTGATTTAATAAAAGGGATTTCAGAATTTCTGTCCGGGGGGAATGAAATTAAAATCAACCTTGAAGCACCGATAGTTCTGACAGGGATGTTTATTCCTTATCTGACCGGAAAGAAAGAAGCTGCTATCATCAATATTTCGTCAGGATTGGGTTTTGTTCCTGCCGCGAAAATGCCTGTTTATAGCGCATCTAAAGCCGGTTTACATGCTTTCTCTATGGCGCTCAGGCAGCAACTCTTAAAGTCTGGAATCAAAGTTTTTGAGGTGGTTCCCCCGGCAGTCGATACCGAATTAAACCAGGAAGGAAGAGCCAAAAGTGGTAATTTTAAAGTTGATTTAAAACCCGGGGAATTTGTTGCGGCGATTATGAAAGGATTAGAAAATGATATATTTGAAATTGGATATGGAATGACTGAAGGACATATCAATGCATCAAGAGAGGAACTGGATAGAAGCTTTCAACAGATGAATAGACGGTGGTAAATATATAATTGCTGAAAATTTAAAACTAAAAATAAATCAGGAGGATAATTTATGCTCTACCGGCAACTTAATAAAACAGGGATTGATCTTTCGATTCTCGGATTCGGATGTATGCGGCTCCCGACTATGGACCATAAGCCTGAAAAGATAGACTATCCAAAAGCGACCCGATTGCTCCATTATGCAATAGACAATGGTGTCAATTATGTTGATACGGCTTATTTTTATCATGCAGCAGTCTTCGGACAACGTGGAGAAAGCGAGCCCTTCGTAGGAGAAGCGCTCTCGGGAGGATGGCGAAAAAAAGTGCACCTGGCTACCAAGATGCCGCTTTTTCAACTCAGGCAGAAGGAGCAGATGGATAAATTTCTCAAAGAACAGTTAGAAAGACTGAAAACAGATTATTTGGACTTCTATCTCCTGCATGGTCTGAATGGTGAACTGTGGGACAGGATGCGAGATCTTGGTGTATGCGAGTTTCTGGATAAAAAGAAAGCTGAAGGAAAGATAAGGTTTCCTGCATTTTCATTTCATGGAAAAGCTGAAGATTTCATCCGGATTTGCGACGAATATGACTGGACCTATGCGCAGATACAGTATAATTATATGGATATAGATTTTCAAGCGGGATATAAGGGACTAAAATATGTTGTTGATAAAGGAATCGGAATAGTAGTGATGGAGCCGTTAAAAGGCGGTAAACTGGCACAGAAGATTCCTGCAGAAATGATGTCAGTCTTCAATGCATCTGCGATTAAGAGGAGTCCTGCGGAATGGGCATTGCGTTTTGTGTGGAACGAGGCTGGCGTATCAAGCCTTCTGTCAGGTATGAACAGCATGGAGCAGGTGGTTGAAAACCTGAAGGTTGCCGATGACGGAATTCCGAATTCTTTCGGCAAGGATGAATTATTGATGTTTGACACATTGCGGAATGCAATGGGAGTAAGAATAAAAGCAGATTGCACGGAATGCCGGTATTGTATGCCATGTACATCAGGAGTTGATATTCCTGATGTATTGGCTGCACTGAACAATGCAGCTGTCTGGAATGATCCGAATCCCTGGCTTACAGGGTATATCAGCATAAAAGGGAAAGCCGGCAAATGTACTGAATGTAAGGAATGCGAGGAAGTATGTCCTCAGGAGCTTCCAATATCAACTCTTATGAAAGAAGCAGTTTCTTTATTCAGGGAATAAGGAAAATAAAAAGCAAGCCTGGGACTTTTTGACCAGGCTTTTTCATTTCATTTTAATTTAAAAAACAAGCACGAATCTGTATTTAAATTAAAAATATAGTTGTATAACTAATAAATTCGTTGTATATTTGGTTTGAATTATCAGGAAGAGATTACTGAAGACAAATATTCACTTTAAAAAATATGCTATGGCAAACGATTTAAAGAGGATTCCTGAATTCGACGATATTGTATTTGAGATCAGGAACAGGGAGGAAAACCCGTTCGCGTATGGTTCTCAGTATCAATTAATTTCCAGATAAAGTAAAATCACAGGAGAAATTTTACTAATTTTAAGAATTAAATAAGCTCCGGGCAATCACAATTATCCGGCGAGCTTGTGTTTATATAAAACTATTCTGAAATGAACCTCAAGAGAATCGGATCAACAGAGGGTTCGCCCATGGTAAAAATCGCTTCATTAATAATTATTTTTGCGGGGATGATTTATGCAAAATCGATCATCACTCCCTTTTTAATGGCACTTTTCATAAGTATCATTTGTGAACAACCCATTTCCTGGCTTGAGAAGAAAAGATTACCCAGGTGGCTTGCACTTATCATTGTAATATTTGGATTGATTTTTCTTTTTTCCGGATTTGCTTTCCTGATCGGAGGAACAATATCATCCTTTTCAGGTAATCTTTCAAAATATGAATCTACACTTACATCCATAAGCGAATCATTTATTCAGTTTTTAAATGATAAAGGGTTAAAGATCCCTCAGGATCAGATTATTAATCTGGTTCAACCAGCAAAGGTTCTTGAATTTACTGCAAGCGCTTTAAATAAACTGCTTAATATGATGGGGAATACTTTCCTGATTTTCCTTATTATTTTATTTACTCTTATGGAATTCGGGAGTTTTTCCATTAAAGCAAGAGCAATTCTTATCGGGTCGGATGAATCCATTTCGTATTTTTCTACCATTCTGAAAGAGATCCGCCATTACCTTGGGATAAAAACCCTGATATGCTTATTAACAGGGATCCTTGTTTATATAGCATTATTGATCATTGGGGTTGACTATCCCCTCCTATGGGCATTGATTGCAGGTCTGATGAATTATATTCCGAATATTGGATCTATCATCGCCGCGGTTCCGGCAGTTCTCTTTGCCCTGGTGCAACTCGGGTTAGGAGGTGCTTTCTGGACTCTGGGATCGTTTATGCTTGTCAATAATGTTCTTGGAAACTTTGTTGAGCCAAGGATTATGGGTAGAGGCTTAGGCTTGTCGCCACTGGTTGTATTCCTGTCTCTACTTTTCTGGGGATTTATATTGGGACCAGTGGGTATGTTTCTGTCAGTCCCTTTCACTATGACAATTAAAATCATCCTGGAACAGAATGACAAAACAAAATGGCTCGCAATACTTTTGGGAACGCCGGCTGACGCTAAGACTTATCTGCAACAGAAAGAACGGATTGAAAAACAATAATAAATGAAAGCAATTGTAATAGGAGCAACCGGATTAGTGGGTAATTTGATTTTGAAAGAAATTTTGAATGATAAATATTTTTCGGAAGTGAGAATTTTTGTCCGAAAACCTACCGGAATAATTAATCCTAAACTGAAAGAAATTATAGGTCCGATGAAAGATATTATTGTTTTGAGTTCTGAAATTCAAGGGGATGTGCTTTTTAATGCATTGGGAACAACGATAAAAAAAGCAGGAAGCCAGGTAGAACAACAACGTATCGATAGAGATTTACCCACAGCTTTTGCCAAAATTGCTTCTGAAAACGGGGTTAAATTTATGCTCAATGTTTCAAGTGTTGGCGCAAATCTGAATGGCGGATTTTATTTGAAAACAAAAGCTGAGATGGAAAATGGCACACAGAAATTCTTCCCCGAAACCGCTTTTCATTTCAGACCTGGTTTTTTGGTTGGAAATCGGAAAGAATTTAGATTAGTAGAGAAAATTGCATCTGGTGTGATGAAGGTAATAGACCCGATTTTAAAAGGGTCTTCCAAAAAATACAGAAGTATGCCGGCAGATAAACTGGCAAAAGCAATGGTCAATTTAAGTAAAAACCCTGTCGGAAAGGCAAATGTTTTGCATTTTTCGGAAATTATACAGTGTATTTGATCCCAGACTGAAAAATCAGGTTAATTCGACAAATGCAGCCGCATTCGTCCGACGATGCCGGCAACCGGGTCAACTTTGTAATTCATGAAAAAGTCTTTGAGAGTGAGTTTAAAGCCACTTATCAAACTTTTAGTACAACAGCTTACCTTAGATGCATTCAATAGCATAATAAAAATGGAAACATTCTAAAGGATAAGAATCTTTCAGATTTTGTCCAGAATTACAATTTATCTTTACAACCTGAATAATTAGCAATGAAGATTCTGATAATTGAAGATGAGAAAGAGCTTGTAGGGGTTATAAAAAAATTCCTCGAGCCGGAAGGATTTCTGTGTGAAACCGCCTGCTCATATTTTGAAGCAGAAGATTCTCTATCATCCTACATTTATGATATTATCATTCTTGATCTTACTTTGCCCGGGGGAAATGGGCTTGACCTGATAAAGCTTATAAAGAAAACGAATAAAAAAGCCGGCTTACTTATAGTGTCCGCAAAGAACTCCCTTGATGACAAGATCAGGGGACTTGATATGGGAGCAGATGATTACATCACCAAACCTTTTCATCTTGCTGAACTTAATTCCCGTATTAAATCACTTGCGCGAAGACGACATTTTGATGGGGCAAATGAATTAATTTTCAACGAGATAAAAATAAATACAGATTCAAATGAGGTGCTCGTTAACGGAAATATACTTGACCTGACAAAGAAAGAATACGAGATTTTACTCTATTTCATAGTAAACCGGAATAAAGTTATTACACGCGAATCAATTGCTGAACACGTTTGGGGAGACAATATCTCTTATGCAGATAATTTTGACTTCATATACAGCCATATAAGGAATATCAGAAGAAAAATTGAGTTTAATAATGGCAGAAACTATATACACAACATGTACGGATTAGGTTATAAATTTTCAGAAAGATGAGACTCCTTCAAAAGACGAACAGAACCTATTTCCTTATTTCAGGAACAGTCTTTATAATTGCCGGAGTTGTATTCTATATTGTCATTAGCTTTTTTTTCAAAGACCAGCTTAATGAAAAGCTATTTCATGACATGAAAAATATAACAAGGTGCATTAAGAGAAATGGTATTATCCCAAATTATTATCCGTTTATCGATATAAGAGAAGTCCCGGCACAATCAGAACGATCATTTAAAATCATAGATACGCTTATTTTTGATTCATTCGAAAGAAGAGAAATCCTGTTTCGGCAAATAAGTCAGATATGTATCATTAATGGAAAAGAATACTTCATTGCAGGAAGGGATACTCTGCTTGAAGAAGATGATTTGCTGGAAGTGATTGCAATAGTAACAGGTTCGGTTTTTATACTTCTTCTTGTCAGTCTTTATTTCATCAACCGGAAACTATCATTGAAGATCTGGCAGCCATTCTATAATACATTGGATGAACTTAAAGAATTTTCTTATGACAGGCCAGGATTCAAGCTCTCATCCGATAGTCAGCTTTATGAATTCACAGAACTCAATAAAACGCTTGAAAAGCTTACTCAGAAGGTAATTTCGGACTATCAGTCACTAAAAAGGTTTACTGAAGATGCCTCACATGAAATTCAGACTCCTCTTGCAGTCATTCAATCAAAACTCGAGACACTTATGCAGTATCCCGGATTAAAAAAAGAACAGGCTGAACTTATCAATTCGGCTTATGTTTATACTCTCCGGATCTCGAAGCTTACAAAGACACTATTACTGCTGACTAAAATAGCAAATGACCAATTCCCGGAAAAAAGAGCAATAAACTTTTCTGAGCTTCTTCGTGAGAAAATAAAAATGTTTGAAGATCATATTTTAGAAAAATCCCTGACCATAAACGAAGAGATTAGACCTGAATGCATTCTTGAAACCAATTTTTTTCTGGCTGAATCGCTCATAATAAATCTAATCGGCAATGCTGTAAAGCACAATATCATAGGAGGTAAGATCAATATAAAATTAGATAAAAATCATCTTGAAATATCAAATAGTGGAGAACCGTTGCCTGTAAATGCATCCAAACTCTTTGACAGATTTTATAAAACAGACAAGTCATCTGATTCACCCGGGCTTGGTCTCGCAATAGTCAGTGAGATCTGCAGACTTAATAAATGGGAGATAAATTATATATACAAAGATGACCTGCATAAAGTCGCAGTAAATTTCTAAATTCAAAATCTTTACAGATTTGTCTGGTATATTTACGGGATAAAAACCAAAAAATTAATTAAATGAAAAAATCTGTCATTCTGATTGTCGCATTATCAATGATCTCTTTTTCAGCATTCAGTCAAAAAAATCCTCCTGAAAATGTCAAAAAGGAGTTTATTAAAAAATACACTTCTGCTCAATCAGTAAAATGGGAGAGTGAAGGGAAAAATGAATGGGAAGCTGAATTCATGATGGATGGTAAAAAAATGTCTGCCAGCTTCGACAATTCTGCAAAATGGATTGAATCAGAAACTGAAATCACCGAAAAAGAACTTCCGGTTTCTGTGGTAAGTACCTTGAATAAAGATTTTCAAGGTTATAGAAAAGGCCATATCGAAAAATTTGAAAATAATGAAATAAAAGGATTTGAATTAGGATTGAAGAAAGGAGAAACATCAATCGAGGTCATTATTGACAATAACGGTAAGATTATCAAAAAGACAGATGTAAAAGAAGATGATGAAAAAACTGAAAAAGGAAAGGAGTAGCTTTTCACTTTAGTTAATATAAATTAAGACAAACTTATCATATTTGTATCTTAAATTAAAGCCAATCAATAACATTAAATCAAAAATTATGAAAAAAACAATCTTTATTATGGCAGGTATTTTCCTGTCTTTGCTTGGTCTTAATGGCCAGAATATTTCTAACGGATATAAGATTATTCAGAAAATACATCTGGAAGGTGATGGTTTCTGGGATTATCTGAATGCCGACGATGCAACAGGAATGCTATATGTCTCACATGGCAAAATGGTTCATGTAGTAGATATGAAAACCGGTAAAAATGTCGCCACTATCACTGATGTGAATGGGGTACATGGTATCGCAATAGCCCTGGAATTCAATAAGGGATTTATCAGCAATGGAGCTGACAGTAACGTGACAGTATTCAACACAAAAGATTTCAGTGTTATTGAAAAAGTGCCCGTAACGGGGAAGAATCCCGATGCCATTCTGTATGAACCATTTACCAAAACGATCATTACCTGGAATGGACGTTCATCTAATGCCACAGTAATAGATGCCAAGACGGATAAAGTAATACAAACCATAGCCCTGGCAGGAAAACCAGAGGCAGCAGTAAGTGACGGAAAAGGGAAAGTGTTTGTGAATATTGAAGACAAGAGTGAAGTTTGCATGATCAATGTGAAAACCTGGAAGGTAGAACAAACATGGTCTGTAAGTCCTGGTGACGGCCCCAGCGGACTAGCCCTCGACAGTGAGAATCATCGCCTTTTCAGTGCTACAGACAAGCTGATGGTGGTTCTGGATGCAGAAACTGGCAAGGTCATTACAACGCTCCCTACAGGAGGTCGTGTTGACGGTGCAGGTTTTGATCCAGGTCTGAAACGGGCCTACAGTTCCTGTGGAGAAGGTGTACTCACAGTGGTTCAGGAAGAAAATCCGAATTCATTTAAAGTGCTGGCAAATGTCCCGACACTAGCTGGAGCCAGAACTATTTCGGTAAGTGCAGGAACACACAGGATTTATTTACCAACTGCTGAATTTGGGGCTACCCCGGAGAAAACAGCTGATAACCCCAGACCGCGTCCACAATTGAAACCCGGCACATTTACCGTGCTAGTGATTGAGCCAGGCAAATAATTTCATCTTAAAGCTTTAATTGTTTTAGGGCACTTTCAAGTTTTGAATATTTTTTATTGATTTACACTATCATAAATTTACTCAAATTTGGCCAGAGATATAATTGTCAGGGTTATTAGCCACGATTAAGGGTCAGATTATAGATGACATACCTGTTTATTTAGACCTGAGGTATTGCATAGGCCATGTTATGTCCACACCCAGTTCCCGTGCGGCAAGCAACGGGAAATAAGGGTTTCTCAGTAACTCTCTGGCCAAGAGCACAAGATCGGCCTTTTCTTCCTGAAGAATTGATTCGGCCTGCCTTGCAGTGGTTATCAATCCCACTGTTCCGGTCAATATTCCTGTTTTTCTCACTGCTTCGGAGAATGAAACCTGGAAGCCTGGACTGACAGGTATCTTAGCATTATATACATTACCGCCAGAAGAGCAATCTATCAGATCAATGCCCATGTCTTTTAGCATGCAAGCCAGTTTTACACTCTCTTCCATAGTCCATCCTCCTTCTGTCCAGTCAGTTGCAGAGATGCGGACAAAAAGCGGATTTTCAGCCGGCCACACCGATTTAACAGCATCGATGATCTCCCGTAATAAGCGGGTGCGATTCTCAAAAGAACCTCCATATTCATCAGTACGCTGATTGCTGAGGGGAGATAGAAATTCATGCAACAGATACCCATGTGCGCTATGAATTTCAACCACTTTAAAACCGGCAATACAGGCACGTCCGGCGGCTGCTTTAAAATCGGAAATCACTTTAAAGATACCTTCTTCGTTCAATGATTCGGGTGCCCTGTCTCCGGCAATGAACGGTATATCGCCCGGGGCAACAGTCTGCCATCCGCCGTGTTTTTCATCGAGCTGTTTTCCTCCTTCATGGGGCACTGCACAGGAAGCTTTTCTTCCCGCATGGGCAAGCTGGATTCCTGCAATAGCACCCTGCAGATGTATAAAGTTGACAATCCTGCTTAACCCGTGGATGTGCTCGTCGTTCCAGAGTCCAATATCACCGGGAGTGATCCGTCCTTCCGGTGAAACAGCTGTTGCCTCTGCAATAATCAGTCCCGTACCGCCTGCAGCCCTGCTACCAAGGTGAACCAGGTGCCAATCATTGGAAAATCCGTCTATTGCCGAATACTGGCACATCGGTGACATTACTATCCTGTTTTTTAAAGTGATATTTTTTATGACCAAAGATGAAAACAGTTTTGACATAATGGAGAAATATTTTTTTGCGTTATTATGGTTTCATAAAAAACCAGAACCTGACTGCGGATGCAGAATGAATGCTTCAGCCAGTTTACAGCCACATTCAAGTCCACGGAATCTTGATACCTGTTCCTGGAGAGAATAAAACTTTTCAGGCGATTGTGACACATGTGCAAAGCATGCTTTTTGTTTACACGATTCCATGGCAGTAATATCGACATAATAAGTCGGGGAAAACATCACCGTATCTTCACCATTGGAGACTTCATAAAAATACAATACTGGCTGGCTGGAAGACTTTGATTCTCTTAATCGCAGCCATGCATCATAAACCAGGGTCGATAAGGCTCTATGGTCAGGATGGTTGTCTATCGGCCATTGAGTGAAGATAATATCCGGTTGCTCCTTTGCCAGGATCTCGTAGATTTCTTTAGAACGAGGAGCATCTACAACGGACTGCCCATCAATCTGGGTTGCGAAAATAGCCCGTGTTTTCAGGATCTCACAAGCGTGCAGAGCTTCGGCGGTCCTTATTTTTGCAGCTTCCGAGGATGACTTTCCGTTTATACCAGCCTCACCACGGTTCAAATATAGTAATACCGTTTCATGTCCAATGTCGGTATACCTGGCGATGGTGCCTCCGCAACCATATTCAGGATCTCCCGGATGGCCGCCTGTAACTACAATTTTAAGTTTCCTGGTGGCTGTTTTCCCGGTGATATTCTGATGTGAAGCCCCAGTTAAGACACCAGTGCCAGTCGCACCCAGAAAGGCGATTCCACTTATTGTCTGGTTAATGAAATCACGTCTTGACCGTGTTTTTCCGGTATTGGTCTTGCCAGAAGCGGCCTTATTGCTGATTGACATATTCCGGTTATTTTCTGACAAATATATATTATTTTCTATTGATTGAAGTCTATTGAATAAATGGTAAATATGAAATATAAATTCTGGAATTTCTTTATGGAAATCTGATGTTGAAGTTTTGATTTCCTTGAACAACTAATGTTGCATTTTGTTTGCCTAGTGTCGTATCGATAGAAATGAATGTAAAGTTGTTTGAAAAAAGGGCATTTTAACTATCGAATTCAGTTTTAAAAAAATGTCATGGCAAAAGATTTGAAAAGAATTCCAGAATTCGATGATATCATATTCGAGAGCAGGAACAAGGAGTATGGAGGTTATTTGCTGCGTAAGAAGTATAGTCGTAATGTTACAACATCACTTCTTATTGGAATTATAATTATGATTGCCGCTGTCATTACTCCTTATTTTAATGCAAAAGCTTTAGGAGACCTTCAGAAGCATTCTGAAAGGAAGGTAGAGATAAAAATGGAGAATCTCGATCAGCCAAACGAACAAGTTGCTCCTCCGCCCCCTCCTCCTCGAACTGATATTATAAAGCAGCAGAAATATATTCCACCACAGGTTGTTGACTCAATCAAACCGGAAGATGTTAAACAGCTTATGACAGCAGATCAGGCTCAGACGGATGTCACAAATAAAGAGGTAATTGAAGTTGCAAAGCAAGTTAAAGAAGAGGTGCAGGAAACAGATGCCGAACCTGAGCCATTTCTTACAGTTCAGGAGATGCCAGAGCCCCGCGGAGGAGTGGAAGGCCTTTTTAAATACATTGCTGACAATACACGCTATCCGGATATCGCCAAAGAAAACAATATCCAGGGGAAAGTTTATGTCAGGTTCTGCGTTACTTCCAAAGGAACAATTGATCAGGTCAGTATTTTAAAAGGCGTTGATCCTGAACTCGATGCTGAAGCAATTAGAATTGTAAAAATATTCCCTCCATTTAAACCAGGCAAACAGGATGGAAAACCCGTCCCAGTATGGTTCCATGTTTATATTAATTTTCAACTTCATTGAAATTAAAGAAAAGGGAAAAGGGGAAAAATGAGACAATCAGGTATTAATCTTCTAATATTCAATCCGAAAATCTGTAAAATTGACAGGTGGGAAAGTATCTACATTTACAGATTCCACAAAACCAAACCGCGGACCTTTTTTACACCATTCAACATAAGCGTTTAGCTGTTCTCTGGATCCTTCAGCTTCTATATAGACACTCCCGGAGGACAAATTTTTCACGAAACCTTTAATACCTCTGTTCCGGGCTTCATTTGATGCACTCCATCTGAATCCAACACCCTGAACCTGTCCGGTGACATGAAGTTCTGATGATTCTAATTCTTTAAGGTATTTCACATAATCGAAATCGAGGTTCATTACTGCCCCGTAATGCTCTGTTGACCCAATCATAATAAGGGGCTTTCTATGATAGAGGAAATAGTGAGGATTCTGGGGATTAAGGCAAATTGGATTTTGCAGTCGTGGTGACTTTCCGCAGGATAACACTATTGCTATAAGTACTGCGAAGTAGATAGTAGAACGTGGTTTCATTCTATTTTGTTTTTAAGATATGTATTATTATTTATGTCGACAGACATTTCCTAAATAGCTGCACAGATTTGAAATACACACAAGCTGACTTTATCCAATCAATTTTATTCTTCAACAATCAGAACATCCCATGGTTTTAATGTGAGCTTGTCCCCCTTCTTTAAAAAAAAAGGTTGTGCATTGATTCCTGTTAAAACAAGCGTTAGTAGTGAAATTGTTAAAAGTTGTCTGACTCGGTTTCTCATAATATATTTGATATAAATTAAGTTTTAATGCCACCTTCTGCCCTGGAGAATTGTCTTTTTCAGGGGATCACTTCCAGAATTGAATGAATCAGGATCTCCGGAACGACAACCTTCGAAGCCCCATTCTGAAAATCAACATCCAATTCCTTTCCTCCGGGCTGCAGGAGAATCTGATCCGGTTTTTGTCCCGTTTTAATACTTACAGTAATGTCTTTAATTGAAGGAATTTCATCGTACCCGATTGCATTCTGATTTGTATGTTCACCTGCAATATTTATAATATTCACATACATTCTGCCATTAAGCCGGTTTAAAGTCACATGTACCAAATGAGTTCCGGAAACCTTTACCAGCTGATCAGGAAACAATTCATTTATTGTACTGTTGATAAAATCACGAAGTACAGGAGACTTATATTCTTTATAATCTGATCCTGCATTGAAATAGACTGCAGCAATCTTCCCTTTTCCTATATTATTAAATGAAGAGGCTATCATTTTCCCTTTGAGCCTGAAATCGCTACCCCCATAAAAAGTTGAGGTAGCTTTCGCTTCCGGGTTCAATACAACCGAATCGAGAGGTGAGCGTATGGCTCCTATTTTATCTGATACGGCTACAAAGGCCTGAGTTTCATTCATGGTCTTAAGTGATTTAATTCCAAGTTCTTTCTGAAACAGTTTAGTTGTTTCCACACCTACGATCAATAGGTTCCCGCCGTCTTTAACATAACTCCGCAATTCTTCAATAAATGCTGGCTCAAGGTAATCGCACTCGGGGATTATTATAAGCGGATACTGATTCATTTTTCCGATAAGAGTATGCTCCATAAGAATCTCAACAGGATGCTGGTTATCAAGCACAAGGTTCAGGGCTCCTTCCAGTTTACCCAACGGATTTGAATATGGGCGCGGTGCGTTTTTCTGATAAGATATAGTCGGATAAAGCAAAGCTATCTGTGGTATTGACTTGGCTTTCTGACAGTATGGCTGCCTTGCCCGACAGAACGCAGCAATTTCTGATAACGTTGTTGCAAGCCAGGGCTTCAGAGATAAGTCTCGGTTTTGTTGAAAATAAAACTGGACTCCGCCTCCCATTGCCATAATCTGGGCAGCTTCCTGTTCAAGCTGAACCGAAGATTTAACACTCATAGGCATCTTGCCTCCATCCCATGAGAAGCCCCAGGCCATCAGGTCCCATGGTTTGCCCTGCGGAGCCAGGCAGCGAGCCTCGAATGCTGAACGGTAAACACCATTCTGGGGTGTAACGTCGCCTGATAAGTAATCAACATTAATTGTTACTTTTTCGGGCATCATTGATGAATATGACCAGTTGCTGGTAATCTGGAAATCAGGATTATACTGGTGAATAGCATTTATGTATTTATTCAGATGCTCCCGGAATAAACGGCGTGTATATTCCATAAATTCAGGATAATATTTATCAGTTTGTTTTCTCGGAATTTCAGTGATCCCAGTTTCCTTTGTAAACCTGTACAGGGAGGCTTTGCCATAATCAGGTTCCACGGCCCAGCATTCTCCGTCGATCCATGCTCCGTCGACTTTATAGTCGCTGAGTTCCTTAAGTTGAGGAATCATATAGGTATCAAGATATGGACTGAAGAAAGAAGTTTTTTCATTGCTTGGTTCTCCATTTGCTTTAATTATTGCCCAGTCGGGGTGTTCTTTTACTACTTTATAGTCAATGACTCCCGAAAAGTGCATAAACAAAGCCACATTATCTTTTTCAGTTATCTCCCTCCAAAGCTTCAGCGGGTCCTTCTCAAATCCTTTTACATGGAAGCCGACTTTTGTCGGATAACTTGAAATACCCGGGTGACCTTTACAGTCAATCTGGATAAAATCGGGGCGAACTTTAAGAAGGAATGTATCAATCATTTCTGCAGTGAGTGTTTTTCCTGCATCGGTTATATCCTCATTTGCATGCAGATCGAAATGTATTCCGAAAAAACAGTCTGCTCTTTTCAGTTTAACGGATGGTTTTTCAATTTGTCCCAAAGCGATTAAGCCGGTTAATCCAAATATTAAAAAGCAGATGAATATATGTTTTTTCATTTCAATTTTTTTTCAGTTGCTAATTATTTATCAGATTATCCAAAATCAGGACCCAGTCGCAGCCACGACCCGTCTTCAGCCAGTTGAGTTCTTTTGAAATTCCGTCAGGTATAAACTCTTTCTCACCTGAATTTAAAAATTCACCGATTTTTGAGGTTTCTCCTGTTCTTGGATTATACCAGCTGGCTCTGACAGCATCTCCGGTTATCTTTCCCATCTTAATTGTAACCGGATACCCTGTCGGAATATATACGAATATATAATTTTCCCCGCGGCAGGCAACACATCGGTTTGAACCCGATCCAATACCTTTCGTGATGATAGTCTGATCAGGTACCCTTTCGAGTACTGGCCTGGATTCAATAAGGTTTTTCAGATATTTCAGCTGATTTGCTCCTTCGTCATCAAGAGCATCCTTCCAGTATTTGTTTACAAAAGTAATTGGTTCTCTGTTTTTATCATAGAATTGCCATACCGGGTTACAGCCATAAGTGTGTCCAAAAGCGCCGGCAAATACAGACCAGTAAGCAATTTGCCTCACATCGTACGAAGTAAAGATTCCATTGTTATTAATCCAGTTAACAGCATGTTCTTCATATGCCGGTTCGCCGTTAATTGTAGGTTTTGGATCTGGCAGTCTCCAGTCGGCAAGAGATTGTTCATATGCCTTGGAGATGCTATAATCGGAATGGTAAGATCCCCACATATTAAAATCGAGCCATTCGTCATTCTGGAACCATTGAGAAGAAGAAGCAAAACAGTGGTATGTCATCAGAGTGGTTGAATAATCTGTTTTGCAATTAATATCATTTACACCGTTTGTTCCATCAGCAATTCCCTTAGCCATTGCCCTCCATAACTCAATACCATTTGACCGTTCATCAGGCAGCCGGTCTCCTCCCAGTATCCATATAATATTTTTCTGCACATGATATCTTTCGCCAAGGATATTCCCGTATGTGTACGCAATGGTTACAGTATTAAATATTGCCCTGCCTTCACGTGGAATAACATATTCTCCCCAGCAGGGGAGCAGCCCGATATAAATACCAAGTTCGTCGGCTGTTTTAATAATGAAGTCAACATGATCCCAATAATCGTACTCTCCGGCTTTTGTGGTATCGTTACCCGGAGTTATTTTCAATTTTGCCGGATCTCCGTTGATCAAAGGTAATGAACCATATGCGTTTGGAACAGTTAAACCACCAAACTCCGAGAGTAAAACTGCCTGAATAACATTGAATCCCTGTTCTTTTCTTTTTTTCAGATAGCCAACTGCTTCCTTTCTGTTAAGCCTATGAAATAATTCCCAACCCGTATCTCCCAGCCAGAAAAAAGGTGAGCCATCTTCCTGAACTAGGTAATGACCATTATCTGAAACTTTTAAAAGTCCATGAATCTGTTCCCGCTGAGAATTAACTGGTCCAGATAAGATGAATGCAAAAGAAAAAAATAGAAAAGCCTTTTTCACCAAGCAATTTTCTTTCCCCATTTATTTCAATACTAAATGTTTTAAATCTCTCGATCAGCAACAGATTACAATTCCTTTTCTAATCGGAATTGCACATCACTTTTTAATGAGTTGCATTACCATTCCTCCTCCCTCCTCAAGATGGAGCGTGATCTTGTTATTGGAGGTTACTTCAAAGGTATTTTTTTTTACCCCATTTGGATTACCGGGCACATCAGTATATATTTCTGCAGAAAATATTCCGCGAGGAAGAAAATTGAATGAAATAGTTTCATCCCTGGGGGTATTGGTAATAGAACCTATATACCATTCTTCATTTTTTTCACGCGCAAAGATAATATACTCAGATATCTCAGCATCCAGAACTTTTGTTTTGTCCCAGATTGTCGGGACCTTCTTAACAAATTCGAATCCCGGCTGGCCTTCATATGCTTCGGGGTAATCACAAACCAGGCCAAGATAACTCTCGAGTACTACATACATTGCAAGCATATGACAGCGTGTTCCCATTACAAGTGGTTTGATGTAATGCACTTTGAACTTATTTTCCGGCACTGCCCTGAAACCTCCGAGGTGATAATCGGTTGCTCCGGCCAGCAGCCTGGTAAAAACTACATTAAGATCGTGAGCCGGGGTGACCGTTTTGTCCCATTTATCCACTTCGTAGTTTAAAGTTCCTTCGCGGGTAAATTCGTTCGGATATGTACGCTGAAGACCTGTTGGCTTGTAAGCGCCATGAAATTGTATGTGCAAATGATGCTTAGCTGCCCTCTGAAGGATCTCATTCTGGATATTTACCATCTCCTGATCGTCGCGATCCATGAAATCAACCATCAGTCCTTTTATTCCCCATTTTTCATAAAGGGTAAAAGCTTCCTCAAGTTTTGGATACAATGCTGCCCAGTGTACCCATACACGTATACCAATTCCTTTTGATTTTGCATAATCACAAACCCTCTGCATATCAAGTCCCTCAACCGGTTTTGTAACATTAAAAATTGTACCTGGTGCATAGCCATTTGTACTATTATTCTGATACCATTCATGACCGCCATATTCCACAACCGAATGATATTCCAGTCCATTGCGCGCACAAAAATCTATGTAATATTTATTGGTTTCGAAATTATTCCCCGGAGTTATTGATGAATCTCCGACAATTGTTCCGTTCCACCATGGCCAGGTGGCTTTGCCGGGCTTTATCCAGGATGTATTTTCTATTTTACAAGGCTCATTAAGATTTGTAAGAATATCTGATTCAAACAAATCACCTATCCTGTCGCTTATCATAATTACGCGCCATGGACTTTTATGTGGCAGATTGGCTTTAACGCATACTTCCTGCTGTTTAGGCAACGGTGATAATTTACTCATAAGCACACCATTTCTTTTTGTCAGGTACATCCCGGCATAATCCACGAGTTCTGCCTCTGTTATTGCCATGTAGATTCCATGAAAGTCAAACAGGGCAGGCATATCCATCAGGGTATCCGTAATAATTTCATTGTATTGGAGATGTGTGTATAATCCTTCATGGGATGTGGTGAAATTTGGACGGAAAAGGGCCAGAGCTTCCGGATCACCTGATAAATTAAATGTTGAGTTTTCACTGGTCAGCAAAAATGATTTCCATTTTTCCTGTTCCGGAAATTCATATCTGAATGCAAGCCCATCGTTGAAAACCCTCACTGCCAGGATAATTTTCCTGAAGGGCGCTTTCTTCTCAACCAAAGGTATTGTAGCTTCATTACAGAAGTTTCTGGCAGTTTTTGTTTTGCCCACGATAAGTTGATAGGTTTCATCAATTATTCGGTAAACAGGTTCAGATATTTTGAGATCCCTGCCAAATTCACCTGTTTCTTTAAATCCCAGACTTAATCCTGAATCTTCAATCAGGATTTTACCTTTATAAGACACGGAATAGGAAGGGTAATTATTAATAATGCCGAATGAAAAAACCAGATGTTTGTTGGGTGATTCAAGCCTGATTGAACTGTTCAACTGGTCTTTCTTCAAAGAATAGGCCGTACTGACTATCAGGAGAACCAATATGAGGAGCAGGAAAGGCTTTTTCATAACCTGCAATATAAAGAATCATAAAAGTATCAGAAACTTTCTGATAACTTCAACAAAAATGGCTTTAAAAAGGTCACCACTAATTCCCTTTGCCGGAACTGAGGAGATATAGTCTCTTATAGTTTTTGATTTGTGTAGTCGAAGTGCTCTATGAAAAATCAATTTAAAATCTGATAATTCCTTTCCCTTTTTTCCCCTTGAAATTCAAATGCAGTCATATTAAGAAATTATTAGTGAAATATTTCATTGATATGGAGTATTCAAATTTATTTAGTTTAATAATTAAAAAGGTTACACAATTTTGTGAATAAGTTATACAATTCACACATTGGAGTTAATAAATGTCATGATAGTTTTTTATCCTACTATAATATTATTTCAGTGTAAAAGAAGTTCAGGTTGCTATCCTTATATTGCATTATTATAACCTAGGGTTAAAGGATATACAACTCAAATGACAACTCAATCTATATCTCTAGCACAACTGAAAACCAACAGTGCTAATTCCATTCACCTAGGTTATGTCTCAGGTGGATGGTTTTTAATATTTACTTATTACAGGTACTACTAAGATTTATATAAGAACCAATGATAATCTCTAAATTCAGTTCTTTTTGTAAAGTCTGACCCCATTTGCCCGGTCAGATCCCACTTAACATACAAAACAAAACAACAAGGATTTAACTCCGGGTCTGGGTGGTCAATTTATTCCAGATAAAACTGATCAAAAGTATTGTATATGGATTCAGGTCTATTTTAACCTAAATTGATTTACGAACCAGGTTTTCTTTTTGATTATTCATAATTAATTGCTCAATTTTGCATCAGTTCATATAATATATCTGCTCAGTAAATGATTTTGAAAACTAGTTCTTTAAAGATATTATTATCTGCTATTATAATTGGATCATGTTATGTACAAACTGTTGGGCAGACTTCATTACGTCAAGTGATTGACCTGAATGGGACTTGGCAAATTGAAGAAGGAGGACTTACTCAACCACCTGTTAATTATACTCACACTGTACCTGTACCAGGTCTGGTAAGCCTGGCAGTACCGGCATTTGAACAAGTTGGAATGACAAGCACACTCAGAGACGCTTTCTGGTACAGTCGCACTTTTACAGTAGTAGGTAGTATACCTTCGAAGGCTGTACTAAAGATAGGGCAGGCTCTTTACGGATTGACAGTTTTCATTAATGGTCAGGTGGTTGGGGATAAAACCTCTGGGTTTGCGCCCTCTTATTTTGATGTGCATGCAATGCTTCAAACCGGGGTTAACCAGGTTTGCATTGGTGTCCATACATTTCCCACAAACTTTACATCACATCCTATACCTATAGGTTTTGATTATGAAAAGATATTATACATTCCAGGTATCAGCGATGATGTTCAACTCATATTAGCTGAAGCACCTTATATAATGAATATTCAGACAGTTCCCGATATTCCTTCCCAATCCGTCACGGTACATAGCTGGATTGACGGACCTGTCGGTTCCCAGCTAAGAGTGATTATATCGGAAGCAAAATCTGGAATAGTGATTGCAAGTGCAGACTGTCAAGCAGTTCAAAGCGATACAGATGTTAAAGCCATAGTTAATATTCCTATTACTAATTGTCATCTCTGGACTCCTGAAGATCCCTTCCTGTATGTTGCAAGTGTTTTAAGTGCTGGAGACAGTATGTCTACACGTTTTGGTATGCGTTCTTTTCAGTTGGACCCAACTACTGGCAGAGCTATGCTTAATGGCAAAATATATTTTATGCGAGGAAGTAACATTACAATTAACAGATTTTATGAAGATAGTCTTTGCTCAAATTTACCCTGGAACAAAGCGTGGGTAAGATTGATGCATGGGCGATTTAAGGATATGCACTGGAATTCGTTTCGTTATTGTATCGGTAGTCCTCCTTCATTCTGGTACGATATTGCTGATGAACTGGGAATACTAATAGAAAATGAATATCCTATATGGAACTCAAATTCCACTTCAGCAGATTATGATACGACATCTCTTATTAAAGATTTTGCCAGCTGGATGAAAGGACATTGGAATCATCCAAGTGTTATTATTTGGGATGCTTGTAATGAAACTAATTCTCTTGAGATAAGCCAAGTAATTAACTCAGTGCGATCATTGGATTATTCAAATCGCCCATGGGACGATGGATATTTTCCGCCAGCACGTAATACCGATATGTCTGAGCAGCATCCATATCATTTTTATGATCCAAACTTTCGATTACCACAATTGGCATATGCTGACGGGAGTGCAGGATGGTCTCCCGGAAAATCGCCCGTTATTGTTAATGAATATGGCTGGCTATGGATCAACAGGAACGGAACACCAACAACACTCACCAAAACACTTTATGAAGGACTATTGGGGAAAAACGCAACTCCAGAACAATTACGGCATGAATGCGCTATCCTTACAGCGGCAGAAACGGAGTTTTGGCGTACAAAACGTCAGGTAGCAGGGGTACTTCAGTTTTGTGCTCTCGATTACTCCCGTTATAATGGGCAAACGAGCGACAACTGGATTGACGTTGCCAATTTAATTTGGGAGCCTGAATATTATAAATATGTAAAAGATGCATTCGCTCCTGTTGGATTGAGTATAAATTATTGGCCAACGACCTTGTATTCAGGCGCGACGGTGAATATTCCCATATCAATAATAAACGATATGGATAAACTTTGGTCGGGGCCCATAACTTTGCGGATATTAAAAGGTGATACTATATTTCTTGAAAAAGTACAAGTCTGCAATGTTGAAATGTTTGGGAAGACTGATACAACTTATCAAATTAAAATGCCAGATAATACAGGCAAATATGTTATTCAAGCCGAACTTCTCGGAGCTGATGATAGCCTTCCTGTAAGTTCATATCGAGAATTTGAAATTATCTCTCCTGCTGACCTGGGAATTGCTTATAATAAACCGGCCACATCTTCCTCAATGTACCCCGACTTACCTGCATCCCAGGCAGTTGATGGCGATTGGACAACACGTTGGTCAAGTCTTTTTTCTGATCCTCAATGGATTGAGATTGATTTAGGAAGCGTTTATAAAATTGACAGTGTGAAATTGTACTGGGAAGCAGCTTATGGCCGTGATTATGTGATACAAACTTCGATAAATGATAGTTCATGGACAACCATTAAAGAAGTTAGCAATAATGTCGACTTGACTAATAATCTGACCGGATTGATTGGATTCGGAAGATATATAAGAATGTATGGAACAGCACGAGGAACAATTTGGGGTTATTCGCTTTGGGAATTCCTGGTATTTGGGAATTTACTATCATCCGGTGTCAATGAGTTAAGTATTAATTCAGGCCCTTTCGTTTATCCAAACCCTTTTACAGGTCAGGTTTCAATTAAAATAAATTTACTATCAGCGGGAAATACAAGTATAAACATTTATAACATTAGTGGCCAGATAGTTTCTAATCTTACATATAAAAATGAAGCTTCAGGAGAGAATACATTTAATTGGAATGGAGCACAGGATAATGGTAACTTGCTTAAACCCGGCATCTATATTTACAGGATTGCTGCAAATAATAAAATTTATTATGGGAGATTGATAAAAGTGAACAAGTAAGTGTAAAAAAATCTATTAGATTTCAATATGCTTTGGATTATAAAAAACTTAGATAGCAATGACAACAATTACAGATGAATTCATGAAGCAAATGTTGTCTATGACCAAAAATTTCACTGCAACCATATTGAAGAAAGGAAAATACCATAATCGTCCTGATGCAAAGAGAATGATATGGGAACATGGTCGCAGGAATTTTTCTATTTGTGAAGATGGTCTATTATCAATTATCTGCCCTGTGAATGATAAAAGCGAGATAGAAGGAATAAGAATATTTAATGTAATCGTTGAAAGGACAAAACAATTTATGGATGAATATCCAGGCGCAAAAGAGGGTATTTTTGAACATGAAATTCATCCAATAAGAAGTTTTCCTGGTGATTGTTTGCCCAGATTTTAAATACAGGGCAGACTGACCACATTTTGCAGGTCTGAATCCACCGAACATACAAAATAAAACAACAAGAATTTAACTCCGGTTTGGTACTCAATTTTAACTGCCGAAAGTGGTCAAGGCCTTGGTTTCCCTAAATTGTTATTGCTTTAAAACACTTATTCTGAGGATAGATATCGAATATGGAAGGAAAGTGTAACTGAAACTTTTACCAGCCAAGAATTTGCCTGAAGAGGGGGTAATCTTATCGGTATTTGCAAGAGAATTTTCATCACCTGGATTGCCCTTCAATATAGAATAAAACCCTGATGGGTCAACCATAACGACACCTTTAAGAGTAATTGCTACAGTCTCCAGTTTACTTTTATTGTTAACTACTTTCAGGAGTACATCATTTTTACCTGATTCATTATCAATGGATACTGAAAAATGACAATATTCTGCATTTTGAAGGAACGGCAGAACTCGAGTTCCCTGATTATCCGAAAATAATATTTTCTGCATATAATATGATGGAGTGACGAAGCCTGATATGGCATCATTCCAGACAATGCAGGGCCCGAAATTTCCGTGTCCATCGAAACCGGCATAATTGCCATATCCTGTCCACCATATCCTTTCTGAACTTTTCTCACACCCCAACATAAAAACAGCATCTCCAAGTGCATCACCAAAATTCCCAATTACATTTCCCCCGTTTCCTGAAGCAGAAGAAGCATACTCTGCAACACAGATTTTCCCACAAGCTGGATCTATACTGTTATATTTATTATATAACCCTGAAAGATCTTTCATGTAAAAGTGTTCGTCAACGAAATCTGCAGGCTCACCAAATGTGTGAGACATTTCATTTTCCTGGAGTACGCCATTAAACATTATTTTAGTTCCAGGGAAGTGAGCCAGTATTGAATCGTGGATCATCGAATATCTCGGATAATAATCTATGGCTGTTTTCCACCCGTTCTCATTTCCTATTTCAATGTACTTAAGATTATACGAAGCAGGATGACCATTTTTAGCCCGTCTGGCCCCCCATCCTTTGGATGAATCTCCGTTGCAATATTCCAAAAGATCGAGGATATCGCGGATTATCGGTTGCATCTTATCAATTGGACAGACACCAAACCACCTCTTATCGCCAGGGAATTCACTAATCCCTGATGAGCAGACATATACCGGCTCTGCAGCAAGGTCCTCGCATAATTGAAGACATTCATCAAGTCCAAAATAAAGATCATTTTTATAACCCCACCTGTTTCTGGTGGAGCCAGGTCTGTTCTCTATTTGACCGATTGAATTCTTCCAGTTCCAGCAGCTATCCATACCAACTGATTCGGCTGTACAGCCACCTGGGAATTGGATATATTTGAATTTGAGCGCCGCCAGCTTTTCTGCAAGATCAGGACGCAGGCCGTTAGGACGGTTCTTCCAGGTCGGTGGCATAACTGTAACTACATCAAAATATAAATCTCCCGGTGATGAAGCATATATTACGAAACGGTTGGAGCCTGAAATACCAGAAACTCCGTTTGTAGTTAATTCGCAAGTGAAATGTCTCCATTCTATAACTGGTTTGAAATCACCTGATTCAGCGTAAACTTTCCCGTCATTATTTTCCAGTTTTGCTTTAATTGTACCTGTAAAACCATTCCCTCTCCTTGCCCAGAATGAGACTCTATATTTTGTATTATTTTCTAGTTTAATCCCCCAATATCCTCCGTTTGCAATTCCAACACTACCTGAGGCCACAGATCTGACTTCAAGTTTAAGACAGTGACCCTGATAGGAGTTAAGCATGCCTGTTTCACTGGAAGTTTGTCCTCGTATAGTTCCATCAGATGTGTAATGTTTTACCACATACCAGTTTGCAGTCGGATCAGGTCTGAATGCTGAATCTATCTCTTCAAATGAAGGATTGTTTATAAGCTGGGCATATAATCCTCCTTCAATCTGATGATTGAATTCCTCGATCTGCTGGCCTCCGCATATTGAAGCTACAGCAGCTCCTGGTAGTGAAACATCAACAATACAACTGGTTTCTTTGCAGGACTGAATTTCTACCATGCAAAGAATAATTATGATCAATAAACATACCTCTGGTATCCTTTTAGATATTAACTTACCGAATGATTTCATAACCTGAAATAACTAATTTCTTTGTTATAAGTTCCTCCGAAGTTAGCAAAACCAGTGCAAATCGCGTAAGTATTTCATTTGTAAATTGCAAGGCCATTAATAATGAAATCATTACACTTAATGCAAAACCGAATGGTTTGACTACAATAGGCGGGTCTGCTTTCACCGAACATACAAAACAAAACAACGAAGATTTAACTCCGGATTTTGGATTGTCAGTCTATTCCTGTGGACAATAGTCAGGGGCTACGTGTATTTCATAATTGCTTTGTCAGAACTTTATTTATACTTGACATGTTAAGTCAATTTTTGATGATCTTGCATATCCCATAAAATGATTTTGTAACAATCCTGCAGAAATAAATACCCGGAGCAACTTCAGACCCACTGTCTCCAACGCCATCCCAGTAAATTTGAAGAGTTCCTGGACTTACATATCCTTTCAACAATGTTCTGACTTTTATACCTGCTATTGAATATATGTCAGCATCTACGGGGTTTTCAGGCGAGAAAACAGATGTGATAACCGCATGGTTTTTCATTGGGTTAGGAAATACACTTATCTTTTTATTATCATTAGCATGATTTTCATATATATATGTGGCTTCATTTATCCTGACAGTTGCAGTGTCAAGATTACTTATATAAATATTGTCGAACCAGATATATTTCCCGAGTATACCCGTCCATTCAGTCGATATTTCAAATACATCAACCTTTGTCCAGTCGAATTTGCCTTCCGGGTTGTACCAGGTATTGTTGTCCCATGCCCCGCGCTCGGTAAATGATGAGAGCGGAACTCTGACATGATGCCAATTGAGATCCCATGGAGCAGATCCTGAGTCAATAGTGGTTCCCATTCTCCAGGGGTGCTCCCCATTGCCTGTTTTTGCATCCCTGAACCTCATTTCGACACTTATACCTGGAGCACTTCCCCTTACCATAAAATCGAGTGCGTACCCGCTATTTAAAAGTCCGGAAAGATCTTTGTCGGGAACAAAATCAAAAACGATTGTGTTGTACTGGTTGAACCCGTACCAATTAAGGCAGAAACGCCCTGCTACAGGAAGATCAGTGCAATAGAAATCAATAGTCCCACTGCTATTGCTTGCATTATTGATTCCTGGTCCTATGTAATCGCTATAAAGCCTGAAACCGATTGTGTCAGGTCTTATGAATAAGGGTGTCTGAGATGGGACATTCAAACCCATTGAGTCAAGCAGGCTTACATTTAGATCGTGTTCAAAAAGCTCATTTGATCCTTTGGTAAAAAGACCGAAACCGCCCTTGTAATCCCAGGATGTCCACGGGATGTTATTTTTCTCAAGGTATTGCCGTACAACTTTATACCATGTGCATCTGTCGGTATTATTGCTGTTAAGGTTATATACACCGAACTCTCCACAGTACAATCTGACTTTTCTCTGGCTTCTGAAAGCTATTGCTTTATTTATCAGTTCATATATCCAGGGAGGTGTACCAATGTTTGAATAGTTCTCAAGATTGCTTTCGACCCAGGTGCCTTTCAATATGGCAGGGCAGGAGGGCATTGAAACAGAATTGTACGGGAAAGGAACCCCTGAAAGAGGCGCCAGTGAAGGAGTAACCCATGTTGCTCCCTGATGGGTAAAGACCATTGGATCATAAAAATGAAATGTATATATAAGATTGGTATCGGCATAGACTGGCAGGAATTGAAGCTCATTATATGAATTCCAGCCTGATCCGCCTACCACTATGGTATGCTTAATATCATAGGTTCTTATTGCATTTATAACCTGGCCCTGAATATTTCCCCAGTCGGATGTCGAGATGCCATGAGGTTCATTAAGCACTTCATAAAGCACATAATCCGATCGGTCTTTATAATGTGACGCCATCTGCCCCCATAAATTGATAAGAGTATCTGCTACTGCGGGATCCGTACCTGTATTACTGTGATTATCGAGTATTACATATATTTCGTGTTTTTCGCACCAGGTCACCGCTGAATCAAGGAAGTTAAAAAGCAGATGATCAATTTTGAATTGCGGAGCCCCGGAGGTCATATCACGAAGGTCGATCGGGAGACGGATAACATCACAACCAAGTGATTTAATATTTTCAATATCTTTTTCGGTAAATAGGGTGAACTGTATATCGTGTGCGCTGCTTACCTGGAACCAACCTGTAAGGTTAATACCCCGGGAAAATGTTGCCTGTGCCTCTGCCTTGGAAAAACCTGTCAGAAATATCAGGACAATTATCAATCTTCCTACACTTCGATTTGCTGACATATAAAACT
>Ga0208478_1000009_pt1 | contig 91044 bp, 83 predicted proteins | sample NGESurdeep072012_5_FD_184462 | JGI IMG/M metagenome (GOLD analysis project Ga0208478, IMG submission 184462) | Arctic peat soil microbial communities from Barrow, Alaska - NGEE Surface sample 415-2 deep-072012 (SPAdes) | ecosystem: Environmental > Terrestrial > Soil > Wetlands > Peat ...
GCGCCCGCCAAATCCCTCGGTCGTACTGTGCCAGTGAGCGATTCCCTGCTCACCCAGTTTCCAACACAGCAGGATGATCTCGTCGCCGACGACGCAGGCGAAGTCGAGCAGGCCGATGTCGAGGTCCTTGACCTGCACTCCGGCAGCGTCGATTTCGGCGACGGCATCCTTGGCGCGCTGGATCGCCTTCTCGCGCTCGTCCTTGCGGGTTTTGACGGCTACGATATTGACGTACGTTCCGCCGTTCAGAAAGATCCGGCTCTTGAGGGCTTCGAATTCAGCATCCACTTCCTCAATCAGTGCCTTCGCCTGCATGGCGGAGCGCAACAACGATTCGAGAACGGGGAGCAGGGTCTCGGCTTCCGACAGTGTAAAAGTGCGTGGCATATCGATGGCTACCTGACCGGTTTCTGCCTGGTTAGGGCCTTGGCGGCGGTTAAACATGCGGTGGCGGTATTCCCGCAAATCGGACCAATAGCGCGGAACCCGCCGCTGATATTTTTCCCGGGGACGCTTGCGATAGCGAGTGCGAATAATCACTGGATCTCTAACATTCTATCAAGCGCCACACGCGCCCAGGTTTTGACGTTGTCCTTCACCCTGATCGGGTTGACCACTCTGCCCTCCACCAGGTTCTCCAGCGCCCAGCACAGGTGCTGTGGCGAGATGCGAAACATAGTAGTACAAAGGCAGCCGGAATCGTCGAGAGTAATGACGTGCTTATCTGGGTTCTCTTTGGCCAGACGGTTAACCAGGTGAATTTCGGTGCCGATGGCGAACCCGCTTCCCGCGGGCGCTTGCTGGACTCGTCGGATGAGATTGTCGGTTGAGCCAATGCCGTCGGCCTTCTGGCAGACCTCCCAGCGGCACTCGGGATGCACAATCACTTGCATGCCCGGATACGTAGCTCTCACCTTTTCGACGTGCTCGGGCAGGAAGCGCTGGTGGACCGAGCAGTGGCCCTTCCACAGAATGACCTTCGCTTTGCGCAGGCGATCGGCGGTAAGGCCTCCCTGAAGCTGGTATGGGTCCCACACGACCATGTCGTCGAGCGGGATGCCGTGAGCAAACCCGGTATTTCGGCCCAGGTGCTGGTCGGGCAGGAAAAAGATTTTCTCGTTGCGGCGCAAGGCCCAGTCAAACGCCCCCTTGGCATTGGACGAGGTGCACACCATGCCTCCGCGCTCGCCGCAGAATGCTTTGATATCGGCGGCGGAGTTCATGTAGGTGAGCGGCGTAATCCCGTGTCCCTCGTCGTCGGTCAGTCCGAGATTCACGAACTGCTCCCATGCATCTTCGACTTGCCCGATCTCGGCCATGTCGGCCATGGAACAACCGGCATTGAGATCGGGGAGCACGACCGACTGTCCGGCATGGGCCAGGATGTCAGCGCTTTCCGCCATGAAGTGCACACCGCAGAAGACGATGTATTGGCCTGCGGCTTGCGCCGCCAACTGCGAAAGCCGGTAAGAATCGCCCCGATGGTCGGCGAAATGCACGACTTCATCGCGCTGATAGTGATGTCCAAGTACCACGCACTCGCGTCCCAAGGTGTTTTTCGCGGCCGCGATGCGGTCGTCCATCGAGTGATCGGGGAGGACTAGATAGTCTTCGAGCGAGCAGGATGTTGCTTCAGTAATCGGTGCTGTTGCCACGTTAATGTCTCTGCCTTCAGTTCTGGCCGCGAGGCTCTTCTGGAAAGAAAAACCTCGCCCCGGAACGGGGATGTTGAAAGCTGCCTGCGGCTCCAGTAGATCCACTACGCTTGCGCGCCCGACCTACGGGGATGTTGAAGCTGCTGATTGACGCTTCTTCACTGCTTAATAGATGCTCGGGCCACGGCGTTTGTTACAAAAACGAGAACCGCGTCACACTGACGCGGCCACTTTCTGGAATCGGACGCTGTAACCAGGCACCCAACCTCTATTTTCACGCGTAGCACACGTTTCTGCAAGTCGGAAGACGGGCCAAGCGGTACTGGCCTCACCCCCCAATGTGCACCATGGTCCGCGAAGCCGGAATAAAGCCCGGCTCACCAATGTGATGGCGCGCCTCTTTCTGGTCAACGGCACGCCGGATAAACTCGGCCATCTGGTCGTCGCTGGCACCGCCCGCCATGAGTCCCGCCAGGTCGTGCTCGCGCACCGAAAACAGGCAAGTGCGAATCTTCCCGTCGGAAGTCACCCGGATGCGGCTGCAGTGTCCGCAAAAGGGATGCGATACCGGCGCGATGATCCCGATCTCGCCGACGCCGTCTGCAAAGCGGTAGCGGCGGGCGGTTTCGCTGCGCTCGTGTACGATTTCACGTAGCGGCATGAATTCCGCCATGCGCTGTACGATTTCGTCGAGGGTGACGACAATCTCCGGCGTCCAGACGCGATCTTCTTCCAGAGGCATGAACTCAATAAAGCGGACGACGACGCCCTCATCCCTGGCAAACCGGCCGAACGCACCGATCTGGTCGTCATTAAAACCGCGCAGCAAGACGCAGTTCACTTTCACTGGATTCAGTCCGGCCCGTTGGGCGGCGCGGACTCCGGCCAGCACTCGCTCGTAACCATTGGGCACGCGGGTGATGCGGGCGAAGCGCTCCTCATCGACGGCATCCATCGAGACCGTCACGCGGGAGAGTCCGGCATCGGCCAGCGGCTGCGCCAACTCCGCCAGCAAGTGTCCATTGGTGGTGATGGCAATGTCGAGCGGACCGCCGGAGAGCGTCTTCATCTGGCCGAGTTCATGTACCATTTCGACCAGTCCGCGGCGCAGCAGAGGCTCACCGCCCGTAAGGCGGAGCTTGGTGATCCCCAGCCCGACAAAGACCCGCACCATGCGCAGGTAGTCGGCAATGGGCATCTCCGGAAACTGCGGGCCATCGTTTCCCGAGCGGCAATAGACGCACTTATAGTTGCAGCGATCGGTGATGGATATCCGCAGATCGTGGATGCTTCGGCCGTATTTGTCGGTCAGTCCCATTCCGTCTTCGTATGCACCACAGAGACACTGAGGCACCGAGAAACCCCGCCAGCCTCCGCGAGAGCTATTCGTTCGAAACCCAATACTGTTTGAAGACGAGCAAGGAAAAGAAGCCCGGCGCTCACAGGCTAGCAGCGCGGCTGATCGTTTCCTTTCCAAGCACGGGAGGCATGGACGTTTCCCTCCACACCCTCGGCCTCACTCGCGCGAGGCGCCGCCGCCGCAGCCCTGGGTATTCCGGTAGGCCGCGGAGGTCGGAAACAGTATTCTCAATTATAGAGGCAACCGGGTTCTTGAGAAGCGCACAGAAAAACGCGTCCCGGCTGGTTGGCCGGGACGCGCTGTTATCTCAGTGATGCACCAGGGATCGCTAGAAGCGGAGTTTGGCTCCAATCTGGATCTGGCGCGTCGAGTAAGCAAAATTGCTGTTGGCGTTGTTGACCGTGCCGAACGGAGAATTGTAGGTAAGTGTGGATACCCCAGCCACGCTGCCGATGATGTACCCCGTGTTGTTGATACCGGTCACGTTGCGATGGTTGGCAAGGTTGAACGCTTCGGCCAGGAACTGAAGGTTGAACCGCTCGGCTAGCTGGAAGCTCTTGGAAAGACGCATGTCGATGACGTAGGTATTCGGGTAGCGGAACGTATTGCGCCCGACCTCCAACAAGCGGGCCGCGCCTCCCGAACCATTGATGCTGGATCCCAGCCCGCCGGTGGGTGTGCCGCTGGTAAGCAGGCTATACGGCAAGCCAGTCTGCGCCTGGAAAATCGGCGCTAGTTGCCAGCCGTTCGCCAGGTATCCCGCAAATCCCTTCACCTTCCAGGGAGAATCGATGACCGCATTCGCAGTGAACCGCTGGCGGACGTCGAAACTGGAAGTTCCGTACTCGCACTTCAAGCAACTCGGATTCAGCAGATCGTTCGTATCGCTGAACGTTGATTCGTTTTGCCCGTAGTCCAGCGCATGCGCCCAGGTGTAGTTAGCGCTGAACTGGATGTTGTGGCTCATATTGTGGTTCACCTGGACCGCAAATGCGTTGTAGTTGGAATTGACGCCGCTGAAGATGTTGGTCATGGCGCCAAAACTGGTGTTGGGCCGGGTGGTGTAAAGCAATCCTGACACGGTAGAGGTTTTGACCGGACCCTGATGATTAGGGTCCACCACGTTGTAGGTAATTGTCGTCGGCGTTCCCAGGTTGGTATCGACGAAATTGGGCAGTTCACGGCCAAAACTTCCCAGCCAGCTCATCGATAGGGTTGTGTTGCGGCCTAATTGGCGTTCAAAGATCAAGTCGGCCTCCTGAACCTGGGGGTTCTGGAAATTGCCGTTGAAGAATACGATGTTCGGCTTGATCGTCCCGGTCGGAGGGGTTGCGGGGTTGATAATTTGCGGGAAAACCGCTCCGCCCTGGGTTGCGGTGAAGAAGTAGCTAAGCTGAGCTCCCGTCGCCCCGGTGTTGACCAATGTGTTGTAGATGGTCGAGTTGATGATGCGGCCGTAGTAGATGCCCCATCCGCCACGGATGGACGTGGTTCCGTTTCCGAAAATATCGTAGGCGAAACCGACACGCGGGCCCCAATTGTTCTTGTCGGCAGGACGATTCCCCGTTTGGGGTGCGTTGGCGTTGACCAGGCTGGAACTGGGCAACATCTGATACTCGTAACGCAGGCCCAGGTTCAGTGTTAATCGCGGATTGACCTTCCAGGAGTCTTCTCCGAAGAACGCCAGATCGTTGGTATTGAACGCGGTGCCGAGAGGACCAAACGCCTGCTGGAAGTTCGAGTAGCAGGGGACCTGCTTCTTATTGGAAACGCAGCTGTTCGGTTTGTACAGGTCAGAAAAGTAATTCAGCAAGCTGCTGTAACTGTAGGCTCCGTACTGGATGCGCAGGTTCTGCAGATCATCATTGACGTGGTTGTAATCGCCGCCGAACTTGAACGTGTGCCTGCCATGTATCCAGGTCACGGTGTCGGCCACCTGGTTACGGCGCTCATCAGGATATTTCGGGCGCTCCAAGAAGCTGGGCACGCCGAATGTGAAGCCATTGGTGATGGAAACCTGCGGCGGCAGGCCGAGGGGATTGGTATATCCAGGAGGTGCCACCAGGGTGTTTTGTTCGTACGGTGTGGGGACCTGGCTGTTCTCGTATTCGAAGTCGCGGCCCCATTGGTAACGAGCGACGTTAGAAATATTGGTGGTGAACAGCGAGCTAAGCTTGGCAACGAACCACGTGTCCTTGACATAGTCGTTGCCGAAGCTGGCAATCCCAAACGTGTTGCTAGACTGGGTCTGAATGCCGGCAGGAGATGACCACCGCATGCGGTTGGCCGAGAGTGACAGGCTGTTGCTCTGGTTGATGTTCCAGTCAATCTTGGGGAAGGTAATGTTCTGGTTGCCGGTGCGCGGAGTTGGTCCCAGCATGGTCAGCAGCCCATTCAAGCCGTTCGTGTAATCCGTCTGCGCCTGGGCTGGTGTCACCCCCAGGCGCGACGCCAAAGTGGCGATCGTCGCCGAGGATGGTGTGGCAAAAAATGCGGAAGGACTGGTGGCTACGGCCGTTCCAGGGAAGTTGCGACCAAAGTTGTCATAAGCCACGTAGAAGAAAAGTTTGTTTTTGATGATCGGTCCGCCCACCCCAAACCCCCAGATTTTTCTGATGTCCGTCGGCAAGTAGGGCGTGGTGGTGAAAACGCCGGGTGAGGTCTGGGTGGTTAGCGTGGTGAAGGGGTTGGTGGAACTCCAGGCGCTGGAGCGATCGAGAAAGTAAGCATCGCCATGAAACTGGTTGGTGCCGCTCTTGGTTACGGTATTGACCACACCTCCGGCGGCACGTCCGTACTCGGCCGAATAATCGGAAGTGTTGACCTGGAACTCCTGCACCGCAACCTTGGCGGTCGAATAACCCGCACGGGTACGTCCGCGCTCTTCGGAGAAGAATGCCTGGTTGTTATCGGCCCCGTCCACCGTGTTGTTATTCAGGAGCGTGCTGACGCCGCGGAAGCTGACCAGACCAAATCCACTGAGATTGTTGTTCACGCCCGGAGTCAGCAGCACGAATTCCGACCAGCGTCCGCCATTGATAGGCAGGTTCTGGATGGCGACCAAATTCAGCACTGGCGCAAAGTCGGGGGAGGTCGTATTGACCTCGGGCGCTTCGCCCGTGACTTCGACCTGCTGCGTGGTGCCGGCCACACCCAGCTTCGGTGCGAGTTCGGTCACTGTGCCAACTTGAACGACGACCGGGTTGGCCTTGTAGTCCGCAAAGCCCGAGGCCGAAACCGTAACCGTGTAATCGGCGGGTTGCAAACCTGTCACGCGGAAATAGCCAGACGAATCTGTGGTCGCCGTCTGCTCGGCGTTGGTGCCGTTGTTATGTACCAGCACCTTGGCGTTGGCCACCACCGCTCCATTGGCGTCGAATACCGTGCCGCCAACCGCACCTTCCGTGGTGGACTGGGCAAATGCAGCAACTGAAACCAGCACGAAAATCACGAACAGGAAAGTTGTGATTAGATCTTTTTGATTATAAGTTGCGCAACTTTTAAATAGATGGCTGTGGCCAGACCCCGAACACATGGCGAATCACTCCTGGTGAGATTGGGCAGTTCTGTGCCCCGTAAGGCACACGAGTTGAATTCATTTGAAACCAAAAACCCCGACTGAGTACCTTCCAGCCTATCAGCCCAGCGGTTGATGATTCATTAAAGAAATATTTATAGCGGATGAAAGAAATATCAATAACACGTGTCAGGCGGCAGACTTGGGCGGGTCCCGGTTAGCCGCGTCTGATCTGCAACGCACCAAGCCGCGCCGGGCTCGGCGAGGCCCTGTGCAAATCCAAACTTCGGCCAGCGAATCTATAACAAAAAACTACATACCTTCATAATTCGGGCCTCCTCCACCCTCCGGAGGCACCCAGGTGATGATCTCGTAGGGATCCATGATGTCGCAGGTCTTGCAATGGACGCAGTTGGAGGCGTTCAGATGAATCTGCAGCCCGGCGGGGGTGTCGGCTGCCTCCACCATTTCGTACACGTTGGCCGGACAAAAGTTCTTGCAGGGGTTCCCGAATTCCTGCACACACCGCTCGTTGCAAATATTGGTGTCGTGGATGACGAGATGCGCCGGTTGGTCTTCCTCGTGCTTGGTTCCCGAGTAATACACGTCGGTCAGTTTGTCGAAGGTGAGCTTGCCATCGCCTTTGGCGGCATTGATGATGTGTGCTTCCGCGCCGCCGTCTACAGGCAACTGCGATAGGTGCTTCATGCGTAGATGGCCGGCATGATTGCTGTAACGCGGACGCACTCCGTGGCCTCCGGTGACCTGCTGAATGCCGGCGTGTAGCATGCCGGAGAGAAAGCCCTTGTCAAAGCCCTGGTGGAAGTTGCGGACCGGCCACAACTCATCCTTGATCCAGCTCTTCTCCACACGCTCTTGAAACTGGTGCAGGACATCGAGGGAGAAGTCATCTTTCGCCATCGCCTCATAGGCCGTTTCGGCTGCCAGCATCCCACTCTTGATGGCAAGGTGGATCCCTTTCAGCCGCTGCGAGTTCAGAAATCCGGCCGAGTCTCCCAGGATCATCCAGCCGTCGCCGGCCACCGGCGGAATGCACCACCAGCCTCCGTAGGGGAGCGACTTGGCCCCGTAGCGGACCATCTTGCCGCCCTCGAGGAGCTTCGCGATGAACGGGTGCTTCTTGAATTCCTGCAGGACGTGCTGCGGGTCGATGCGGGGATCGCGATAGTCCAAGCCGGTCACGAATCCCAGCGACACCAGGTTGTCATGCGAGCCGTATATCCATGCACCGCCGTACTCATTGAAGCTCAGCGGGTAGCCCATGGTGTAGATCACTTCGCCCGGGGCGAACCGGCCGGGCGGCAATTCCCACAATTCCTTCACGCCGACGCCGTAGGTCTGGGGATTGCGCTCGTGGTCTAACTGAAAGCGACCGATCAACTGCTTGGTCAGCGAGCCGCGACTGCCTTCGGCGAGAATGACCACCTTGGCCTTGAGGTCGTAGCCAGGCTCGAAGTTCGACTTCTGCTCGCCATTCTTGTCTACGCCTTTGTCGTCGGTGCGCACGCCAAGCACGCGTCCCTTTTCGAAAAGCAGCTCCGAACCAGCGAACCCAGTGAATATGGTGATGCCCGCCGCTTCAACCTTGCTGGCCAGCCACTTTACGAAGCGGTTGATCGAGATCACATAGTTGCCGTGATCGCGCAGTGGCGGCGGCGTGATGGGAAGTTTGAATTTCCCGGTGCGGGTGAGGTAGTAAACAGCTTCTTTCACCACCGCCGCTTCGAGCGGCGCATCGTTCTCGAAATCGGGCAGCAGCTCAAGCATGGAACGCGGATCGAGCAGCGCGCCGGAAAGGCAGTGCGCACCCGCCTCACGCGCTTTCTCCAGCACGTAAATATTGTCTTTGGTGAGCGGAGCGTCGGGATGCTTGGCGTTATGTTCGTCGATCAATTGCGCCAAACGCAACGCGCAAGCCATTCCGGCGGGACCACCGCCAACGATGACCACGTCCGCTTCCATCGCGGGACGCTCAATATTCGGAAGTGGTTTACGAAATACGATCATGCGCCCTTTGCCTTCTTCACTTCTTCGATAAGCGGCGGCACGATGTCGAACAGGTTGCCTACCACCGCAATGTCGGCGATTTCAAAGATCGGCGCCTCGGAATCCTTATTGATGGCGATGATGCTACGCGATCCCTTCATCCCGACCACATGCTGAATCGCCCCGCTGATGCCCAACGCGAGATACAGCTTCGGCGCAACGGTTTGTCCGGATGAGCCCACCTGGCGGTCCATGGGCAACCAGCCGGAATCGCAGATCGGGCGCGACGCGGCAATTTCACCACCCAGCGCGGCAGCGAGTTGCTGCGCCAGTTCGATGTTCTTCTGCTCCTTAATGCCGCGGCCAACGGAGACGATGATCTCGGCCTGGGTGAGATCGACGGCCTGCTTCGCCTCCTTGAAGGGGGCTTCAGGCTTATTGCGGATGACGCCGTCGGCGATCACAACGTTTACGGTCTCGACTGGAGCCGGGGCGTTGCCGTCTTCCACCTTATCGCCGCGGAAAGCGCCTGACTGAAACGTCGCAAAGAAAGGAGCGTCGCCCGCGAACGAAACATCGGCGACGTATTTTCCCTGGAACATCTGCCGGATGAACAGCAACCTGCCACCCTCGAATTTGTAGCCAATTGCGTCGCTGATAAGGGCGCGATTCAACGCTGTAGCCAGCTTGGGAGCAAAGTCGCGCACCTGGTAGGTGTGCGGCATCAGCACCAGCTTGGGCTGCTTCTGCTCAATGAAGCCTTTCAGGGATGCCACAAAACCATCGGGAGTGTAGGGCTCGAGTTTGGACGACTCGATGTCGTACACCTTGGCGACGCGCCTGGCGGCAACTTCGTGGGCGATGTCACCAACTCCGCTGCCTACGACGGCCGCTTCCAAGAGCCAACCGGTTTCAGCCGCGATCGCCTGTGCTCCCGTGAGCGTCTCCCACGAGACGCGGTTCAGTTTGCCGTCCCGCTGCTCGACTACAACCAGAATAGTGTCTGCCATTTCGATCCGTTCCTGCGCCCTGTTTTGAGCGCGTGCCGTGCGCTATTGCTGTCCGGCACAAGTTAGTCCTCGGACTTGCGAGACACGGGCTTGTCCAACCGCCCGTCTTTTGACGGCCCATCCTGCATATTCAGGAGCTGCGCCGCCTTAATCGATAGCCGTAAATGTTCAGCAGCAACCCTACGACGACCAGTGCCACGGCTATGGCACCGAAACGTATCTGTCCCAGCTTGACGGCCGCTGGCTGAAAAAACATCACGAGCAACGCGAACAGCACCAGAATCCAGCCCACAACCATGAGGGCTTTCCCGGTTTCGCGATTTTCTTCTTGCGACGCCATCGCCGTCTCCTGCGTGCGAGATATCAACTTTGGCTCCCAAAGCCCGAGTTTGTGCACTCACCCAATCACAGCACGTGAAACTCGTTGCGCAACTTGTCAACGAGTTTCTTGGCCACTTCCGCCGGTGGACCTTCGATTACTTCGGTCTTCTTCGTCTTCAGCGGGATGTACAACTTCTCGATCTTCTGCATATTTTCGCCGAGCGCCGATTTCACCTCGTCGAAAGCGACTTTCTTCATCGGCTTGTTCTTCGCCTGCTTGATGCCGATCAGTGTGGCGTAGCGCAGCTTGTTGATGCCTGACTGGATGGTCAGCACCGCGGGTAGCGGCATGTCAACAAACTGGAAGTACCCGGCTTCCAGCTCGCGCTTCACCCGGATGCCGGTGTCGTTCTTCTCGATCTGCATGATGATGGTGGCATGCGACCAACCCAGCAGCTCGGCCAGCAAGACCCCGGTTTGCGCAAAACCGTAGTCATCCGATTGCAGGCCGGTGAAAACCAGGTCGAAATTCTCATCCTTCACCACGGCTGCGAATGCTTTGGCGGTGTTGAAGGCGTCGAGTCCAACGAAGCTGTCGCCTTCCAGATGGATGGCACGATCAGCGCCTTTGGCCAGCGCCTCGCGCAGCACCTGCCCCGCCCGGGCGGGGCCGCTGGTAATAACGACGACCTCTCCTCCGTGCTTCTCCCTCTGGCGCAGCGCCTCTTCGAGCGCAAACGCATCCGGCTCATTGACTTCATAGGAAACGTCTTCGCGAATCCATGTTCCGCTCTCGTTCAGCTTGAGCGGAGCGTCCTTCTGCGGGACCTGCTTCATGCAAACCAGGATCTTCATCCTGAGCTCCTTCGACCCGGGCAATTTGCCGTCAGGCAGCCGGGTTTCGCGCAGCGGACAGATGGAACTCCGCCTGCGGTGTTGGTGATATCAGAATCGATGCGGCCCGATAGAGAGCGAGTCCATCGTCACTACCGAAACAGGCGAGTATAAATGACCGGCTTGAGGATAGGAAAGGAAACGCAAGCGCGATTTCCATAACGGGAAATTCCGCTTGCGTTTCGAATGCAGTGAGGTTGGAGAAACTTGCAGTGCGTGAGACTGTCGGTGCCCCAGGTTCGCGCCGCGCCAGCGGCGATAACCTGGGTACTAATTCCATTGTGCCTGCCGCCGTTTACGACTAACGCCGCTCTTGCTCCAGCAGCTTCTTTTTGCGCTCGATGCCCCAACGATATCCGGCAAGTTCTCCATCGCTACGCACCACGCGATGACACGGCACTGCGAGCGCTACCGGATTGCTTGCGCAAGCCGCAGCTACAGCACGAACCGCCTTTGGATCACCAATCGCGCGTGCGACTTCACTGTAACTGCGAGTTTCACCAACTCGAATCTCGCGCAATGCCTGCCATACTTTGTTCTGGAAGGCGGTGGCGCGGACGTCCAGGGGCAAGTTCATCGTGACGTTCTCACCTCGTAAGCTCGCCAGCAAAGGCTGCAAATACGGCTGAAGAACTGCTTTGTCCCGCTGAACCTGTGCAGCGCGGAATTCATCGCGCAGCTCGCGCTCCAACTCACTTGCGCTCTCCCCGAAGCGAACGGCGCACAACCCACGCGCAGTCGCGGCCACTAGAATGCGCCCGAGCGGTGACGGAACAATTGCGTACTGAATCGTCATGCCGGCTCCCCCGCGCCGGTAAGTTCCGGGAGTCATGCCAAGCTGCTGGCCGGCTTTTTCGTACAGGCGGCTGGGCGAGCCGAAGCCCGCATCGTAAAGTGCTGTGGTCACATCGTCTCCTTTGCGCAATCCATGTTTGACTTGCTGCATGCGCCGCGCCGACTGGTACTCGCGCGGGCTCAGGCCAGTAGCTCGCTTGAACAGGCGTTGCAAGTGAAACGGACTCACCCCCACGCTCTTGCTCAGATCCGCCAGGGTCATTACTCCTTCGGCTTTGTCGAGCAATTGGCGCGCTCGCGTCACCGCTTGTGCCTGCGAAGATATTTCCGTCGGCTTGCAGCGCAGGCAGGCCCGATAGCCCGCCCGTTCGGCTTGCCGCGGATCGGGGAAGAACTCCACCGAATCCCGTCGTGGACGCCGGCTGGGGCATGACGGCCTGCAGTACACGCCTGTCGTCCTGACCGCGAAGACAAACCGGCCATCCTGCCGGGCGTCGCGTGCCATCACCTGTTGCCACTGTGTCTCGGATTGCATATCGCAAAGGTATCGCTGTTGATTTGAAAGCGCTATCCGGGTCTTGCGGGCAAACTACCTTCTCGTAACTGAGATTTTACCGCCGGAGCGGCTGCCTACCTTCAACCACCAGCCATACTGGAGGTAAACGGTGATATGGGGACTTAACGCCAACTAACCGTGCCTGCTTGCCAGGAAAGTCATTCGTGTTTCAGCCTGTCAATCGCCGTGCTGAGGAGGCCATTGAATCGCTGGGGATATTCCATCATCAGGGAGTGCCCGACCCCTGGCATGAAAATCACTTGAACACCGTAGTGCCCGAGCGAGGCAACGTCGGTCGGAGCGTTGTCAGGATTGATAGCGATCACCGGCAGATGCAGTTGTTCCAGGGTCCGCGGCATTTCGCGGCTGTAGCTGAACGCCGAGTCCAGCGATGGCAGAGCGATACTCGGGGGTGCGGACGACATAATCTGCGCGACTCGTTCCACGAGGGCAGGGTCCGAGGTGCTTACGAACATGCTTCGAACGAGGTCGCGAGTTGCGTCTGGGAAATTTGGGCTTAATTTCGCCACAAATGCCTGGACTTCTTCTGGGGTTCGCCCTGTCCCCGGCTTCTTGTAAGTGTCTATCCAGATGAGGCCTACGACGCGGCCCGGGAGGCGCAGGGCTGCCTCCGGGATCACGTCACCCCCCCATGGAGTGACCAATGAGGATGATCCTTTTGAGCTCCAGTTTCTTCACCACCGCTGCGACGTCGTCACCATAAGATTGAATTGTCCACCTTTCGCGATTGCGGCCAGAGTCGCCGTGGCCTGCCAGATCGACAGCGACAACCTTGAACTGTCTTGAGAACGGTTCTATCTGACCAGCCCAAAAGCTTCGATTACACGACCAGCCGTGGACAAAAACGAGGGCCAGCGATCCCTGGCCATGCACTTCATAGGCTATGCGAACACCGTCGGTCGACCTTGCCCGGTGGACCTTACTCCCTGAGTCCGCTGCGGCGAATGCCGTGAGCAGAGCAGTCGTGGCGAGTACCGGCGCGAATCGCCGCAGGGTCTTCCGGAAAATCGAATGAACCGCCATAACCACCTCGCTGGCACGTCGAAAAGCAATGTTGGACGGGTGGGCAAATTGTCATTCGTCAGGCAGCTAGCCCTAGCATTATGTACCAGCCGTCAACTGCTGTAATCAGGCCATCTCGCAGTCAATCGCGAACCGGAGGCTAAGGGTGGATCGGGAATGATAGCTGGTGACAGGGACGACGACGACGGTCTGCAGCGCATGCGGGCGGTGTGCTTCTTCACCGCGAGAACACCACTCCGTGCGGCAGGCCCGATCCCTTCCAGCCGTGCGGCCACTGCTGGTCCGCGAAGTTGAAGCCAGCCTTCCCCTGCGCGTCATGGAAAGTGTCGTCCATCGTGACAGCACCAGTCGCCTGATCGAGCTTCATCATGAATAAGCGTGGCTCTCTACCCGTCACCACCAAACGCTGCGTCTTGGCATCCCAACTCGTCCAGTGGGGCTCGAACGTATCACTGATCTTCAAGCGCGAGACCTCCACCGGCTTCTCCCCATTGGCAATATCCAGCACGATCAAACCGTGAGTCGCCGGAACGCTCTGCACCAGGTAGTGCCCTACGATGGTGGGAACCCCGCACCAGTTGCCCGGAAATGTGTACACCAGCTGCGACTTGGGCTGGTCCGTCTTCATCCCCGTGATGCGCTCGATCCCGCAGCCCAGTGTCTGCACATAGATTGCTCCATCGGGACCGAGGCGCGGCTCTTCTGGACTGATCTGGGCGTAACGATTCTCCCCCACATCAAAGTAGGACGTTTTGAGCAGCTTGAGATCGGAGAGACGCCAAAGCTGGTAGGTGACGCCCCGAAAGACATCGTCTTCGTGCATCGAGGAGTTGGTGGAGACGACCCGATCCAGTTCAGGAAGTACGACTAGGCTGTAAGGCATCAGCAGGGCGTCGGGAAACGCCGGGTCCTCATTGCTGGCGGCGCGAACCACCTTTCCCTGATCGTCAATCTCCACCAGGCCGCCGCTGGTGCCCATGTGTCCTTCGCTCCCGCCGCCGTGGTGCGCGTGCTGGAAGGTGGCGAGCACGTGCCCATTGGGCAGCCTCAGGTACGAGTGCGGATGCATATAGCCCGCCATGTCAGTAAACGAAGTCGCAACCTTCGGATGCAACGGGTCATTCACATCGAAAATAAAGGTGCGGCCCGCATTATGGTCGTTGGCAAAGAGCATCCCGCTGGCGGGCATGGTGTATTCCGTGTGATGCGCGTACATCGTCTGCTGATCGGTGGCGACCGTCGTCATCAACGTGCCGTAAGTTGGCGAAGCCGGATCGGCATCGATCACCGCGATAAAGTCATTGCCTTTTTTGGCCGTGTCGCCGGTCCAGGCAAACATGTAGTGCCCGGGCGCAGCTGCTTTTTGCTCCTCCGACTGGACGGGGGCCGTGACCGAGAAGAAGACTAGGGTGAGGACGAATAGGAAACGCGGCACGCAGACCTCTTTCAGCTCAGCAAACATAATCTCTGGGGCAAGAAAGTATCACACGGAGACGTTACCTCCGTCCTTTCCCACCTCGTCTCCCATCCTGTAAGAAAGGTACCGTGAGGCAAGGGATTCGTGTCTCTGCCCACTTCCGCGCCCCGGCTGCGGATGAAAACCGCTCGTTGAAGACCCTAATCGTGCACTTCACCGGAACTGGACTTGTACGTTCCATCGGGTGGAGCATCGCTTCGGCGGTGCAAATTCCGGCCCCATGGAGTGCACGGCTTTTGTCTGTTGAGGTAAGGAAAAACGAACACCCGGCGAAAACCATGCCACGTAATTCCTACAAGCAGACATGGATACGTGTAACTTATATATTTATCAATGACATGCGAACAATTTCCGCCTAAGCGGCTGATTCGAAACAACCGCGTGAAAAATATTTTGGGGTTTGTCACCGCGCCGCGGGTCCCCTCGGCACGGTCCGCTCTACGCGGTGGAACCCTTGGCCGCTTGCGGAGCGGACGCTAAAATCGCGTTCACTCTAGCCTTCTCCGCCAGGGCGTTCGCTTCCTCAAGTCTCTCCAGCTCTACGTTCAGTTCTGCCCCGAGCAAAATGGCCATCGCGGTGAATTGCAGCCACATCATCAGCACGATGAATGACGCGAGCGTTCCGTACATGGCGTTGAAATAGGAAAACTTGCGGAGGTAGATCCCGAGCAGCCCGGAGCTGCCGATCCACACCACCACTGCAAAAACCGAGCCCGGAAACTGCTGCTTGAGCGCGTGTTTTCGCTGCGGCCCGACATAATAGAGCAACTCAATGGAGGCCAGTGCGCTGGTCACGACCAGCGTCCACCGCATGTAAGGCCAGAATGCAACAAAGGAACGGCTCACGTTGAAGACGCGGGCCAGTTCACCCGCGAAGTGCGGTCCGAGAAGCATGGCGCCCAGCGCAACGGTAATCATGGCGCCGAGGACGAAGGTCACGGAAATCGCATCCAGCCGGCTCTTCCAGAAAGCCGGGGTTTCTTTCACGCCATAAATCGAATTCAGCGCGTCTGCCATTGCGGCGACCGCATTGGAAGTGGCGACCACGGCGAGAATAAATCCAGCCGACAGCAGGCCGCTGTTGGTGCGCATGGTGGAGTCAAACATGCTCTCCACCATCGGCATCGTCTGCTCGGGAATGAAATGGGCAACCAGGTTCGTCATCCGCGTCGCCAGGTGCGGGATCGGCATCAGGGCAAGGGCGCTGGCAAGAAAAATGAGGAACGGAAAAAGCGACATCAGGAAGAAGAATGCCAGGGCCGCCGAAGAGGTGAATCCATCATGGCGAACGAAGCCTCGAACCGAAGTCAGCACCACACTGCGAAACCTTTCCAGGCGAGGAACCAACTCTGGAAGCGGCCCGGAATACGATTCCGATGCAGTCGTCGGCATGCCTAAGGTTGCCACCAGATGCGGCCGACCGCAACTGCGATCATCATCACTTCCGCGGCGCTATAGCAACTCGAGTCCGCGCTTCACGATCGCTCGTGCCTGCTCCGTCGACTCGAAAACGTGGGCTTCCAGACCGACCCGCCTCGCACCATCCACATTCCGCGGACGATCGTCAAAGAAGAGCGCACGGGCTGCGTCACAGCCCAACGCAGCCAGACAGGCGTGATAGATTTCCGGTTCAGGCTTGATGACACCCAGTTCGCACGACCATATCCGGACATCGAATTCATCCAGCCAGTCGAACTTTCTGCGTAACTCGCCAAGTAGGTCGAAGGGCATGTTGGAGAGGATCGCTGTCTTCAGCCCGTTCGACTTGATCTCCCTCACCAGTTCCAGCATCTCCGGGTTGAGACGCGTCCACATGTCTGACTCCATCGCCACCATTCGCTCCACCGTGGGCGGAGGAATATGGACCCCCGCGACCTCGGCAAATCTCTGCCAGTGCTGCCGGTAGTCAGCGTGACCGCGGTCGTAATGGTCACGCGTGTTGGAATACAGCTCGAAAAATTCCGACTCGCTTACTCCAGTTAGAGCTGCGAAGTCCAGCAGCTCCTCGCGGCTGGGGGCGTAGCTCAACACCCGCCCGTAATCGAACAGAACCGCATCCCATGGAGTCGATTTCATGGTGTTCATTTTGTGCGGAGGACTAGGTTGCCTTCACCAGCATGCAGGTAACGTCATCGTGCTGCGGGGCGCCGGCCACAAAGCGGTCGAGGTCGGTCATGATGCTCTGCAGCAGTTGGCCCGGGGCCAATCCTGCGCCGCTGTGCACGACAAACTGCAGCCGTGGCTCGCCGTATTCCTCGGCCCGATCGTTTTCCGCTTCAACCACGCCATCGGTGAAAACCACCAGCCAATCGCCGCTTTGCAGCACCACGGAGCCGGCCTCATAGGGAGTACCTTCCAGGATGCCCAACGGAATGCCTCCCTTGTCCAGTCTCTCCATGGCGCCGGATTGGCGGCGCAGCACGGGAGCGTTGTGCCCAGCGTTGACGTAGGTCAACGCGCGCGTAGCAGGTTCGTACTCTGCGAGGAATGCGGTGGTGAAGCGGCGCCCATTCTGGCTGTTGCTGCAAGCGTACTGGTTCATTCGGCCGACCAATTCGGCCAGGCTTCCCGGCGCGGATGCCAGGGTCTTCAGGCTGGCTTGGATCGTGGCCATCAACAGTGCCGCCGGAATGCTCTTGCCAGCCACATCGGCCATGGCGAAAACCCACTTCGATTCTTCGGAAGCCGATCCGCCTCGCCGAAACACGTCGTAGTAATCGCCCGCAACCGTATTTGCGGGCCGGGTGGCAAACGCAATTTCCAGTCCCGGCACTGCAGGTGGACTGGCCGGTAGCAACCAGGTTTGAATTTCCTTAGCGATCTGCAGGTCACGCTTCATCACCACGCGATCCCCGACTTCGAGAATCAGCAGCGCAAACATCAGCAAGCCAGCAAACAAATGCGTATGCAGGGAAAAAGAAGCATTCTCTCCCGCGCTGGCGCGCCAAGTTGCATCTCCGTCGGGAATGAAAATGAGCACCAAGGCAATCAGCAACAGCACGCGGCGGGGAGGCGATAACTTCTCCAGGATGGCCCAGAAAAATTGGCCAGCCACGCTTAAAAAATGCTTGCCTTTCGAGACACCCTGGACCCGCTCTGCGTCCACTTCTTTGGAATACAGCCGATAGCTGGAACGAGCGTCGGTCTGGAATTGTCTCCAGAGCTGGTCGACTCGCATGCCTTCGGTGACCCGGTTCCAGAACTTGTCCACCCGTTCCATCACGGGAGCGACTTTCGCGGTGAGCGGGTCGTTCGGTGACGGCGGTTGGCCGGCGGATTGCGATCCAGGAGGCATAACGCTATGAAGAGGATTATAGGGGTACCGCGTCCCGTCAAAGAAATGTCCGCGCACGGATCACGAACTAAGCTCCCTTCGGCAAGGGCGCCGTTCGGGACTTCTTTCCGTTACGCCTATTCGAGAAAAGCCACCGACTGAACGCTGGTGACTTCAAAACGCTTACGGCAGCGAATGTTCTTGCACGCGACCAGGTCGTCGCGGCGCACCATGTAGGACTTTGCTTTGGCAAACTTGGCGCGGTCGCGCTCGTCGGCCCGTCCGGGAAGCTGTTTCTTCTTGGTGCGGACGAACCATCCCAGATCGTATTCGGCGGACTGATGGCAATGCGGGCAAGTCATAGTGGCTTTCTTGGTCTCTTGCCGCTCGTCAAAGAAATCACGCTCTTCCATCGGGCCCTCCGCGCGTACCGGCGCAATCAACCGCCGCAGCTACGACGTTGCCATTAGATCACAGCCGAATCGAATTCCCGGCGACGTAGACGATGATTTTCGTCGGCCCAGCCCGGTTCCGCCTGCCCCGGCATGGTTGGGGAAGCCGGCTGGCGTTCGTCCCAATTCCCGCTCCCAACGCCGAAAAAGGTGCTAACATCTGCAATCGGGAGGGGCCTATGTTCAGCCTACTTCTGCTCTCACTGGTGCTTTCCGCGCCCTCGGCCGCTGCACAAACAACGGCAGTCCTCAGCGATTCCACGGTCGCCGAACCAACGGCACCGCTTCCTTTCGGCCCCGAAACGCCATTGGCTGGCGAGGAACAACAGGCCCAGGCATTCGACGCGATGGAAATCCACCCCGACTCGGATATTTGCTACAAGATCCGCGCCTATATCTTCTCCACCGGCCCCGTTCCCAAGTTGCTGCGGGAAACAACCTGTGGACCGAAGCGCGGCTCACTCAAGAGCATCGAGGGAGCGAAGCCCAAACTCGTGCCGATCGATGTCGAAGAGACGCCTGCCTCAGTTCGTGCGCGCTGAAACCACTTGAACTCGGCTGCATCACATACTTTCAATATTGCTTGAGGAGAAGTGTGCAAATGCCAGACAAGGAAACGCTGAAACGGGCCCAGGAAGACGCACGCGAAGGCAAATCCCCGAGTACGCAAGCAGGGGAATTCGTACGCGAAGAGATCGACCACATCCGTGAAGGGAAGCACGGAGCCGCGTCTTCCAAGCAGGCGATCGCGATCGGCCTCTCCAAAGCGCGACGTGCTGGAGTGAAGCTGCCCCCGCCCAAGGCCGGGACGACGTCCCCTCAAATCCGTGAGAAAGCCGAACGCGACTACGTGGAAGGTCAATCGAACTCAGGAAAGAAAATTTCGGCCAAGCGCTCTCGGGCGGTGGAAGACGTGCTCAAGAAAAAGGGGCACGCAGCCGCATCTCACGCTGCGCTTTCCAAGCAGGCAAAGCAGGCGGCAGCCAAACGCTCCAGTTCCTCACGCAGTCAGGCAGCGAAAAAAGCGGCGCGCACGAGAGCCCGGTCCGGACATAACCGCTACGGGAAATGAGCCGCGGGTTACTCTCCGCCACCCACCTTTGCCGCATAGGGATTGTCGTCGAGCACTTCCCACACTGTATCGAGCACGGTCCCGTCCACCCACTTCACCACCGCTACTGGACGGTCGCCCAGCCTTGGCTTGGCGGGGTTGCCTCCGCAGATCTGTTCGACCTCGGCCTTGATCTTCTCCATGGTGCGGATCGGCAGGCCTTTGCCTTTCACCGCATCGAGCAAATCTTGCCGCTTCGGATTGATGGCAATGCCGCGTTCGGTAACGATCACGTCGACCAACTCGCCCGGCCCCGTGATGGTGGTGACTTCGTCCACGATCACCGGAATGCGGTCGCGGAACGACGGCACCGCGAGGATCGTGCACCCTGCGAACAGGCAGTTCTGCCAGCCGCCGATGCCGTGCAGCAGTCGACCATCGGAGTGTGTCACTACGTTGGCGTTGAAATTCACGTCCACTTCGGTCGCGCCCAAGACGCAAGCATCGACGATCGAAGCGAAGTTGCCCTTGCCGTGAAAGTTGTACGACGTAAAAGGACTGGTCGGGACATGCCGCGGATCGCTTGCAATTGAGCGCACGGCGTCGAGGTCGAACGTCTGTCCGTCGAGGATATAGCCCGTCAGCCCTTCCTTCAGCATGTCCACCAGGTATTTGGTCGAGCCGCCACGCACGAAGCTGGCCTTCACGTTGGCTGCCTTCATCATGTGCGCCAGGTAATCCACGAAAGCCAGGGCAATGCCGCCCGCGCCCGCCTGAAACGAAAAGCCGCTGCGCATGATGCCGCTGTCGCGCAAGAAACGCGCCACCAACTCCGAGATGCGCAACCGGTCGGGACTGCGCGTGATCTGCGTCGTACCGCTGACGATCTTCGACGGATCGCCAATGGACTCGACCTCCACCACGTAGTCCACATTGTTGCCCTGGATCTGCCACGGGATGCACGGAAACGGCACAAGATTGTCAGTCACCACGATTACCCTGTCGGCGTAAACCGAATCGGTCAGCGCGAAGCCCAGCGATCCACAAGCCGACTTGCCGTGCGAGCCGTCGGCGTTGCCAAAGAAGTCGGCTGTCGGCGCCGCGATCACCGCAATATCGATGTGGACTTCGCCATCCTGCACCGCCTGCCAGCGTCCGCCGTGCGAGCGCAGAACGCCCATCCCGCGCATCTGGCCATGCGAACAATAGTCGCCCAAGGGGCCGTTCATGCTGCCTTCGATGTGGTGCACCGCTCCAGACCTCATCAGGTCGATCACCGGCTCGTGACACGGAAACGAAGCGCTGGGGAACCACACCAGGTCTCTCGCTCCCATGCTGGCGGCAGTCTGCAGGGCCGTCAGTGCCACACGGTCGCCATTACGCAAATGATGATGGCTACTGATCGTCATCCCATCGCGCAGTCCGCAGAGCCGCAGTGCGGTTGTGAGATCGGGCACGCGCTTGTCGCCATTCTTGGGATAGTCGCTGTTGCTGCGAATCGCCGGAGCGTTTTTGTTGCCCGTCGGGCGATGACCGTCCACGCCCGCGTACGGAGCCTGCTCGCGTCCGTTTACGACGGTGGGTACGCGTCTGCCCGCCGTGTTCGTTACCAGCCCGGCTGTCACGGTCGTGCTCACGCTGCACCTCCTGTCGCAGTGGAGGGCGCAGCGGTGATAAGTCCCATTCGCTTCGCACGTTCCACCAGCTTCAACGCGCGCTGCACCACCGGAGCGTCAATCATCTTCGATCCCAGACTGACCACGCCGAGTCCCCGAGACTGTGCGTCTTCGTAGGCGGCGACAATTTTCTGAGCCTTCTCGAGTTCTGACGGTGACGGCGCAAACGCGCGATGAATAATCTCGATCTGCATAGGATGGATGCAGCCCATGCCCTCGAATCCCATGGCGCCAGACGCTTCTCCCCAATGTTGCAGTCCGTCCACGTCCGCCACATCGCCGTAAACCGAATCGATAGCCTGCACGTGCGCGGCATGTGCGGCGTTCGCCACCCGCATGCGGGCGAACAACGACTCGTTTCCCGTCATGGTCTTCGTCACACCGAGGTCGGCGGTGTAATCTTCCAGACCGATAGTGATGCCCGCGATGCGGTCCGAAGCTAGGGCGATGGGGAACGCGTTTTCGATGCCCAGCGCTGATTCCAGGATCGGCATCAGCCAGATCGGCGTAGTCACGCCGGACTGTTTCGCGATCCGCGTAATCGCATCGCTCACTTCCGTCACTGGCGCGGCCGTCTCGACCTTTGGAATCAGAATGAGGTCTGGCGATTGCGGAACGATTTCTTCCAGATCGGCCAATCCCAACGGCAACTGGTTGATGCGTACCATGCGCTCGGCCGCGCCGAAATCCACCGCGCGCAGAGCGTTGCGAACCAGCAGTCGCGCTGCATCTTTTTCCGAGTGATGCACCGAGTCTTCCAGGTCCAGAATGACCGCGTCGGGCCCGTGCAGTCCTGAGTTAACAAAGTACTTGGGCTCATTGCCCGGCAGGTAAAGCCGCGAGCGGCGCAACCGGTCTCTCGCCGACGCTGCAGGCAACGGCATCGGCTCGGGCAGCGCCGACTTATGGTTGCCCAGTCCAGCGCGACGAACTGCCGACTCCAGCCGGGCCGCGATGACGAAGGGCAACGCACCTTCGTCCACCATGCTGACGAAAGCATGCTCGACGCCGAGCGCACGCAGCACCTCGCGCACCTGCAGCCGGATGTTGTCGCCGTAATACAGCGCCACCCGCGAGCGCAACTCAATCTCAACACCGCCACTGGCGCGCTCTTCCACCGTTACATGCAGATCAGATCGGACGTCGCTGCCCGCGCGGCCCGCCTCTCCGCGTTTCAGTTCACTAGCTTCGGCTGCTGCCGGCATAAGCCTTCTCCACACCAACGCCCAGCTTGGTCAGAATGGCGTCCGTGACCTGAGTTGTCGAGGCCGCGCCCTGCGCCAGCGACTTCGCACCGCCGGAAATGCGCATCATGTCGTAGCTGCGCACCTTGCCCTCGGAGACAACGTCCGCTATGGCCGCGCGGATCTTCGACGCCTTCTCATTCTCGCCAACGTGATCGAGCATCATTGCCGCTGACAGAATCATCGCGATGGGATTCACGATCGGCGGATTTAGTTCGGCATATTTCGGCGCCGATCCGTGCGTCGGTTCGAACACTGCGACTTCGTCCCCGATATTGCCGGACGCGGCGAACCCAAGCCCGCCGACCAGCCCGGCGAAAGCATCGCTGATGACATCACCGAACAGATTGCTGGCCACGATTACGCCATAGTCTTCCGGATTCTTGGTCAGCCACATGGTCTGCGCATCGATGTTGGTGGACCCCAGCGCGATTTCGGCGAACTGCTTTTGCACTTCTTTGGCGACCTCTTCCATCATGCCCGAGGTCTCGCGCAGCACGTTGGGCTTCTCGCAAATGGTGACCGATTTGTACCCGACTTTGCGCGCGTGGCGGAACGCCGCTTCGCAAATCCGGCGCGCTGCCGGACGGGTGATGATGCGTACCGAAATGGCGAGGTCCGCGCCGGCCACGTTGGCGAACGCCTTGAACTTGGGATGCGTTGCCAGCGCGTCGCGCACCGGCTGTGGCGGATTCGTCCACTCCACTCCGGCGTAGAGACCTTCGGTGTTCTGGCGGAAGACGACGACATCCACCTTGGGCTCTTCAAATCCGCCGACAGGTTTCTTGCGGATGAAGTTCAGCGGGTTTCCCGGAAACGACAGGCACGGCCGCATGCAAATATCGAGGTTGAAAATCTGCCGCATCGACACGATGGGGCTGAAATACTGCAGGCTTTTGTCCTTCAGCGCAGGGATGAGATCGGCTTCGGTTTCCTTCTTCGGCTTCGACGTGATCGCGCCGAACAGTCCGACTTTGTGCTGCCGCAGCAACTCGATAGTGCGCTCCGGCAGCGGATTGCCCTCGTTCCTCCAGCTCTCCCATCCAATGTCTGCGTGGACGTACTCGGCCTCGAAGCCGACTGCGTCCAGAACGCGAATTGCCTCGGGAAGAACCTGGTTCCCAATGCCATCTCCCGGCATGGATACGACCGTATGTTTTGCCATGAACGCAAACTCCTTCTGAAATGTCGCACCTTCAGGTGCGCGGGTAGAGCCGGCCTTCAGGCCGACGTCTAGGCCCTTCTAAATGATCGGGGGCTTCAGCCCCCGCGGGATCTACTCTTCGGCAGCGCGCTACACCTGCGCGACTGTCTGGTTCAATCCCAGCTTCGTACTCACCAAATTCTCCACTCCCCCTGCAATCACCAGCGATTGCGCCACCGAGCCCAACGCCGGGAACGTGAGCTCCTCACCGGCATACCGGATCGTACTCGCAGCGAAATCAACTTCGATCTCATCGCCGGGAATAATTGTCTTCTCTTTGCCCGCGACCGCATCTGCATACTTTGCGCGCAGCCGGTTCACCAGTTCAGGCGTCTCGATGCACAGGAATCCGTTGTTGAATGCGTTGCGCAGGTACGTCTGCGAGAAGCTGCCCGCAATCACCAGCGGAATGCCTGCACACTTCAACGCGGTGACAGCCTGCTCGCGACTGGAACCCGTGCCAAAGTTGAAACCCCCCGCCACCACGTCTCCCGGCTTGCTTCGTCCAGCAAACGTGGGATCGTAATTCTCCATCACCACCTTCGCCATCATCTCGGGCGTCATATCTTCGCGATAGGTGTAGTCCTTGCCGTAAATGCCATCGGTGTTCAGATTGTCTTGCGGCAGGAACACCAACCTTCCTCGCACCATGTGCGGGAAGCCCGGCAGTATCTCCACTTTCTCCGCCTTAGAAGTGGACGCAAATTGCTCGAAGTGTTTCGTGATCTCGCGATACTCGGCTGGATTCGGACCGCAAATGTAACCTGCGACCGCCGACGCCGCCACCACCCCCGGGCTTCCCAGGTAGCACTGCGCATCGCGCGATCCCATGCGCCCTTTGAAGTTGCGATTGGTGGCCGAAATTCCCACCTCGCCCGCTTCCAGCAGTCCCGTGCCCAGCCCGATGCAAGGTCCGCATCCCGGAGGCAGCGCTTGTGCTCCCGCCGTCGTCAGCGTCTGCCAGATCCCGAGTTTCACGGCCTCCTCTTGCACCGAGCGGCTCGCCGCTGCCAGGTAGAATTTCACCCCTGCCGCGACCTTCTTCCCCTCCAGCACTTTCGCCGCGGCCGCCAGGTCTTCCAGCCGTGAATTCACGCACGAAACCAGATATGCCTTCTGGATCGCGACCTTCTTCTTTTCGATCTCCGCCACGGATTGCATCACCTGCACCGTATCCGGCCCCGACACATGCGGAGTCACCTCGGCGAGGTTCATCGCAATGCGACCGGCATACACCGCATCCGCATCGGGCACAAGTGGGCTGATACGAATCTGTTCCAGTCTCCGGTCGGAGATGCGTGTGACTCCCTGCGCGCGTAATTCGCGGTCATGTCCCTCAATGTAAGACAGCGTGACCGCGTCCTCCGGGAACCATCCCACCAGCGCGCCCCATTCCGTGGTCATGTTCGCGATACTGAGGCGAGCATCCATGCTCAGCGACGCCACTCCCGGCCCGGCGAATTCGACTGCTGCATTCAGAACTTCTTCGTGGTTGTAGAGTCCGCACAGGGTGACGATCACGTCCTTTCCGGTTGCTCCCGCTGCGAGTTTGCCTTCCAGCACGACTTGAATCGTCCGCGGAATCTGCCACCAGAATTCGCCCGTTGCCCAGATCGCCGCCGCATCCGTCCGCACTACTGGAGTCCCAATCGCTCCCAGCGCTCCGTACATGTTCGAGTGCGAGTCCGACGCCACCACGAAATCGCCCGGCAGCACGTAACCCTTCTCCACCATGATCTGGTGGCCGATACCAGTGCCCGGCGGATAGAAGTCGATCCCATGCTGGCTGGCGAACGCCTGCATGCTGCGGTACTTCGCCAGGTTCGCCTCTTCCGTGTTCTGGATGTCGTGGTCGGCGGTGAACACCGGTTGCGCCGGATCGTGGATCGTCCGCGCGCCAATCGTCTTAAATTTCTTCATCACCGCCGACGTGTTGTCATGCGTCATCACGTGGTCGGGTCGAATCGACAGGAAGTCCCCTGCCCGCAGCGGACGGCTCGGTCCCTCGGCCATGTGGGTCTGCGAAATCTTCTCGACAACGGTCTGTCCCATACTCAGTCCCTCCTGCAGCCTAACGATCGGCGCGGAACAGCTTCATCAAATCAATGACACTCGCTTGGTTCTCCAGGTTCCAGATAGCGTCCATGGCACGGCGGCGCGCCGCGGGCGCCATCACCGGTTCGGCCAGAGCCTCGAACTTTTCCTCGACTTCCTTGTCGGTCAGGGGATTGCGCGGGTCGCCTTTCGGATAGTCGAGTTGCTTGCTGAACTCGCGGCCGTCCGTCGTCTGCACCGTTACCACCACGCGCTGCAACGCCGGAAATACCTTCTCGATTTCCGGATCGGCCACCACCACGATCTTGTTGAGCTGCGCCCGGATTGCCGGGTCCATGATCTTCTCCATCGTGAATTGCAGCGGCGTTACCTGCCGCTCGGCGACGGCGGCCGCAATCACGTATGGCAGCGAGTGGTCGGCTGTCTCTTTCGTCTGCGGATCGTATTTGCTGGCATCGCTCAGAATATCGGCCCCGCGGGCGGTGGTGCGGATGTGCACCTTGGAGACTTCATCGGGCTTCAAGTCATTGTCCTTGACCAGCGCCAGCGTGGCCGAGATCGGAGTGTGGGTCAGCGCTTCGGTGGGAAATGCTTTCATCCCACATTGTGTGATACGCCACGAATCGCCCAACCCGTCAGTCAGGATGTTCAGCTTCCACTCCGGTCCGAAGCAGTGGACCAGCCCCTCTTTGCCGTCGATGACGTGTTCAGGGCCGCTGTAGCCCTTTTCCGCTAACAGCGCCGCGAACACTCCGCTCTGCGCCGCCATCGGATCGACGGTGTTCTTCATCATGGTCAGCTTGCCTGCAGTCACGGCCCCCAAGGTGGCGCGCGCGCTGGCACTGATGCCGATGGCATGCTGCATTTTGTTGCAGTCGAGGTGCAGCATGCGTGCGGCAACAATCGGCGAGACAAATGCGGTTAGCGTCGCGTGATGCCATCCCCGCTCGCGGATCCCCGGAAACGCAGCCTCGCACAGCCGCATTTCGAACTCGTGTCCCAACACCAGCCCGACAATTAACTCGCGCCCGTCGCCTCCGGCACGCTCGCAGCACGCTATCGCCGCCGGAAAGATGTCCGAAGGATGCGACGGGTCCTGTTTCCAGTAAATGTCGTTGTAATCCATGCAGCGGATCATCAGTGCATTGGCCAACGATGCGGAGACTGCGTCCATCGACTTTCCCGTACCAATGACCGTCGCCTTTCCCGGCCCGGCAATTTCGTCCAGCACTTCCAGCGCGATGACCACATCATGCTGCTGATATCCGCCCAGCGCGCATCCCACGCTGTCAAGCAGAAAACGCTTTGCCTGGTAAATCGCGTCTTGTGACAAGTCTTCGAACTTCAGCCCCGCCGCCCATTGCGACATCGTAGCGGTGACGGTCGGCTTAGAGGCGGCCTTGGCGGGCGAGGGCGTTGTGGTGGTCGACATACGAATCTTCTCCTTGTTACTTGCCCAGGTTCTTGAAGGGAAGGAACGCCATGAAGTCGGCGTGATGCACGATGTAAGCCTCGGTGCTGCGTTTCACCAGGTCGCCCTCGGCGGCATGGGCGGCTATGATGTGGCAAACGGCGTCGGGCACGCCGCATTCCATCGCCAGCGCAACGCCGGTAAATGGGTGGCGCAACAACTCTCCGCGCTTGCTCTGGCGTGTTTTGCCGTCGGCGTTCTCGTACTCCAGCAACTTACCGACATCCGCGAGGATCGCCCCCGCAATGACAGTATCGTGGTCGATGGGAAGCGCGTTGCCCATGAACTCCGTCATGCTCTCGGCCGCCTTGCGCGCGATGTGAACCACGCAGCGCTTGTGCTCCATGAAGGTCGTCGGACAGTTGGGCACCAGCAGCGTGAACGGAATGCGCTTCAGGTCGTCCGGCGTCAATGGACTTCGTTCGAGGGCCTTCTCCCAGGTCTTCGTGACTTGTTCGCGCAGCCCGGGATCCTTGATCCACTCGATCTCGGGCCACAACTTCAGGACTGCATCGCGCATCCGATTTCCTCCGCGTCAGACGGGCAGCATTCCGGCCCTCGGCTTTACCGGCCGGAATTCCTCGCAATCAGCAAAACGGTTATTCGTATCACTTCCGCCGGGCGAGGGCTATGAGGCGCGTCACAATGACCAGGTGACATGTTCCAACTGCTTGGTAATTTCTTCCACAGGAGTCTCCGAGGAGAAGCGTAACGGCTTGCCAATCAATACTTTAAGCTCACCGCGACGGGCAATCTTGCGGCCCGAGAGTCTCATGTCAAACAGGCCATCAATTCGCACGGGCACTACCGGAATGTCCAGCCGTTGTGCCAACATTCCGACACCTGAGCGAAACGGCGATGGCTTGCCGTCCTGTGTGCGACGGCCTTCCGGAAACACGACTACGCTGTAGCCTCGGTCCACCGATTCGCCTGCGAAGGCGAAGCTCTCGCGCACTCCCGACTGCTGCGGCAGGGGAAACACGTTGAACAGCGCCACCACCAGGTAATAACCCGCCTGCTGCCACCAGCGCTCAATCATATTCATGCTCGCGGGGGGACGCCACATTCCCCACAATCGCTCGCCCAGCATACCGACCGCAAGTCTATTGCGGATTCGCGCCGGCATGGCGATCAGCACAAATCCGACATCAATGTACGTCACGTGATTGCAGGTAATCAGCACCGGTCCGTGGATGCCTTCGAGATGTTCATGACCCACGATCTTGGGATGCGCCATGATCAACGTCGCCGGCAGCGACAGCAGGTAGTAGAAGAAGTTGCGAATCCAGGGGACCGGCCAACGTTGCGCCCAGCGCGGATACCGATACCCGCTCTGCTGCGCGCGCTGCGGCTCGTGCAGCATTCGCTCCAACTCGCCCACAGTGCTGACTTGCGCAAAGTTCGCCTCGCTCAAGTCGACCTGGTAGCGGTCTTCCAGCGCGCTCATCAACTCCACCCGGTCCATGGAACTCAGGTTCAAGTCGCCTTCCAGCCTGGCATCAGGCGCGAGCGCACCAGTGCTGCGCCCGGTGATCCTGCGGATGAGCTCCCCCAGTCCACCTTGAGCGGGAACCGCGGTCGCAGACGATGAAAACCGTTGTTGCGCAACTTGTTGAATGATGTTGATCTTCGGCTTCTGCGTGGGGGTACGAGGAAAATCCTGGTCGGGCCACACCAGCAAGCGCCGCATCTGCTGAAACTCGGCAAGTTGATGGTTTGCCCGCGCAACCACCGCAGCCGGGTCGGCAGCATCGTGCAGCAGCAGCACCGCACAAGGCTCGGCGTTGCCGCCCTGCTCCAGGCCTACGACTACGCAGCCGCGCACCTCGGGTTGCTGCCGCAGCACTGCCTCTAAGTCCTCGGGATAGATATTCATGCCTTCGCGGGTCACGATGACGTTTTTCTTGCGGCCCTTAAAGTACAAGTTGCCTTCTTCATCGAGTGCGCCCAGATCTCCCGTGCGGAACCAGCCATCCGTGGCGAGCACCGGCTTTAATTCTTTGTTCTGCCAGTACCCGGCAGCTACGTTCGCCCCGCGCACCAGAATCTCGCCGTTCTCGTCGAGCTTCATCTCTCGGCCTTCGAGCACCTTGCCAATCGATCGTTTGCCCGTATGGAAGGGATGGTTCAACGAGATCAGCGAGGTGGTCTCGGTCAGCCCGTATCCCTGGATCACGACGAAACTCAATCGCCGCCAGAATTCTTCCGTCTCGGCGTCGAGTGCCGCCCCGCCCGAAATGAATGCCCAGAACTTCCACCCGAACTGGTTGTGAATCCTGCGGAATCGCCACCAGCGCTTCACTAACTTCTCGTCTTTGGCAGCTTCCAATTGCTGATGGAACCACTTGGACTTGCCCGCCTTCTCCACATCGCGCTCCAGCTTTTCTTTCAGCGACTCCATCAGCCGGGGGACGGCCACTACCACCGAGACGCGTTCCGACTTGATCATGCGCAATACTTCTCTCGGGTTGAGAGTGTCCTGGAAGAGCACGGTTGCGGCCAGCATTTGTGGCAGGAAGATTCCCAGGAACTGTCCGAAGACGTGGCTGAGCGGCAGCAGGTTGAGAAAGCGCAGCGGATGAAAGATGCGTTCGTATTTCAGGTACTTGCCGATCTCGCGTTCCAACGGCTCCAGGTTGGCGAGAATGTTGCCGTGGGTGATGACCACGCCGCGCGGCTCGGCGGTGGTGCCGGACGTAAAGACGATCTGCACGATGTCATCGCGTGTCACAACCGTAGGGACAAACGGCGCGTCGGATACCTCCACGAGCTGTTCGCGCAGCGTCTCCAAGTCAAAGTGGGCAACGCCCGGGGCAGTGTTATACGCAGATCCGACACACAGCTTCGCATCCACCTGCTGCGCCACTCGCGCAGCAAAGTCCGGAGCAGCAATTTTGTCGATGGGAACGACAATCGCTTCGCGCAGCAGGCATCCAAAGAATACAACGATCCACTCGGCGCAGTTCTCACCCCAGATCAGGACTTTGTCGCCCTTGCCTATACCCCGCGCCTCGAGTACCCGTGCAAAGCGGTAGGCGTGCTGCAGCACCTCGCCGTAGCTCCAGCGCTGCACGCGATAGCCGCGACGGAAGACATACGCAGCTTCTCCTGCATGCAAACGAAAATTGTCGAGGTATTCCAGAATGCTGGAGCGTGCCATCGATCACCAGTGTAACTGGTGGGATCAGCGCCACAACGCCGAGGGAGACAGCAATGAACTCGTGAGCTGCAGACTAAGTCGGTAAGTCGGCTCGCTTAAGACATAGCAGTGAGAATTTCGCTGGCCTAGGACCAGCGACGGGTCTCTTTGCCTTGCGCCTTGAGCATATTGCGAAGTACTGCGGTGGCCTGCTTTACTTCCTGCATGGCAATCCCGCAGTACAGTTGCTTGCCCTCTCGCCGGGTTGACACCACCCCCGCCGACTTTAAGACGGCCAGGTGCTGCGACAGATTGGCTTTGGAAATGCCCAGGCCTTCCTGCAGTTCCGACGCCCACCGCTCGCCGCGTGTCAGCATTTCAATCAGGTGCAGGCGGGTTGGATTTGCGAAGGCCTTGCAGATTACCGTTTGACGTTCGTAGATCTCGTGTTCGCCGTTGGACTTCTTTTTCGTAGCCACAGACTCCCCCAGGGCCGATAAGGATTTCACTTCTCAGGCAGCTGCCCGTGTGCCAGATGCGATGCCTCGATAGCGGCACACACAGCCATCGCATAAATCAAGCTCACAACACTGTTTTGGGTGCGACGACCTTATATCGCACCGCCCGTTCAGAACAGCGCTCTCAAAGCTAAGCAGTCGCTATATTTAGAAATAACACTGTGCGGGCAACTCCACCTATACCCCAAAGCGGGCACTGCGCGGCATTACTTTCTTTTCGAATTGCTTGCCCGTTCCCGTTTTGAACCCGCGTTGACCCGCGACGTGATCACGCATTTCCAAACGGATGCTCGAGAGATGGGCTGCGAAGAGTGAACAGTTCGGCACCGTCTGCCGTGATGTGCATGTCATCTTCGATCCGCACTCCGAATTCGCCCGGAAGGTAAATGCCAGGCTCGTCGCTGAATACCATGTTGGCGCGCACCGCAGCGGTGTTGCCGGGCACCAGATAAGGCCATTCGTGCCCGTCCAGACCCATGCCGTGGCCGACACGGTGGGTGAAGTACTTGAATCCCGGTCCGTAACCGGCGTCGATCACAACCCTGCGCGCTGCGGCGTCGACCGATTCACAAGCGACACCCGGGCGGGCCGCAGCCAGCGCGGCGCTCTGCGCTTTGTTCACGATATCGAAAATCTCACTCATCTTCGCATTGGTTTTGCCCAACACGAAAGTCCGGCTGATGTCCGACGCGTATCCCTCGACGCTGCAACCTCCGTCCATCAGCACGATCGCGCCTTCCCTGATCTTTTGCGGCTGGATCGATCCGTGGGGAGTAGCGGAGTGTTCTCCAACTTGGACGTCGGCACCGCCATGGAAGCCCAGCTGGGTGTGCGCCGATTCCACCAACTCCTCGAACTGTTGCTGCGTCATGCCAGGTTGCAAAGCGTGGTAGGCTGCCTCGTAGGCCGTGATAGACACCTTTGAAGCCAGCCGCATCAGGCTCAGTTCGTGTTCGCTCTTGATCATTCGGCATCCCGCCGTCACGGGAGTCGCACTCGCGATCTGCATCGCCGGAACCTGAGAGGCGATTCCGTTGCTGAACACAAATGGCGTCTTCTCTTCGATTCCCATTACACCGGAAGTCAGCCCCAGATCGCGCAGCCCCTGCGCAACACGCTCATAGGGATCCTCATCCTCCTGCCAGACGCGCACCTCGGCCTTCGCTCCAAACGGTCCGATCTCCAGTTGTTCCCGCGCCCTGCCCTCCTCAAACGCCGGACACACAAAGAACGCATTGCCCTTGGCAGGCAGCACCATGGCAAACAACCGCTCGCTTGACCACCAGTGCACCGCGCTGAAATAAGGGAGTGAGTTGCCGCTGGTGACGACGATGGCTTGCATCCGGTTTTCTTCCATCAACTGCCGCGCCCGCTCAACCCTCGCCCTGCGTTCTTCCGCGCTGATTGGCTTGGCTTGTTCCTTCATGGATTTTAGGCTGGCGAGCGAGGGTGGCAGTTTGGCATTGCACTCGGTGGCGGAGGTGGCAGGCACAACGGCAGCGGCAGCGGCGGTGGTTCCCACTTGCAGAAAACGACGCCGAGAAAATCGCATCATGGCAGTCGAGTGTACCGCGAGACCCGCCCGGCAAAAAGGTCAACCGCCCTCCTGCTAGATGGCCCTTGAATTTATCGTTTGGATGTTGGTGGGCGCTCGGGTAAGACCTGCTGCTACCCCGTCGACCCGGTCGCGGCTGGAGTCGATGTAAAGCCAGTCGTCCGAGCCGCGGCCCGCTTGCGGATGGCTGCATTCATGCCACTGAAGATGAACTTGTGAAACGGCAGCAGCAGCCACCAGTAGATTCGGCCCGCCAGTCCTCGTGGCCGGAACAGGGCGCTCGAACGCAGCCTCGTCTTGCCCGCTCTCAGCGAGATCGTCCCGAAAAGCAGGAAAGCCTCTCCGGGGACTTTCATCATGGCCTTCAGCCGCAGCCGTGTGGGCCGCGCCACTTCTTCTACCTGCCAGAAATCCAGCGGGTCGCCCACACGCAGGTAATCGGGATCGCGCCGGCCATCGCCCATGCCTGCCCCGCCCAGCAGACGATCCATCGCTGCGCGCAACCGCCATAGAAACGTTCCGTAGAGCCAGCCACGCTGCCCTCCGATGCCTTCCACCACGGCGAAGACCTGCGCTGGCGAGGCATCCACATCGACCTCCCGAATGTCGGCCACCCAACCTTCGTCTTCGACGACCTGCGCCAGCACGAAATTCGTCCGCGGTCCCGCAAACTGCTTGGTGGCTCGCCGCTCGACCATCGCCGTCAAATCGGGCACGCGCAGCGCTCGAGCCAGCGCCTCGTCGTAGGTCAGCGGTTTGATCTGCGGAAAGATCTGCTGCGCCAAGTCGTTGCCGCACACCACCTCACTTCGCAATCCTTCAATCAGGGGACGCGAGATGCTGGTTGGGATCGGCGTGACCAGATCGACCCAATAGGAAGAGAGCCGTGGCGTAAGCACTGGTACCTGCAACAACGGACGTCGCAGACCGCGCTGGGCCGCGTACTTCAACATCATGGTGCGGTAGGTCTCAATCGACGGGCTGCCGATATCGATGGTCATGCTCTCGGATAGAGGTGCATCCAGTGCCGCTACCAGGTAACTCACCACATCGTCGATGCCGATCGGCTGGATGCGCGTTGTCACCCACCGCGGACAGATCATGATCGGCACCCGCTCCGTGAGGTAGCGGATCATCTCAAACGAGATGCTGCCCGCTCCAATCACCACCGCCGAGCGAAAATCGGTGAGGGGCGGGCCATATTGTCGCAGACACTCGCTGGTCTCCTGGCGGCTTTGCAGATGCGCGGATAACTCCTGATTCGGGTTCCCCAGCCCGCCCAGATAAATGACCCGCTTCACCCCCGCAGCCTTGGCCGCCATTGCGAAGCTGCGCGCCGCCTCATGGTCAACCGCGCGAAATTCCCGCTCGCCTGCGTTGAGCGAATGAATTAAGTAGTAGGCCACATCGATACCACGCAGTGCCGGCGGCAGACTCGCCGGATCGAGCGCGTCCGCCTGCACCACGTTGACGCGGCGCGGAAACTTGCTCGTCACCTTGCGTGGGTCACGCGTCATGCACACCACGTAGTGGCCACGCTCCAGCAGCGCCGGAACCAGTTGCGACCCCACGTAACCCGAACAGCCCGTGACCAGGACGTTCACTAACTCGCCTCGCGTGCAGCGGGGCAGAAAGCAGTCGCCCAGTTCCACTTGTGTTTGCGCGTGCCAGTACCGAAAACTATGGCGCTTTGTTCCATGACGGCAGCTTCTGACGGGTTAGCTTCCCGCTTGCTGGAGTTCGCCGGCTCCTCCGTTTCGGCGGGATGCGGCAGCGCTGACTCTTCAGCCGGAATGCCGAGCAGGATTTTGGCCCACACCGGGAGATTGTCTTGGTTCGTCATGGATGTCCTCCGTTCCAGAGTTGGACGGCTTTAAGGCGCTAGCGTGTTGCCTTCAGCCTTCGTGCATTGATTATGATGAATAACTATTTTCTTTTTAAGAAATAATTGGGCTACGGGCCGTCGGGTGTTCTCTTGCAGACAAATCGGGAGGATAATTTGCTCCAAGAGAAATGTGGGAATTCACTTCATTCCGCTAACCTCCCAACTCTCGCTGCCGATAAGAACCAGTAGATGGTCTCCTGAACTGTTTCTTTGGCATAGTCCCAGCCGGAGTCCCGCACCGGCTGGGACTTTTTCCGAGCTGCACGTCCGCGCATGCAAAAGCGCCACCGGAACCCGATGGCGCTTGTCCTCTTCCCCTGGTTACCCAGCCTACGAGCGATAGTGCGCTCCGCCATGACGAACGTCGGCTCCGCGCACCCAGAAAATCACATCTTCCGCAATATTGGTTGCATGATCGGCAATACGCTCCAGGTTGCGCGAAATCAGCAGTACGTTCAACGCGGCCCGCGTTGTGTGCGGATCGTTGATCATCTTCTGCACCAGGACAACGAATGCCTCGTCTTTCATGCGATCGACTACGTTGTCCATCTGCAGCACCGCCTCGGCAATCTCGGCCTTGCCGTCGAGGAACGACTCCAGGGCCCGCTGCACCATGGTGGTGACGCTACCTGCCATACGCGGGATGTCCACCGGCAGCGGCACCTCGGGCTCGCTGATGAGATCCAGCACCCGCTGCGCAATGTTGACCGCCTGGTCGCCTACACGTTCCAAGTCGGCATTGATCTTCACCACCGCCATGATGAAGCGCAGGTCCACTGCCATAGGTTGCTGCATCGCGAGCAAGTCCAGCGCCAGCTCATCGATCTCACGCTCCGCTTCATTGATGGAAGCTTCCGCCGTGAACACCATCTGGCAGAACTTGGCGTCGCGGGTGCGGTAACCTTCGGTGGCGCGATCGATGGCCTGCTCCGCCAGCCCGCCCATGCGCAGAAGCTTTTCCTTGAGTTCGTCCAGTCCCTGCTGAAAGCGGCTCCGCATTATCCAAACCTGCCTGTGATGTAGTCTTCAGTCCGCTTGTCGGCGGGCGTGGTAAAGATCTTTTCCGTCTTGTCGTATTCGATCAAGCTGCCCATCAGGAAGAAGCCGGTAAACTCCGCCACGCGGGCTGCTTGCTGCATGTTATGCGTCACGATGACCACCGTATAGTGCTGTTTGAGCTGGAAGATCAGTTCTTCGATCTTACTCGTCGAAATGGGGTCGAGCGCTGACGCTGGCTCGTCCATCAAAAGCACTTCCGGCTCCACTGCCAGCGAGCGCGCGATGCACAGCCGCTGCTGCTGACCGCCCGAGAGGCTGGCCCCCGATTGCTTGTGCAGCGCGTCTTTCACTTCGTCCCATAAGGCCGCCAGCTTCAGCGACCGCTCCACCAGTTCGTCCATCTGCTTGCGGTTGCGGAAGCCGTTGAGCCGCAGCCCGGCGGCCACGTTGTCATAGATCGACATGGTGGGAAACGGGTTCGGCTTCTGGAAGACCATACCAATGCGCCGCCGGATTTCCACCGGGTCCTGCCCGTCGCCGTAAACTTCCATCTCGCCGACCTTGACCAGGCCTTCGGCGCGGGCCTCCGGAATGGTTTCGTGCATGCGGTTCAGGCAGCGCACAAAGGTGCTCTTGCCGCATCCCGACGGCCCAATGACAGCGGTCACGTGGTTGGCGGCCACGGACATGTCGATGGACTTCAGCGCCAGGTTCTTGCCGTACCACGCATTCAGTCCACGCACTTCAATTCCTACACCCATACTGGCTAGGACACTCCCTTCAACGTCCCACGGCTGGTGGCGATGCGCACGGCCGCGACTGCCGCCACGATCATGACGATCAGAATCAGCGCACCCGCCCAGGCCTGCCGGTGCCACTCATCAAACGGCGAAATGGCGTAGGTAAAAATCTGTAGCGGCAGGGCCGCGGTTGGCTGGTTGGGATTCAGGTTCCAATACTGGTTGCCGAACGCGGTGAACAACAGCGGCGCGGTTTCGCCTGCGACCCGCGCAAAGGCCAGCATGCAGCCGGTGATCACTCCCGCCGATGCCGTGCGCAGGGTAATCGACAGGGTCGTGCGCCATTTGGGAATGCCCAATCCGAAGGCCGCCTCGCGCACGTTGTTCGGGACCATGAGCAGCATCTCTTCGGTTGCCCGCGCCACAGTGGGAATCATCATGATGGACAGCGCGATGCCCCCCGAGAACGCCGAGAAATGTTTCTGCCGCAGCACGATCAACGAGTAGACCGCGATGCCGATAACGATCGACGGCACGCCATTCAATACATCGGCGGTAAAGCGGACAACATCGCCAAAGCGGTCGCGCCCGTACTCGGCAAGGTAAATGCCGCAGCCAATGCCCATTGGAATGCCGATCAGGCTGGCGATGCCCAGGATCACTCCCGAGCCCACGATAGCGTTCGCCATGCCGCCGCCCACTTCGCCAACGGGCTTGGGCGTCTGGGTGAGAAAGGCCCAGTTCAACGCCCCAACACCCTTGATCAACAGGTAAACGAAGATGGCCATCAGCGGCACGATCACCAGCACGGCTGCGCCGATGGCAAAAGCCGTGGCCGTCTGATTCATGGCGCGGCGCCACCAACTCAGCCCTTTCGTTTTTGCGGCAGAAGTTTGGTTAGGCACGTGCCCTCCCTGCCGATCCAGTGATGCTCCACACCAGCAGCCGGGCTAGCGCATTGACCACCAGCGTCACCAGGAACAGCGCCAGGCCGATTTGCACCAGCGCGCTCAGATACAGGTCGCCGGTGGCTTCGCTGAATTCGTTAGCAATCACGCTCGCCATGGTGTAGCCGGGCGCAAACAGCGATTTCGCAATCTCGGGGCGGTTGCCGATCACCATGGTGACCGCCATGGTTTCGCCCAGCGCGCGTCCTAGTCCCAAAATGACGCCGCCCACGATGCCGATGCGCGCGTTGCGCAGCACTCCCATGCGGATCATCTCCCACCGCGTGGCGCCCAGCGCCAGCACCGCTTCGCGCTGGTTCTGCGGCACCGCCGTCAGCACCTCGCGGGTGATCGACGCGATGATGGGCACGATCATGATGGCCAGGATGATTCCGGCGGCCAGCATGCCGATGCCGTACATGGGCCCCGTGAACAGCCCTGTCCAACCTAATGTTTTGGCCAGAAAGGGCTCGACGTAATCGCGCAGCAGGGGCGCCAGTACGAAGATCGCCCACAATCCGTAAATGACGCTGGGAATCGCCGCCAGCAACTCGACGAGAAACGAGATGATGGCACGTAACCGCACCGGACACATCTCCGTGACGTACACTGCGACGCCGATGGAAAGCGGTACCGCCATCAGCAAGGCCAGGAACGAAGAAAGCAGGGTGCCATAGATGAACGGCAGAGCTCCGAAATCTCCGTTCACCGGGTCCCAGTTTCGGCCGTAGAAAAACCCCAGCCCGAACTGATGCAGTGAGAGTCTCGACTTGTCCACCAACTCCCAGACGATGAACACTACGATGGCGAACACGGAGGCAGCGGTCAGCAAAATCAGCGTGCGGAAGGCCGCGTCGGGCAGGCGGCTGCTGCGCGGTTGCCAAGTCCGGATTCTTTGCAGCACCGACGAGGCGACGCCCGCCTGGCGCTCGCTCGCGGCTTGCGCCAGCGCAGGCATTGCGGTCATCGAATTCTGCGCTTGTTCAGCCGGATCGGGCGAGTTCATCGGTTTCACGCTATCAGCATCGTTTACAGCCCGGTCGATGTGCGGAATCGAAAACAACGCCAACTTCCCTCGTTCCGGAGAAGGAGTTGGCGCGCCAGGTACTTCGCTACTTCCGGTTACTTCACCTGCTGGTTGACCGCTGCTTTGACCTTCTCGACTACTTCCTTGGGCAGTGGAGCATATGACAAGCCGGCAGCCATCCCCTCGCCGTTATCCAGCGCCCACAGCACCAGGTCCTTAAGCATCTTGCCCTTGGCCTTATCGGCCGGACTGGTGGGAACCAGCAGCCAGGTAAAGCTGGCGATGGGATACGCGGTTTTTCCCGGAGGATTGGTGATCGACACTCGGAAGTCGGCCGGCATCTTTACGCCCGCTGCCGCTGCCGTGGTGCTGTCCAAGCTCGCCTTGATGTACTGGCCGGACGAGTTCTTGACGCTGCCGTAGTCGATTTTGTTCTGCAACGCGTAGATGAGTTCGATATAGCCCACCGAACCGGGTAGTTGGCGAATCATGCCAGCCACGCCTTCATTGCCCTTGCCGCCCACGCCCACCGGCCATTTCACCGACGTACCTTTGCCAGTCGTTCCCTGCCAGTCGGAACTCACCTTCGAAAGGTAGTCCGTAAAGATGTATGACGTACCGCTGCCATCCGAGCGATGCACCACGGTGATGCTCTGGTTGGGGAACTTGATGTCCGGATTCGCCTTGGCGATCGCCGGGTCGGTCCAGTTCGAAATCTTGCCCATGAAAATGCCCGCCAGGATTTCCGGCGTAAACTTCACTTCCTGGGTCACTCCAGGAATGTTGTAGGCCGGAACAACCGCGCCCAGCACCGTCGGAACGTGCAGTACTTTCACCTTGGATGCAGCGATCTGTTCGTCGGTCATCGGACCGTCGGTGGCGCCAAAATCCACGGTGCCGGCCTGTACCTGGCGGATGCCGCCGCCGCTACCGATCGACTGGTAGTTCACTTGAACATCGGAATGCTGGTTGTGGTACTCGCTGAACCACTTCGAGTAAATCGGATAAGGGAAGGTGGCGCCAGCCCCGTTTAAGGTTGTCTGCGCCAGGGCGCAGGCGGCAAGCAGAACAATGCAGAGAATCACCCTAAAAGAGCGAATCACGTAGTTTCCTCCTGACAACGTCTCCATTGAGTTCTACTCTGTGACTGTTACAGGTTTGTTACAGAATGATGAAAATGGGGTAAAGACCACCAACGTGGTGACAACAAAGCCGTCTCTGCACTCAACCAACGCTCGGCGAAGCGTTTTCGACGGAAAAACTTCGCACCTGGCTCGTCACCGATTGTGGGACATCCCACAATGTGGGATTAACTTTCGCTGGCCGGCGTCTCGCGCGCCTTCTGTTTCCGTCTGAGGTCGTCGATGAACATTTGTTCCACCGGCTTGTCGTAGGACCGCAGGACGTGTCTGACCGTGTGGCCGCTCACCAGGTGGCAGACTTCTTCGGCAAGGTTCTTGGCATGATCGCCGGCGCGTTCCAGCGCCTGCGTCATGAACAGTACGTGAAAGCTTTCCTGCCGGGGTGAAGTATCATGCTGATCCAGATGGCGCATGAAAACAAGATTGCGCAACCGGTCCAACTCGGCGTCCGCCCGCAACACCGCCAAGGCTTTGTTGATATCTCTCTGGCTCAAGGCATCGTGCACATCGCCCAGCATTTTCTCCAGCCGTGATGCCATCAGCGTGAGGTCGCGAATGTCCTGCAAATCGATGCGGCTGCCCACCGATGCCGCCCGGTTGCTGCAATTCAGCAGCAGGTCGCCAATACGCTCCAGTCCGATCATGAACTTCAGGCACGCCAATAGCTCGCGCGCGCGTTCTTCCGTGACCTTGGTGATGACCGACGTCACACCCTGATCGATTTCCCGGTCGATGGTGTCCAGCTCCTTCTCGCGCTGGCGCACTCCATCGAGCAGAGAAGGCACTCCGGTCGCGATGCCTTCCGCAACACTTCCCGCCGCAATTCGAGCCACCAGGCACGCTTGCAGAGTCAACTCCTGCAGGTGAGCACCTATCTCTTCCGGACTGGGGATGGGCGCGAATTCAGCCGAACTCATGAGGTTCTCCAACGGTCCATCTGTAAACATTCCATCGATAGCCACCACTTCGTCGCGTTCAACCGCCGACCTAGCCGCGAAGCGGCGGCTTCGTCCTTGGCCCGGTGTGCAAACCCGGCTAGGCTGATAACGAAGATTCCGTGCAGGCCGCGGAGCGGGCCGCCTTACTCCCGCTACCTCTACACCCGCACCGCGACTTGCTCACGGGGCAGCGTGAAGTAGAACGTCGATCCGTGGTTGAGTTCGCTTTCGGCCTTGATCGTCCCGCCATGGGCGCGAACTACATGCTTGGCGATCGCCAGTCCCAATCCAGTCCCGCCCGAATCCCGCGAGCGTGCCTTGTCCACGCGGTAGAAGCGCTCGAACAATCGCGGCAGATGTTCGCTGGGAATCCCCGCTCCGAAATCGCGCACATAAAATTGCACTCCCTCTTCGGTGTCGCACGCCCCTATAAGGATCCTTCTTCCGCCCTCACCGTATTTCATCGCGTTGTCGATCAAGTTGCCAAACACCTGGTGGATGGCGTCGCGATCGACCAATACCGACGAAGTAGCGGTGTTCATTACCGCAAGCTCGATGCTGCGGCTGTCGGCGATTTCCTGAAACGTTTGCACCGCTTCTTCCAGCAATTCCTGGGACGTCACCGATTCCAGCTGCAAGCCCCGCTCTCCCGACTCCACCCGCGCCAGTACCAGCAGGTCCTCCGTCAGCCGTGACATTCGCAAAGCATTCTTGCGAATGATCTCCACGAACTCCCGCGTGCTGTCGCTCAGGTCTTCATTCTCGAGGACGGTCTCGGCGTATCCCTGGATCGAGGTCAACGGCGTGCGTAGTTCATGCGACACATTGGCGATGAAATCGCGCCGCGTCTTCTCCACCCGCTCGACTTCCGTCTGGTCGTGCATCACCGCTACCACGCCTCCGCCCGGCATGGGAGCTGCAGTCACATCGAAAATTCGGCCCGAGAAGATCTTGGCGGCACGCGCCACCGTGATGTCGCGGGTCTCCAGGGCCAACTGCACCGCCCGGAGAATTTCCGGATCGCGTGCCGATTGCACCAGCGGCTCACCCAGCCTGACGCCGCTGGGCAGCAGGCGTTCCATGCGCTGATTGGCCCACAGTACCCGGCCGTCTTCTGCAACCGCGATCACCGCTTCCTGCATGGAGTTCAGCAGCGTCTCCAGAGTCTGGCGACTTGACTCGACCGCGCGGAAGCCGTCCTCCAGCCTGCGCGCCGTCTTGTCCAGCGCCGTCGCAACGTGTGCGATTTCATCCGTCGATTCTTCTTCGATACGCGCCGACAGGTCGCCCGCCGCTACGCGCTCCGCAAAGTCGGTGATCCGCGTCAACCGCCGGCCGATCGATTGCGTGGCGATGAATGCCAGCACCAGCGCGATCAAGGCCGCTACCGCCGAGCTTTTCAGCAGATCGTTCCGCACGTGCCGGTTCGCGTCGCGAATGGCCGATAACGGGTGCGCCAGCCGCACCGCACCTCCCGGAAAAGGTACCGCCTCGTAGAGGAAGTCAACTCCCACGGTGTGGGAGGAACGGGTCGCAGTACCAACCTGCCCCTGCAAGGCGGAGGCGAACTCTGGGCGCCCGGCGTGGTTTTCCATAGTGGCCGGGTCCGCCTCGGAATCAGCCAGCACCTTGCCGGTGGAATCAATGACGGTGGCGCGTTCGTTGGCCTCTCCGGCCGCCTCTCTCGTAATCTGTTGCAGCGAAGCCGGTGGCCCGCTGGCGACCCGCGAAGCAAACAGGAGGGTCTTCTCCCGCAGCGAACTCTCAATCTCGCTGCGCAGCATTCCTTCCCAGGCTCTTTGGATCAGTACATTCATCGTAAGCGTGCATGCCGCGATCAGTATCAGGGAGGCGGCGAACAGCTTAAGAAAAATGCGGCTCTTCACAGCTTGGGGACCTCGAAGCGATATCCCGCTCCGCGCACCGTCTTCAGGTAGCGCGGCTCTTCGGGATCGGCTTCGATCTTCTCGCGAATGCGGCGTACGTACACGTCCACCGAGCGCGGCGTCACGTAGTGGGTGTCGCGCCAGACGGCATCGAGTAACTGATCGCGCGTGAAGACGCGACCCGGATGGCGGGCAAGGTATTCCAGTAGGCGAAACTCTGTGGCCGTGGTCTGAGTTAGCGTTCCGCGCACCGTCAACGTCATGCCGCCGCTGTCGATCTCGATGTCACCAGCATTTACCACCGCCGGTGCCAGCGGCCGTTCGAAGCGGCGCAGCACAGCGCGCACTCGTGCCACCAGCTCGCGTGGGCTGAAGGGCTTGGGAATGTAATCGTCCGCTCCCAACTCCAGACCGATGACCTTGTCCGACTCGGTCGTCTTCGCGGTCAGAAAGATCACCGGAATCATCGACAGCGCCGGAGTCTGGCGGATGCGCCGGCACAACTCCAGCCCATCTCCCCCGGGCAGCATGATGTCCAGCAAAAACAGTGCGGGCGACTGCTTTTCCGCCTCCGTGAGCACGCCGGCGGTAGCCGGAAAAGAACGCACCCCGTAGCCGGCCGCCTCCAGATGGTGTCGTACCAGGCGGGAGATGTCCGTGTCGTCTTCCACGGCATAGATGGTTTGTTTCACGGCTGTATTGTAGCCGACAGTGTTGGCAGAGCTCTCATGTCCTAGCATCACAGCACTTACGGTACATCCCCGCTGGTTACAGGATGATTAAGGTTTGATGAACGATTTCCGACGATTGTTACCGCATCGGCTACCTCCTCCGATATACACCAGGCAACCCACTAGGCAATTTGGCCGTCCCCCTGTTGCTGAGGCCTCAAGCCCGGCGTTAGGCTGGCCGATAAACCGAGTGTGCGCAGGACGATTCTCATCGGCGCGGTCCTGATTCTGCTTGCGGCGATTTCAATGGCGGACGGTGCCATCCCGCCCTCCGCCAGTCGCAGTGCTCCATTGACCAGCGGCGCCGATGGCCTGCCAGCCGATGATGCCACGATGTCGGTCCTCACAACCCCGTCCTCGACTTCCGATCTTCGCCAATCCTGGATATTGGCCAAGTCCATCTCCCCTGAGTACACCATCCGCCGCACCGTTCCCGAAGTGCGGCTCCAGTTCAGTGTGGCCGACGAGCATGGGCGACTGGTGACCAGCATCTCCCCCATTGATTTACGCATCTTCGACAACCAATCGGCCGTACAGCGTATTCGCCAGTTCTCGCGCCTGGAAGACCTTTCCTTGCAGCTCGGTATTCTGCTCGACGTGAGCGACTCCGTACAGAAGTCTGCCTCCCGCGAAAAGCTGGCTACTCAATATTTCGTGCAACAGGTATTGCGGCCACAGACCGACCGCGCGTTCCTGATGGCTTTCGGCCAGGATGTAAAGCTATGGCAGACCTCGACGGGCGACGCGGCAGCTTTGCGGCATGCCCTGGAGCGCATACCACAACAGGGCTACTCCACCAATCTGTATGACGGCTTGTTCTCCGCGTGTTTCGGCCAATTCCCACAAATGGGCGAGCCGGATGTGGCACAGCGCATCGTTGTGTTATTCAGCGACGGCGAAGACACCGGAAGTCTGCACGCATTGCAGGATGTCATTTCCATGGCTCAGCGCAATGACATCCAGATCTTCGCCCTCTCGATCCATGCCAGACGCAAATCCACGACCGGCGACGAGGTGCTGCAAAGACTCGCAGATGAAACGGGCGGCCGGCTTTATGTGGCCAACTCCGACAAGGACTTCCCTGCCGTCTTCACCGACATGGAGCAGCAGATGCGCACCAAGTATGCTGTCTTCTTCGAGCCTCAACAGGAAACACCCGGCTTTCACGCGTTGCGTCTCGAACTGACCGGGCCCCGGAAAACGCACGCGCGTGCGCGCCAGGGCTATTACTTTGAAGCCCCTTGATTCTCACTACCACATTGTGGGACTCGTTCGCTGCTATCTCTACTCCCACCAACAAAAAGCGCCCCGCAGAACGCGGAGCGCCTTTAAACAACGTCGTACTCAGCGCCCGGGATTGGTCAACCACCCGCGCGTCAGGTAATCGGTCATGCTCAACGCCAGCAGAAGGAACAGGAAGAACACAGCCGCAATCATCGTGACCTTGGTGAGCTTCGAGCTGTAGTACAGGTGCATGAAGAACAGCACCACCAGCGTGGCTTTGATGCTGGCAATGGTCAGCGCCAGCACGATGTTCCAATCGCCCAGTTCGATGAACGAGGCAAACACGGTGACGCCGGTCAGGACCATCAGCACGGCCCAGATTCCGACGTAAATGCTGGTCGGTATTACGTGTTGTCGATGTTCTTCCGTTGACATGCGTCCTCGCTTAACCGCCGTGTTTCTTGCTGATCAGGTAGAGCAGCGGGAAAAGATAAATCCACACCAGGTCGACAAAGTGCCAGTACAGACCGACGTTCTCCACCGGACTGTAATAGTCCGGGCTGTAGGCGCCGCGCGCTCCGGCGATCACGATCCACGTGACCAGCCCGATTCCGATGATCATGTGTAATGCGTGCAACCCGGTCATCGCCCAGTACAGGGAGAAGTAAATCTGCACGTTCTGCGGATTGACTCCGCCAGCCTCGGCGCCCTCAAACTGGAAATTCGGACCTGGGAACTGATGGTTTATCCAGTGCTCGTGGTACTCAACGCCCTTGATCCCCAGGAATCCGAAGCCGAACACGATGGTGATCAGAAGCAGGACGACCATCATCTTGGTCTTGCCAATTTGCGCGCACCGCACGCCCAGCGCCATCGACAGCGAACTGCAAATCAGCACCGCCGTATTCGTGGCACCGAGCCAGATATTCATGGTCTGGCTACCTGCGACGAATGCCTGGTAATACGTCGCCCGGTAAACCAGGTAAGCGCAGAACAGCCCACCGAAGAACATGATCTCGGTGACCAGGAACAGCCACATGCCAAACGTGGACGCGTCCTTTTGCTGGTCCATGTCGGCGAAGTGGTGTTGCAGCGAGTGTTCAGCGATTTCGATATCGCTAGTGGCCAACGCGGACCTCCTCCTCAGGCTGGTGCTCGTAGTCGTAGGCTTCCCAGGTCACGACCGGCGTTTCATCAAAATTGTGGGTCGGCGGAGGCGAAGGTGTCATCCACTCCAGGCCCACCGCGTTCCACGGATTTGGTCCCGCGGGTTTGCCGTAACGCAGCGACCACAGGAAGTAAATCATCGGCAGCACATAGCCAACGGCCAGCACCGACGAGCCCGCCGTGGACAGCACGTTCAGCACCTGGAATTCCGGCGGATACGCATGGTAGCGCCGCGGCATTCCCATGTAGCCAAGAATGAATTGCGGGAAGAACGTCAGGTTGAATCCCACGAACACCAGCAGCGCCGACAGCTTGGCCCATCCCTCCGGATACATGCGGCCCGTAATCTTTGGCCACCAGAAGTGCAGTCCCGCCATGTACGCCAGCACCATGCCGCCCACCATCACGTAGTGGAAGTGCGCCACCACGAAATAAGTGTCGGTCACGTGAACGTCGACTCCCAATGACGCCAGGAATACTCCGGTGAGTCCGCCGACCGTAAAGAGGCCGATGAACCCAAACGCGTAAAGCATCGGCGTGTCATAGCGAATGGAACCCTTGTACAGAGTCGCTGTCCAGTTAAAGACTTTCACCGCCGACGGGATCGCCACCAGGTAGCTCAGCAACGAGAAGACCAGAGCGGCGTACACCGAGATGCCGGCGACAAACATGTGGTGGGCCCAAACCAGAAATCCCAACACGGCGATGGCGATCGAGGCCAGCGCGACGAACTCATAGCCAAACACGCGCTTGCGCGAGAAGCAGGTCACGATCTCGCTGATCACGCCCATGCCCGGCAGGATCATGATGTACACCGCCGGATGCGAGTAGAACCAGAACAGGTGCTGGAAGAGCAGTGGATCGCCGCCCAGCGCCGGATTGAACACCCCGATGTGGAACAGGCGCTCCAGGGCAACCAGCAGGATGGTGATCGCCACCACTGGCGTGCCCAGCACCATGATGATGCTGGCGGCATAATTCGACCAGCAGAACAGCGGCAGCCGCGTCCAGGTCATCCCCGGCGCGCGCATGCGGTGGATGGTAACGATGAAGTTCAGCCCGGTAAAGATGGACGCAAACCCGGCGATAAAAATACCCAGCGCCGCCCCGATCACGTGGGTGTTCGAGTACGTGGTGCTGAATGGGGTGTAGAAGGTCCAGCCTGTATCCACGCCGCCGCTGATCATCGACACAAGCGCAAAAATGGCGCCGATCATGTAGATGTACCAGCTCGCCAGGTTCAGCCGCGGAAACGCCAGGTCCTTGGCTCCGATCATCAGTGGGATCAGGAAGTTGCCCAGTACCGCCGGTACCGACGGAATCAGGAAGAAGAAAATCATCGAGATTCCGTGCATGGTGAACAGCTTGTTGTAGGTGTCGGACGAAACCAGGTCTCCGGCGGGCGTCAGCAGTTCCAGCCGGATCAGCATGGCGAAGAACCCGCCCACGAAAAACATTGCGGTAATCGATATGAGGTACAGAATAGCGATCCGCTTATGGTCTTTCGTCAACAGCCACGACTTCAGGCCGTAGCCGTTATTCAGGTAGTTATCCGTCTCGACCGTCGTCTGTACAGCAGTTGCCATGTCACACACCTTCAGGGTTAAAGACCTAGTTGCTGTCGCTCGTCGCCGCCGGCTGGGGAGTTCCGCCCGCCGCTTTCTGCTGCGGTTGTGCCAGCGATTTCACATAACTCACCAGCGCCCCTAAACTCTCCTCCGTCACCTGTCCCTGGAACGTCGGCATGATGGGCTTGAAGCCCGCCACGACTTTCGCCTGCGGATTGAGAATGGACTCGCGAATGTAGTTTTCATCGGCCATCACGGTGCGTCCGTCGTCCAATTGCACGGGCTTGCCAAAAACTCCGGTCAGGTTCGGGCCGCGTCCCTGGGTATCGAAGCGGTGGCAGGTCGCGCATCCCAACTGCGAGAACAGTTCCTTGCCATTCGCCGCCATGGTCCCGGTCGCGCCGCCATTGGCCAGCCATGCCTGGTAGGCCGTCGGTTCCATCACCACCACCTCGCCAATCATTCCTGAATGCTCGGTGCCGCAATACTCCGCGCAGAACAGGTGATAGGTGCCGACCTTCGTGGCACGGAACCACGCCGAGGTAAAGCGCCCCGGCAGCACATCCGCCTTGATGCGGAATGCCGGCACGTAGAAACTGTGGATCACGTCCTGCGAACTCATGATTACCCTTACGTCCCGGTTCACCGGAACATGCAGTTGGTTGATCTCGCGCTGTCCGGTTTCATGCTCGAACTTCCACATCCACTGCTTGGCAACCGCATAGACTTCCATCGAGCCCCGCGGCGGACGCGCTTGCTGGAAGTAGATCAACGCCCCCCACGCGAAGAAGATCATCGAGATGCCCAGCGGAATCAGCGTCCACGTCAATTCCAGCGGCAGCGAGCCTTCAATCTGCTGGGCCTTCGGATGCGCCGAGTGCCGGTACTTCACCGCAAACACGAAGACCAGCGCAAAAATGAGCAGCGTAAAGAACGCCGACACGGCGACCAGAAGGAAGTAAAGTCCGTCCACCTGTCCCGCAATCGACGAGGCTTGCTCCGGAAACAGTGGCAAGTTCTTCCACATATCGTTCAGGCCTGTCCTGCTCCCTTTCGGGAATCATGAGGTTCACGTCGATACATCACGATGAGGAAGCCGCCCAGCAGCAGCACCGTGGCCGCTCCTCCCAATCGCAAAATATTGGTGACCACCGCGCCGTATCGCCCGGATTTCGGGTCGTAGTGGTAGCAGTACAGCGTGACTTGGTCCACCAGGTTGCCAATCTTGTTGCGTGACGCCTCGATCATGCCAAGGCGCAAATCCTTGGGGGAAAACTCCACCCCGTAGTAGTACTGGGCCAGCTTGCCCTGCGGCGTCGCGATCATGATCGCTGCCGAATGGATGAACTGCCCGGTGCGCGCATCGCGCTTGTAATGGAACCCGATGGCATCGGCCAGTTGTGAGATCTCGCTCTGCTGCCCAGTCAGGAAATGCCATCCCGCGCCGTCCGTCTTCTTCTCCAGCCGCTCGTTCATGCGATCGATGTAGATCTTCTTCTTCTCTGTCGCAATTTCCGGAGTGTCGTCCGGATTAAAGCTGACCGTCACCACTTCGTATTCGTTACCGGGAGTGAACTTCAGCACGCCTAGCGCACTCGACAATCCCGCCAACTCCTCCCCGCACAGCATCGGGCAGGTGTAATACACCAGGTTCAGGATCACCGGGCGGCCCGACTTGAAATAGTCGCCGAGCTTTACCGTCTTGCCCGCTTCATCCTTGAACTGCAACTCCAGCGGCAGTGGCTGATCGAGCCGCTGATCGATTCCGATATTCTTCAGGTCATCCGGACTGACCTGCGAAGATGGCTGGCTGGCGTCCCGCATAAATGCGGACGGCGGCTGGGCCAGGGCAATCGCGCCCGCCAGAAGCATCACTCCCAGCACCATTTTTTCTGTGACGAACAACCAACTACGTTTCACTGCTTTTGATTCCAATTCTGGCGCGTACTCGGTCGTCGCGCGCTGCTTTTGGGCGTTGCGGCCGATCGACAAATTCTCTTGCGCCGCTGTTTTGAAGAGGCACGGCTTTCGCCGTGCCATCCAAATTCATCAATTCTTGTCATTCCTTCACGTGGGCTTCAGCCCAAGGGGAATCTGCTCTTACTGCCCGCGCGGTGTTGCCTGCGCTGCTGCAGCCTTGGCCGCCGGAGCCGCCGTCTGCACGACTTCGCCCGCCGTCAACCCCACCGGCCGCACCGGCAAGCCGCGTTCCTCGATCAGCTTCATCGCCTCCGCAATCGGAAGATGGACCGTGCCGTTCTTATCCAGAAACGGTTGCTCGGGATAAAGCACACTGTGTTCCGACTGCAGCAGCTTCTTCATATCGATGACGTCGTTGGTTTGCAGCCGCGGTTCCGGAAAATTCCCGGGGTTCACGCCCGTCGTGTTCTCGAAGTCCACGCCCTCGACCTTGGGAGGAGGCAGCTTCTGTGCGCTCACCATCGGACTGGGATTGCCCTTCGCGAAAAATGGACTGTGCGACAGGAAGCGGAACATCCCCCAGATCACCAGCTCGATAAAGATGCCGGCCACCAGCAGGCCCACCAGAAATACCAGGATCCCGCGCGGGCTGAGATCGGTGCGGTCGTAGTCAACCGCCGGATTCCGGAGCAGATCGTAATCGTCGTGATTAGTGGCCATGTCCCGACCCCTGGTTCAACAAACTTGGTATCTGCGGCTCATAAATCGGCAGCAACGGCCGCTGCCGCAGGTTGTAGAAGAAAAACGCCAGCCATAGTCCGCCGATTCCGACAGGCGCAACCACATACCAGAAGCTGAAGTAGAAACTACCCCGCGCGTGCGCGAAATTCGGCACCACGTACCAGTAGATATCCACCAGCCGCATGAACATCAGCAGCACCGCCAGCCAGATCAACCGGCGGCCATCCTTCTTGCGTTCCTTGGAGAGCAGCAGCGCGAAAGGCAGTGCGAAGTGGAACAGGATAATCACCAGCGCCACGATGCCCCATCCGCCGCGAATGCGGTTCAGGTAAAAGCTGATTTCTTCCGGCAGGTTGCCCGCCCAGATGATCAGCCACTGCGAGAAGGAGAAGTAGGCGAACAGCATCACGAACGCCAGCATCAGCTTGCCCAGATCTTGAAACTGGGTTGGTTTGATGATTTCGCGGAACGGACCGTAGCGCGTCAGCACCGTCAGCATGATGACGCAGAACGCCAGCGCCGAAAGTCCCTGCCCCGCCATGAAGATCATGCCGTAAATGGTCGATCCCCAGTGCGGATCGAGCGACATCACCCAATCCACGCTGGCAAACGAAATCGTCAGTGCATACAGCAGCAATCCAATGCCGCTGAATAGCTGAAAACGCGGCCAATTCGAGGACGTCAGAGGCTCGTCCTGCTGCGCCGACCGCTTGTTCAGAACCAACTCCATGCCCAGCCAGATCGCGAAATACAACGCAAAGCGTCCAATCCACCCCGGCGTATTCAGGTACCAGGCGTTATGCTCGGTCAGCGACGCGTCGCTCATCCAGGCGTAAAGCTGTTTGCGTCCGACCAGGATGGGCAGGAACAGCACTGCCATCAGCGGTAGCCCTTTGCTCGATGCCTCCAGAACCCGACGGATGGAAATTCCCCACAATCCGCCCGACAGATGCTGCACCATCAGCAGCGCAAGGCAGCCCAGGCTGAGTCCCAGCCACAGCATGAAGCCGATCAGGTAGCCGCGCAGGAACTGCTCCGGTTGCAGCACGAATCCCGCCACGCACGCGATCGCGCCGACGACTCCCACAATGAGGTAGGTCCGTTGCCAGCTCGCCGCTTCTGCCGGCACCGCGAAATCAGTCCTCTGAACTTGCAGGTTAGGTTGGCTCATTGCGGGCCTCCCTGGGTCGCCGGAACTGCACTGCCTTGCCCGGTCGCACCCTGCGTGTCGTACGGTGCCGCGATCACCACTCCCGCTGGCGGTTCGCTCGCGACCTGCTGGCCCGAAGGTATATCCGCCTGGGTCGCGCCCTGACTCAACTGCAGCGCCCGAATGTAGGCGGCAATCGCCCAACGGTCCTGGGGAGAAACCTGTTGGGAGTAGTCCAGCATGGCCCCAAATCCATTGGTCATCACGTCGAAAAAGTAACCGACCGGCGCTTTCCGCAACCGCTCGTTGTGATAGGAGGGAGGCCGCTTCAATCCACGCTGCACGATCATGCCATTGCCATCACCTGCTTCGCCGTGGCACGGCGAGCAGTAAATATTGAAGCGCTGTTGACCACGCGCCATCACTTCAGCCGTGACTGGAAACGGCATGTAATTGCCATCGTCCTTGCCGATCTTGCCGGTGTAGAAGTATGTGTCCGCGCGTTGATCTCCGCGGGCGACAACGCCTTCCACCAAGGGACGCGCCGACCGCTTGTCCGCGTAAAACTCGCTTTCCGTCAGCGGACGCTGGTATGGCTGGTTCTGCATGTCTGCGCGGCATCCCGCCAGCAGTAGCAACGCCGTCGCCGCCAACAGGTACGCCAGCGCATGGCGAACCCGGCCCGTGGCGCCATCGCCGCGCAGGCCCGCCGCAGACTGCCGAAGGTCGAATTGAGCTAGCCGATTAATGCGGCACCTCCGAAATCGAAAGCGGCTTCAGACCCTGCATAAACTGCTGTGTCCCCACCAGGTCGAACTTGGGATCGCTCGCCTCGACACATAAAAAGAAACGATCGCGCGTCACCGCCGAGAACCTGTCCACGTGAAACACCGGGTGATACGGCTGCGGCAGACCGTTCAACGCGAACATGCCGAACACACCAGACAGTCCGGCAAACAGGATCGTCATCTCGAAGGTGGGCACGATGAAGGCCGGCCACGAGTGAAACGGCTTGCCGCCGATATTCAGCGGATAAGCAATCACGTTGATCCAATATTGCAGCCCGTATCCCGACAGTCCGCCCAGGATACCGCCCATCAGCACAATCAGCGGGACCCGCGTCTTGTGGAACCCGATGGCCTCGCTGGCTTCCTCGATCGGAAACGGGCTGTAGGCATCCATCTCCCGATAGCCCTCGGCATAAGCAGCCTTGGCCGCATGCACCAGCTCCGTCGGAGTCTCAAACTCGGCCATCAAGCCATAGAGTGTCGGCGCCGCGATTAGGTGGCTCATTCCTTCACCTCCGCCTGCGGCAGCAGCATGCGGATCTCAAAAATCGAAATCGCCGGCATGATGCGGATGAATAGGAAGATCGCCGCCGTAAACAGTCCTATGGTTCCGGCGTAGGTCGCCCAATCCCACCGTGTGGCCACGTAGTGTCCCCACGACGAGGGCAGGTAATCGCGGTGCAGGCTGGTGACGATGATTACGAACCTCTCCAGCCACATGCCCACCAGTACCACCAGCGAAATGAAGAATAGCCACGCCGTGTTGGCCCGGATTTTAGGCGACCACAGCACTTGCGGAATCAGGATATTCAGCACGATCAGCGCCCAGTAGAAGACCGCATACGGCCCGAACCAGCGGTTATGAATCATGAACCGCTCATAGGTCGATCCGCTATACAATGCGACAAACGTCTCGAAGAAGTAGCCGTACCCCACGATCAATCCGGTTGCCAGCATGATCTTCGCTGAGTTCTGCAGGTGGCGCATGGTGATCATGTCTTCCAACCCGTAAAACTTGCGGATGGGAATGGCCAGCACCAGCACCATGGCGAATCCGGAATAGATTGCGCCCGCCACGAAATATGGCGGGAAGATGGTTGTGTGCCATCCCGGAACGATGGCCACCGCGAAATCGAAGCTGACCACCGTGTGTACTGAGAGCACCAGGGGCGTCGAGATACCGGCCAGCAGGATGTACAACGCTTCATAGCGTGTCCAGTGTCGTGCCGATCCGCGCCAGCCCAGCGACAGCGCTCCATACAACTTGCGGGCAAATGGATTGGTTGCCTGCTCGCGCATGGTCGCCAGATCCGGCACCAGCCCCACGAACCAGAACACTGCCGAAATCGTAGCGTACGTCGAAACCGCGAACACGTCCCAAACCAGTGGGCTGCGGAATTGCGGCCACACGCCCATGCTGTTGGGATACGGGAACATCCAGTAGCCCAGCCAGGGACGGCCCATGTGCAGCAGCGGGAACATTCCCGCGCAGGCAACGGCGAACAGCGTCATGGCCTCGGCGAAACGGTTAATCGAGTTGCGCCATGTCTGCTTGAATAGCAGCAGGATTGCCGAAATCAGCGTGCCCGCGTGGCCGATACCGATCCACCACACGAAGTTGATGATGGCGAAGCCCCAGCCCACCGGGATGTTGATGCCCCAGATGCCCACACCACGCAGGAACAGGTAGCTGACCGCCATCAGCAGCACACCCAGCAAGCCCATGCCGATCGCCAGGCCTGCCAGCCATCCCAGGCCGATCGGTCGCTTCAAGACGATGTCGGTGATGGTGTCGGTGACAGAGTCAAAAGTCTGACCCGGTCCAAGCACCGGCGGCTCGTCGAGCAACGCTACGTTTCTTTCCTCTACTCCCGCCATCTAACTCCGCTCCGACTGCTCAAGTTCAGGGTTCGGGTTCAACACCACTGCCATGTACGTGGTGCGAGGACGCGTATTCAAATCTTCCAGCAGGCCGTAATTGCGCTTGTCGGCCCGCAGTTTCGCCACCCGGCTCTCCGCATCGTTCAGGTCTCCAAAAGTGATCGCCCCCGCCGGACACGCCTGTTGGCACGCCGTGATGATCTCCCCATCCCGCACCTTGCGGCCTTCCTTCTCCGCCGTGATCCGTCCGTGCGTGATGCGCTGCACGCAATACGTGCATTTCTCCATCACGCCGCGGCTGCGGATACTCACTTCCGGATTGCGCATCATTTTGTACTGCGGCGTCTCCCAGTCCTGCCACAGCAGGAAATTGAAGCGGCGCACCTTGTACGGGCAATTGTTCGAGCAGTAGCGCGTCCCGACGCAGCGGTTGTACACCATGTCGTTCAGGCCCTCGGTACTGTGCACCGTCGCGCCCACCGGGCATACCACTTCGCATGGAGCGTTCTCGCACTGCTGGCACGGAATCGGCTGGTAGTATGCCGTCGGGTTTTCGGTTCCGCCTTCGTAGTAGGTGTCCACCCGCAGCCAGTTCATGTGCCGCCCGCGCCGCACCTGTTCCTTACCCACCACCGGAATGTTGTTCTCCGCCTGGCAGGCCACCACGCACGTCTTGCAGCCAATACAGGAGTTCATGTCGATGGCCATGCCCCACTTGGCTTCCGTGTACTTGAAATTCGTGTACAGCGTAAACTCCGGCGCCGGCGCTTCGATCCCTTCGTGCGCGAAGTTCGGGTTCTTGAGGAAGTCTTCCAGCGTCGCCTTGCGGACGATATGCCGGTCGCTCATGTCTTCGGCGCCCGGAATCCCCGACTGGTCGATGAACTGCCAGCCCTGCGGGTTCGCAAATCCGTAGCCGTCGCCCACCTTACTGATCTTGCCGCTGGTGAAGTAGGGGGAATCGCTGTTGCGCAACGGGTAAGCGTTAAACCCCACGTCGGTTCCTACCCGTCCGCTCTTGCTGCGGCCGTAACCCAGGAACACGGTAATCGCCTCGTCGGGATGTCCCGGCGTGCGCCACACGCCGCCCTTCACTTTGTGACCGTTGGCCTCGATCTCGACGATGTCCTCGGTTTTCAGCCCCAACTTCTCGGCCGTCTTGACACTCACCAGCACCGCGTTGTCCCAGCAGATCTGCGTCATCGGCTTGGGAGTTTCCTGCAACCACGCGTTGTTGGCGTACGTTCCGTCGTAAATCGTGGGATCGCGCCGGAACATTACTTCCAGTCCACCGGTGTTGCTTGCGCTCGAGGCTGGAACACTTCCCTTCGCGGCCACCGTCTTCGACGGCAGTGCCGTACCCGCGACAAAGCCGTCATTCAGCGCCTTGCGCCACGCCGCGTCGAAGTCTCCCGTCATCTTGCTTTGCCAGTACTTGCGGACGATCTCGTAACCGCTGGTGGCCGACGAACCCGTCAGCGCTTCCATGAACTCGTACTCGCTCTTGCCGCCGTACAGCGGTGCAATCAGCGGCTGCACAATGGTTGCGGTGCCATCGATGGTGCGCACATCGCCCCACTGCTCGAGATAATGAGTGGCGTTGATGTGCCAGTGCACGTGATCGGTGGTCTCGTTCTGATAAAGGCTGTGCTGGGCTCGCAATTGGACCTTGCCCATCGCGTCCGCGAACTTCAGGTCCGCCGGAGCGTCATACACCGGGTTCCCGCCGACGATCAGCAGCAGGTCTACCTTGCCGGCATTCATTTCGCCGACCAGCTCCTTCAGTGCTGCCGTCTGGTCCTGCGGTTTCGCTTCCACCGGATCGGTATAGAACACCGTTGTGCCTACCGCGCCCAGCGCCTGGTTCATGGCATGCGCCAGCGCATGCACCGCCGGAGGCTGGTTGTCTCCCGGGATCACCACCGCCGCGCCCTTGTTCGCCTGCAGGTCTTTCACCAGTGCAGCTACGAACTTCTGCTGCTCCGGCTTGGCTGCCCCGCTTCCCACACCCAGTCCGGCTGCGATGGCCCGTGCCACCTGCTCCACTTCCGAAGCCCTTACCGGCAGCCGGTGGTCAGCTTTGCCGCCCGTGTTGGTCGGCGTGCTCTCCACCATGTAGAAGCGCGACATTTTTTCCTTCAGATCAGGATTGCGTCGCGACGAGAATCGCCGCGCATACGCCAAAAATCCCGGATACCCACTGGAAAGAAAATCGCCGTCGAGCGAAAGAATCGTGTCGGCCTTGTCGAGGCTGTAGCGAGTCTCGACATGCTGCCCAAACGCCAACTGCGCGCCCGCGCGAGCGTTGTCGCGGTTCAGCGGATCGTATTGCACCCACTTTGCTTCGGGATACGCCGCCAGCACCGCACTGATCTGCGCCGCCAGCGTCGGCGAACTCACTGTACGGGTCAGGATGCGCATGCCCCCGCCCTGCACTGCCTTTTGCGAGTTCAGCGGCCCCTTGATCGCCGTCGCGTAGTCGCTCCACGACCGGATGTCACCGGTGTACGACACCACCTGCGAGCGGTCCGGATCGTACATGTCGAGGATCGAAGCCTGCGCGAAAACGTCGCTGCCCCCCAAGCTCGCGGGATGGTCTGGATTGCCCTCGACCTTGGTCGGGCGTCCTTCATGGCTCTCTACTAGTACTGGAGTCGCATAGCCGCCAAACGGCATGGCACTGGCAAAAAATAACGGAACTCCGAGCGTGATCGGCTCCGGCTGCCGCACATAAGGGACGATGGGCTCCAGCGGCTGTTTGACGCACGCCGACAGTCCAGCCAGCGCCATCGAAGCCGTCATCAGCTTCATGAAGTCGCGGCGCGACGCTCCCTCCGGCCACACCGACGCCTGCCGCGGAAACTCGCGGTGCACCATCTCGAAGAATCCCTCGGTCTGGGACAGCTCTTCCAGGCTCCGCCAGTAGTGTGGGCCGCTCTTGGCTCGCGCCAGTTGGTCGCGAACTTCCGCCAACTCCAGCTTGCTGGGACAGACCGCCTCGGACTTGTTTTGGCTCTCTTTATCCATCTTCTCGTCGGTTCCGGTATGAATCTCTCTGTTCGGTCTTTACTTCACGCCGCTTCTACAGCTTGCGGAAAAAACTTGCTCTTCAAAACTTTCGCGTCAGGGCACGACTTTACAAGCTACGGAAAAACTCCCTTTCACGCTGTTTTGTATCAGGGCACGACTTTAGTTGTGCCGCACGAGTCTTTATATTTTTGTCATCCCGAGCGGATTTTAGTCCGCTCGGGGTCTGCTTTTCGCTTCTTCCCGCAACCACCTCTAGCGATGACAGGTGTTGCAACTCGTTATGTCCTGCACGGTGCGAACGTTGTATTGCGTCTTGAGCGCCGAGCCCAGGGCGATCTGGTCGGTGTAAACCGTGCCGTCGGCCAGCTTCACGGGACGGAGGTCCGACGGCTGCTCATAGTTCATGTTGAACACCTGGTCCCGGGGACGCAGGAACTTTTCCGGCGCACGGTGGCACTCCAGGCACCACTCCATCCGCATCGACGACGCCTGGTACATCAGCGGCATCTTGTTGACCGGACCATGGCAGCTCAGACAGCCCACGCCCTTGTTCACATGGATGCTGTGGTTGAAATAGACGTAATCCGGCACGTAGTTCACCTTGGTCCACCGCAGCGAGTTGCCCGTGCGGTAGCTCTCCCGCACCGGCTCCAGCATCGGAGCATTTGTCCAGATCTGCGAATGGCAGTTCATGCAGGTTTTGGTGGGAGGAATCCCCGCATAGCTCGACTGCTCCACCGAAGTGTGGCAGTAACGGCAATCGATCCCCAGCCCCGCATTGTGGTGCTGGTGGCTGAACGGCACCGGTTGCGACTGCGCCACTTCCTGGTAGGTAACATACGGCGCCCGCTGGGTTTCCAGCGCCGCCCATAGCAGCACGGTCACCACTACGATCACAGCGAGAATCGACAGCCGCGAAAGGCTATTCGCACTACGATGAAAAATTTGTGCCATGTACGAAGCTTTCCAGTGTTGCGGGTACGGAGCCGATTACCCCGTTCGGCTCCAGGTGCTTGCAGTTATGAAGCTTACGTGTTGCTCGGGTGTGATGCATATCACCCAAGTCGGTGATTATAACAAGTCAGGTTGACTACTCTGCAAGCATTCATTTCGAGTTGCTCGTGGATTGCACTCTGTTGGTGCAATTTCCCACGTTGGCACAGTTTCATCGTTGAAAATCACAACATTTCTTCGCGCTTCGCTGGAAACTTGAAACTCGAAACCTTCTTTCCCTACTCGCTCTCCAGAATCACGTACGCCATCGCCGACTCCGCCGTGTGCGTGATCGACAGATGCGTCCGCACTCCCCCCAGCCTGGCGAAAATTTCCCCGGCCTTTCCATGGAAGACCGCCGTCGGTCGTCCGCCGGGCAATCGCCGCACCTCGATATCACGCCACGTCACCCCTCGGCTCCATCCCGTCCCCAGGGCCTTCATGCCCGCTTCTTTGGCCGCGAAGCGTGCGGCGTAGCGCTCTGCCTTGTTGGCCTTCGATTCGCAATACCGGATCTCGTCCGCCGTGAATACCCTCTCCTTGAAACGGCCTCCAAAGCGCTCAATGGCGTGCGCGATCCGCTCAACTTCCGCAATGTCGACGCCGGTGCCCACGATCATGCCACCACCATACAACATCTCCGCAACTGAATTCCGAGCCTGACCATGGCACTACTACCAACCATCGAAATGACCTTATGTCTATGATTTTGAAACTCTTGTATCTCGATCAAGCAACCCTGTCAGGCTTGGGAGAACAAAAATGTTTGGCCTTTCGCAGTTCCACTGCTATGATTAACTTGCTCGATTGATCGACGTTGTACGCAGCAGTTCCTGCCTCGCAGTATCCCTGCTTGCTCCACAATACGGTCAGATTGCAGCTACATCAATTTGAAGGAACTAGCATCACCATGGAACAAGGAACAGTTAAGTGGTTCAATGACGCGAAGGGCTACGGCTTCATCAGCCGTCAGAACGGCGAAGACGTTTTCGTCCATTACTCTGCCATCCAGGCAGGCGGATTCCGCAGCTTGCAGGAAGGTCAAACCGTTCAGTTCACCGTTGTCAAGGGACCGAAGGGCTGGCAGGCAGAGAACGTACAGCCTGTATAAAAACTCGAGCGAAAGTTCGAGAGGCGGTCCGCTAATCCGGATCGCCTTTCTCTTTTGTGGACCCGAGTCGGCTCAAACGGCCCTTGCGTCTGTGCGCTGAAGCCGTACCCACCCGCTCTTCGCTAATTACTTATTGCTAATTACTAATTACTTCTTCACACTCCCGCCGCCGCCACTCCCGTGTAATACCGCTGCGTGCGCGGCAACTTCGAGGCACACCCCAGCAGAAAGAAGAACAGGGTTGAGACCAAACACACGGCTAACCGCGTCCGTGCCAGCGGCAACGGAGCCAGGTCCATGTACTTCCCCATCCGCCAGGCCGCCCAGTTGACCACCTGCGTCGGAACCACAGTCCAGATCGCAATATAGAACCATGCTCGCTCGGCCCCTTCGCCGAACGTGTCACGCTTGGCGCGCGGAGTCAGGTTCAGCGCCGTCCCTAACACAACGGCCACCGCCAGCGGATAGTAGCCGTACTCGTACATCGCCTTCAGCATCCAGGTTCCCGTGACCGAGGCGACAACCAACCCGGCCACGTTCAGCGCAAACGGAACCGATATGTCGATCCACGCCGCGGTGTAGCACACCACGCGGTACGGCAGGTTCGGCTGGTACACACCGTAGTAATGAATGTACGGCCGCTCCTCGCATCCCGGCATGCGCCCCAACCAACCGCGCCACGCCACGACAACCATGACCATCGCCAGCCAGATCCAATGCCGCCGGTCGGGCCCGTGCGTGTACAGGTCATAGGTGAGCGGGTATCCAGGGAGCACCCAGAAAACCCAGATCCAGATGGGAGTATGGAGAACGCGATAGTACCCCTTGTTGCGTTCCCGGAAGACGGTCTGTTTCATAGATGAGTGTTCATCGTAGCGGCAATCGCGCAGTCCACGCAAACGGGAGCATCACGATTTCTCTTGAGGTGTCGTCCTGAGCGCGATGAGCGGAGCGAACGCAGCCGAAGGACCCCTATTGCTGCAACGATCTCAACTCTGGGTGCCCCTAGACCGCGTCAGCGGGCTAGGATGGGAAGGAGGATGATCCTTCCCTTTCACCAATGGTGCCTGTTCCCGCCGGATTCGGCGCGAAACTTGAAACTCGAAACTTCTTCCTCTGGGTGCTGGGTGTCCCATACAAGCGAAGCTTGTGTGGGGATTTTGGTGGGCGCAACCTACAACCCTTCCAGCGCCTCCGCTATCGCCGCATCCTGTTCCGGCGAGACCGTCCGCAGATCCAGCAGCACCCGCCCATCCTCCACTCTCGCGATGATCGGCGTTGCCCACTCCCGCAACCGCTGCGCGATCGCATCCGCGCTCAGTTCCGGACTCGACACCGCCAGCGCCCGCGTCGGCAGCGTCGCCCCCGGAGCCGACCCTCCGCCAATTACCGAACGCGACGCCAGCACCTCAACCTCGAGCCCTGGATTGCTGATGTGCAGCTTGCGCATGAGATGTTCCGCGCGCTCGTTAATCGTCGCCTCGGTCAGACGAAGCATGCGCAGCGCGGGAATCGAGTCGTAATCCTCCCGCAGGTACGCCAGCAGCGTGGCTTCCAGCGCGGCGTAAAACATCTTGTCCACCCGCAGCGCGCGAAACAGCGCATTGCCGCGAATCTTCGCCACCAGCTCGGGGCTGCTGCTGATCAAACCGGCCTGCGGCCCGCCCAGCAACTTGTCGCCGCTGTAGGTCACCACGTCCACCCCCGCGCGCAGGCTGGCCGCAATTGTCGGCTCGCCCCGCACTCCAACCGACGGCAGGTCGAAAATATCTCCGCTGCCCAAGTCCTCCATCACCGGAACGCCACGTTTCCGTCCCAGTGCCGTCAACTCTTCCAGCGACGGCTGCTCGGTGAATCCGGTAATCGCAAAGTTCGAGCGATGCACCCGCAACAGCAGTTTCGTCCGCTCGCTGATCGCCTGCTCGTAATCTGCGATGCGCGTACGGTTCGTCGTCCCCACTTCGCGAAGCACCGCGCCCGACTTCGCCATCACGTCCGGAATGCGGAATGATCCGCCAATCTCGACCAACTCGCCGCGCGACACGATGACCTCGCCGCCCTCGGCCAACGCGTTCAGCGTAAGCAGCACCGCTGCGGCGTTGTTGTTGACCACGATGGTCGCAACCTTGCGCCCGATCTCGGCGAAAACCTTGGCAAACAAGCGATCCACATGGACATCGCGCTTCCCTCGCTCGCCGGTCGCAAGATCGAGCTCCAGATTGGAGTACCCCTGCGCGACCTCGGCCACGCGCTCCAGCGCCACCCGACTCAGCGGCGCGCGCCCCAAGTTGGTGTGCAGGATCACACCCGTCGCATTGATCACCGGACGCAGCGAATAGGCCATCGATTCACTCAATCGCAGCTCGATATCGCTACCAGCCGTCTCGACTGCGGCTTGCAGCCCGATCTCGTCCAACCTGCCCGCACCAATCTCAACTCGCAGTTGATCGAGAAACTCCCGCGCCGCCTCCGCTGTTGCCGCATGTCCCTCACGCGCTACCAGCGCCTGCATGTCTTCGGCGCGTAGCAATTCATCCACCGACGGCAGAAGGCGAAATTGTTGAGTTTTACGGATGTCGGTCATAGTGAATGCCCGTCCATACGATTCTCGTGCGGCCGCCCTCACCGGGAACCGCTATCGCCAGTGTCGTCCACTTCCCAGCTTGTCTGCCGAACTTCAACCACGCAGCCGTTGGGAAATTCAATGGTGACAGCCAGCGCCGGAACCACATCAACTGTCGCCCGAGTGCCGTCTATAAGACAATACTCAGTCCAGCCGGTGATTTGTCGGCCAGCTCCTCCGTCGAACCAAAAATCGGACGACCCACTTAAATCTCCGACCGTCGGCCTTTCACGCCTGTTCGCGCTCCGTCCAATACACGTCAAGAAGTTTGCCACCGATTGCTCGTCAACGCGGCGTCTGAACATTTCGCCTAAGTCCATAACAGATTCCCTTTTAAGGGTGCCTGGCGGGCGCCCGTCCTCGCAACTCTCTATGGACGACAGCGCCGGGCAAAAGTCGCTTGTTGATGGCTAATCGCTAATGGCTGAACGCCTCTTCACCCCACCTCCACCAGCCCATACCTCCGGTTCCAGTGACTCCGTAAATGCTGCACCGCTCTCCCCATCTCGTCTTTCGAGATTTGTTGGTTCGGTCCTTCCAGCACCAGTCGCGCCTCGCTCCTTGCCAATTCGAGAATGTCGCGATCGCGCAGCAAGTTGGCCACACGAAAGTTCGGCATGCCCGCCTGCTTCGTACCGAAAAACTCTCCCGGCCCCCGCTGCTGCAAATCCAGCTCGGCAATCTCGAATCCGTTTTGGGTGCGTACCATCGCTTCCAGCCGCTGGTCGGCCGCCGGCGAAACCTTGCCGCCCGTCATCAGCACGCAATACGATTGCGCCGTCCCGCGCCCAATTCGCCCGCGCAACTGGTGCAGTTGCGAAAGTCCGAAACGTTCCGCATGTTCCACCACCATGACGCTCGCGTTAGGAACATCGACGCCCACTTCGATCACCGTCGTCGATACCAGCACGTCGATCGCTCCCTGCTGAAAGCTCGCCATAGTCGGGGCTTTCTCGTCGGCGCTCATGCGCCCGTGCAGCAGTCCCACGCGCAGCCCCGCCAGCTCATGTTTGCGCAGTCGCTCATACATCTTGATCGCGGCCTTCAGCTCGCCTTCCATCGCGCCCTCGTCGATTACCGGATAAACGACGTACGCCTGCCGCCCCGCCGTCACTTGCTTGCGCACGAAGTCCCACGCTTGCGGGGCTGCATCGTCGGTCACCCGCCGCGTCTTGATCGGTGTCCGTCCCGGCGGAAGTTCATCCAACACGCTGGTATCCAGGTCGCCGTAAAGTGTTAGCGCCAATGTCCGCGGAATCGGCGTCGCCGTCATGACCAGCACGTCGGGCTCGGCCTGGTTGGTTTTCTTCATCAGCCGGAAGCGTTGCAGCACGCCGAAACGGTGCTGTTCATCCACGATCACTAGTCCCAGTTTGTCGAACTCGACCGACTCTTGGATCAGCGCGTGCGTTCCGATCACCAGTTGCGCGTTGCCCTGCTCGATATGATGCCGCACCTGCTTCTTGTGCCCCGCCTCTTGCGATCCCGTCAGCAGCACAATGCGATAGCCCGCGCCTTCCAGAATCCGCCGCGCCGAAAGGTAATGCTGTGTCGCCAGGATTTCCGTCGGCGCCATCAGCGCCACCTGGTATCCGTTCTCGATGGCGATCACCGCCGCCTCGAACGCCACGATTGTCTTGCCCGATCCCACATCGCCCTGCAGCAGCCGCCGCATGGGCGCGGGATCCTTCATGTCCTCGACAATTTCTTTCAGCACCCGCTTCTGCGCGTTCGTAGGATGGAATGGCAAAATCCGCTTCACCGCCGCCCGCACCCGCTCGTTGATCGCGAAGCTTACCCCGCTCTGCGCCCGCATCTTGCGCCGCTTGAGTTCCAGCCCGAGTTCGAGAAAGAACAGCTCCTCGAAGATCAGCCGGAACAAGGCCGGCGTACGCGCCGACTGCAACTTCGTCAGGCTCTCTCCCACTTCAGGCCAGTGCGCTTGCCGGAACGCCGTCCGGCGATCGATCAGCCCCATGCGCCCACGCACCACGCGCGGAATCGCATCGGCAACATCCTGGTCGAGTAGCTCCAGCATGCCGTGAACGATGCGGCGAAACCAGCGCGCCGTCAGCTTTCCCTTGCCCGCGGTTTCGTAGATGGGAACGATCCTCCCCACCTCCAGCGACTGCCACTTGCGCTCTTCCTCGTCGCCATTGCTGCCATCTTCTGTTGGGTCGTGCAGAATTTCGAACTGCGGCTGCATGATCTGGAAGCGATGATCGCGCCCCCGCTCCGGCGCCTCCACCTTGCCGTAGAGCGCGACGAGTTGTCCGGCGTGAAACTTGTCCTGCAGATACGTCGCGTTAAACCAGATGCACTTCAGCGTGTCGCGCCCCTGCCCCACCGTCATCTCGAAAATCGGCATGCGACGCATGCGAATCAGCCCGGACGTCCGCACCTCCGCGATGACGCTGGCCATCTCGCCCGGCCGCAACTCGCCAATGCCGCGAGGATTTAACCGGTCTTCGTAGCGGAACGGCAGGTAATACAGCAGGTCCTCGACATTGGTGATGCCCTTCTCCAGCAGCATTTCGGCAATACGCGGGCCGATGCCTTTGACGAATTGCACGCTGGTAGAAAGATCGAGCACAGTGCGATGGTAAATCAGAGCTGGCAACACCAAGTGGGTCCTAGACCGCGTCAGCGGGCTAGGGTGGAAAGGGAGATGTTCCCTTCGTCATAGCAAGCGCTGACTACTGCCGCGTTCGAATCAATCGCTGTCTTTCTCCGTCAATCCGGGCGAGGACGCATGCCGGTATCCCATCGAAGCGCTGTATTGGCACTTCGTGGGATGGCAGTGCGCATCCGAGTCGAAGCACCTGCCCGCAGCGAGACCGAACAGGACTCTTCCTTGTTCATCGTGCAACGCGAAGGGCGGGCTGCCGACTCCATCTGATACCCAAGCCGCGCAGCAGCGACTGAGCCGTTAGCCCGGGGCGCAAGTCCCGGGTGCGCTGGCGAAAAGATTGCGCCGGGCCGCGTAGCGGCGCACTCCGCAACAACGTGGAAGAATCCCATTCCGTCCGATCTTCTACACTGGGACTCATCCCATGCCCCACCGCATCCTCAAACAATTCGTCGCCATCCTGGCGGGCAACCTGCTCTATTTCTTCGTGCTCACCCCCTACCTGCCTCCCGCCGCGCGCCATACTCCCTACCATCTGGACTGGGGATTGCTCGTCGATCTCTGGATCTGCCTTGTCATCTACGGCCTCATCGAACTGTTGCTCCGATTGTGGCGCCGCCGCGCGAATACTCCCCGCAATTAAGCGCGCCAAAAACATTTGGGGAGCCCGCAGGCTCCCCGTATGTCGTCAACTCTCTTCGTGCTCAGAGGTGCTGAGGGTTCGTCCCCTTAAAAATGTCTTGCCAGTCGCGCTTTTCCTGCTCCATATCTTTCTTGAACTGCTCCATCTGCTTCTGGAATTCCGGCTGCATTTCTTTCATCGACTTCGAGATCTCGCGCGCCATGTCCGCCAACTCCTTGGCGGTTGGCTTCATGCTGTCGGCCATCTGCACGGCGTCTCTCTCCATCTGCGGAGCCATTTTTTCCACCTCTTGGCGCACCTGCTCGGTCTGCTTTCGCATTTCCGCCGCCTGCTTGCGCAGCGCTTCGGCCTGTTTCTTTATCTCCGGAGTCGCAGCTTTCATCGCAGCATCGGTCTGTTTGCGTATCTCCTCTGCTTGCTTTTTCATGTCAGGTAGCGCGTTCTTCGCCGCAAGCTGCGCCTGCCGATTGATTTCGTCGATCTGGTCCTGGTCAAGCTGCGCCAGTGTCGTCGTGTCCAGCACATTCTCCGCGAACGCGGGGCCCAGTTCCTGCATTTCCTCCGCCATGGCCTGCATGTCCAGGTCGAAGCCATCCCACGCTTCGTCCTGCAACTTCGAGCTGTTGGCCGGCAGGTTCATTTCAACGTTCTGCTCTCGCTTGTCGCGCACGATCCCCAGAGTGACCTTGCCACTGCCGGATTTCAGGGCCCGGCGCCAATCCGATATATCATGCACCGTCTCGTTGTTGACCCGCACGATCACGTCGCCAGCCTTTAGTCCAGCCGACGCGCCCGGGCTGCCCTTTTCCACCGAGCGCACCAGCACGCCTTTGTTTTGCGCAACGCCAAAAAATTCGCTCAATTGCGGACTCAATGGTTCCACCACGATCCCGTTCCGCGAGGAAATCACCGTATAGCCCGGGACGTCCACATCGGGATACATCCGCGGCGGAACCGGCGGAGCGGGTGGAACAAAGCCCATGCTTCCCATCGGTGGAACCGGGGGTTTGGGCATGTGCGCCATCTGCTTCCAGTCGCCCAGCGTCACTTTCACCTCTTTGCTCTGCCCGTCGCGAATGACGGTCATAGAGACGATCGCGCCCGCCGCGCTGGAATGGATCACGTCCGCGAACTGGTCTGGTCCGCTGACCGGCTTGCCGTTGAAAGCCGTCACGATATCGCCACTTTTCAGTCCCGCGCGGCATGCCGGTCCATCCTGGTCCACGCCCGTGATGGCTGCGCCATTGCCGTCCTTCAAATGCAGTGCAGCCGCTTTCTCGAGAGAAACGCTCTCCACCATGACACCCAGGTACGCAGTGGAATGAACGTCCCATGGCGACGGGGGCAATGGAACCGCACCTGCCGCAGGTACAACACCGGTCATACCCAGCATCAATGCAGCCGATAGTAATCGTTGCGAAACTCTATGAGTGACCATGACTCGACCTCTTCCTACTGCCCGCGCCGGATGTCGATCTGCCCGATGGTGGTTCGCACCCGCAGAATCGGACCTCCGCCATTCAATCGTCCCTCGGCAAACATCGATTTCGGACCGAAGTTTCCGCCCTCGGAAGTAATGGCCAGCCCGGGGAATGCCGACGTGATCCCCTTTCCGTTGGCTAACTCGGTCGAGGCGTGCACGCTCATACCCAGATTACCCGGCACGTAAACCACCACATTCCCCGCCGCTGTATGCAGGTAGGAATCCTGAAAATGATTAGGCCCGGCGACGAACTGCACGGTAATCGCGCCCGCTCCCGTCTCCACCTGTGCACCCTGTCCAACTTTGAGCAACTCAACCGTCCCGCCGCCCGTGATGACCCGCACACTGCCCTGCGCGCTGGCTAGCCGGACACTTCCGGCGTTGGTCTCTGCCAAAACTGACCCGATCACATCGCCGAGATTCAGGTTCCCGCCCCCTGAATTCGCGCGCAGGTCGCCATTGCATTTGTTCACATCGATATTGCCGGCTCCGGTTTCCACGGACGTTCCACCCGATGTGCCGATGCGCACCCGGCCGCCACCCGTCTTCACCATGACCTGCCCGTTCACTCGCTCCACCGATACATTGCCGCCACCACTCTGCAGATACAAGTCGGAACCCACGCTGCCGGCTTCCATGATGCCGCCGCCGCTGGTGATTCTCACCGAACCGGAAACGTCATCCAGCTTCACGCCTCCAGCGCCGGTGACACCGATCACGCTTCCGGAGATTGCATTGAACGCCAGCGAACCCGCGCGTGTCTCCACCTTCACTGCTTGCGTCAGCCGCGGAATCTGCACGGCTACATCCGCGGTCAACCGGTTCACATTGCGGCCCGCCAGCCTGCCCTCCAGCACCACCGCATCGCCCACCTTGCTTACTGAAAACCGCAACTGCTGAAACTGCCGCCGCGCGGCCTCTTCCGAGTCCGCTGAGCAGCGCTTGCGCACCACGTAGGAAACCTGCGCTGCGCTGCCCTGCACCTGGAACGAGCCCAGGTCGGTGAAGGCCCGGAACTCGCGTCCCGCCGCCAGGCTACCCGTTGTCTCTTCGACCCAAGAATTGCCGTCGCGAAACACCCGTGAGGTTTGCGCGCACAGCGGAATCGCTACCGCCATCGCCAGCCACAGGGCCGCAGTACTCCAGCGGCGGCCGGCCGCCGCTTCGAATTGGGAGCCCAGCTTCATGGAAGTCGTCAGTACACCGTCGGCATCGAAGCCAGCACGCGTTTCGACTCCGCGCGAATGTACTCGCTGGGATCTTCCTTGGCCAGCTGCTGCAGTGCCATGCGCACGCTGCTGTCGGTTTTCACCGGCTCCAGAGAGTGCAGCGCGCCGCTGCGCACACCCAGGTTGTTGTCATTCAACAGTGCTTCCAGCACCGCGTTGCGCACCCGGATGTCCTCCTTCACAAACGATCCCAGGGCATCCAGCGCGTGTAAACGCACGCCGGGGTTGCTGTCCACGCGCATCGCGTAGGTCAGCACTTCCCGCACGCGGGCGTCGTCCGCCTTGCTCGCCAGCGCGTCCACCGAGTTCAGCCGCACGCCGGAATTGTCGTTGCTACGGGCGGCATAGACCAGCATGTCCTGCATCTTCGGATCGTTGACCGTACCCTGCAACGATTCCGGCAACACCCGGTCGTACTGCACTTTCACATTGTTGGTCGTGGGATCTTTCTCGATGGAAGTGATGCCGCTGATGGAAGCTTCCTGGTGAATCTCCGGAGACACCGGATTGGCGTTGTGCAGGGCCTTATACATCGCCCCCAGCCCGCCGCCAAAGCCCACGATAAAGATGGCCGTCGCCAGCGCGGGAGAGAACCTCACCTGCCGCAGCCATGCCGTGGGATCGAAAGCCAATCGTTGATACCAGGCGCGATGCGGATGGGTCTGTTCCAGCGCTTCCTGCAGGCGCATGCGCGCCGCCGCCAGGAAACTCGCCGACGGCTCCTCCACCGGCAACGTGCTCATCTGCGCCTGAAACTCCTGTTGCTCGGCAAGTTCCGCCGCGCAGGCCTGGCAGCGCGCAATGTGCTGCTCCGCCTCGTGCCGCGCGTCATCGGCCAGCTCGCCGTACAGATACAGCGTGATGTTCTGTTGCACCCAATCGCAATTCATACTTCCATCCTTACAGTCTTCCCGCTGGGTGCCCCATTCTGTCGCCCGCTTCAGCGGACGACAGGGTGGGGTCCTTACCGTGCGTCCTTCAACGCGGCCCGCAGTTTCTGCGTCCCGCGGAACAGCGTGTTCTTCGCTGTCTCTTCCGTCGTATTCAAAATCTCGCCGATGGTGCGCAGCTTCAAGCCCTGGTAATGCTTCATCTCGAATACCATGCGCTCGCGCGGCGTCAGCTTGGTCAGCGCTTTCGCAATCCTTCTGCCCAGCTCGCGGCGCATCAAGTCTTTTTCCGGACTCGCCCCCGAGCGCACATCCGCCACCTGATCGAGCATGTCAAAGCTCTCGCCGTTGGAATCCGTCACCACTCCCGAATCTTCCTTCCTCACCTGCCGTTTGCGCAGTTGATCGAGGCAGAGGTTGGTGACGATGCGATAAATCCAGGTGTAGAACGAACACTCGAAACGGAAGCTGCCGATGTTCCGGTAGGCCTTGAGAAACGCTTCCTGGTAAATGTCCTGCGCGTCCTGCTCGGAGCGCGTCATGTGATACGCCAGCCGCAGCACCGGGCCATCGTACTGGCGCACCAGTTCCTCGAACGCAGCATGGTTGCCGCGCTGGGCCTCTCGGATCAACTCCGCGTCGTTCACTCGGCTCTGGGACTGCCCTGCCATGCCCTCACGATCAGAGGGAGTCGTGGATAACGTCTCGCTCGCCCCCCGCGAGGTCCCGGCCAGGTGAAGCCCCGGGCCAACCGTGAAGGGAACTGCTACCGCGTCGGTCGCCATGTTGGTTTCTGCCCGTCTCCGGATTGCAGGTCTAATCGTTACCCTGCAATACCATAGACGGCAGCTCAGCCAAAGCGTAAGCGGCCATTATAGTGGTTCCGAATCGCTTGATTCGCAGGCGCTTCGCCCGTGTACCAGCCTGCACACTCGAACTAATAAAGTAAGACGATTGCGACAGTCGGTTAGTTCCCGCTTGCACTCCGCCTGGTGAGCGGAATCGGCATCGCTTTATCGCTGAAGCTCCGCTTCAGAGTGCGCGAACGCACGTAAGTTCGACGTGCGACGGTGGTACAAACCAACGAAAAGCAAGCCCTGCCGGGGCGGCTCGGTGTTGCCCAACGCGGAACTGAAGGCGAAGTGCTGGGTAAAGTGGGAAAACGATTCCAAGCCCCCGGGACGGTACATTCTTAACTAGGAAGAAAGTTGCTTCGGCCACCCCAAAAGCGAAATGGCCAGACACGGCGTATCGCCTTGCCTGACCATCGAAGAACAATATAGCACATTTTGGCCAGTTTCGTACACCTTTAGTCGATTTTATATTGTCTTTGCAATCAGAGGTTTATCCCCAACTGTTGCGCTTTTGAGGGATTGACATGTAAATAATACCCGACGGCGTGAAGAACCGAGATCGGCCCTAGCGGCAGGTTTCGCCGCACGCAACTATCAGCACTCCCTCGATGTGTTGCCCTTCGGCCAGAGGCAGCTTCTGTTGAGAACCGAAATCCATCCCATCGTTCGTGCGGCCGTTCACAGCAGGATGGAACCGTAGAAAGTAGTTCCCCGGCCCCAGCATCGAGAACGAAAACATGCCATCGGCCGCGACGATGTCCAACGGCAAGCCTTCCTGTCGGCTACGCAGATTTCTAGCGTCACGGTCGGCCCACTCCAGCAAAACGACGCCCTTTACAGGACGGCCCTGTGGGTCAACCACCAGTCCGCTGATTCGTCCGTCCCAATACAGGTGGATGTCTTGCTGGCAACTGCCGGCTTCCTCGACAGTAACCCGCATGGGTTTGTTCTCCTCGCGATTGCGGGTCGTGGTATGCAGCGGAAGTTGCGGTTGAATTTGGTATTCCCCAGCACGCAGGTCGGCAAATTCATAGGCGCCTGTCTTGTCAGTCACGGTCGCGAATTCCGTGCCGTTAGGCCCTTTCACCTCGATCGGAACGCCCGCTGCCGGCTTGTAGTGCAACTCGCCGCGTTTGGTCGAGGAATCTTCTGGCACCCTCAACACGGTTCCGAAGAGCGCTGCCATTGCCGCTCCATCACTGAAACTCTTAGCCGCCTCGAGTTGCTGGATGAGCGCCCCGGCCATCACTTCTGCTTGCGTGCGAGTGCATATGTTCGTGTTCAACTTGCCCTTGTACCAGTGCGCGAATACCAGGTAGGTTTGCCCGATCTCGAATGGGTACGTACACATGCCCGCCCCGGTATCGAGAGCGGCCTCCGCGCCGGAGACGCCGTGAAATGCCTCGCGAACGGAGAACGTCGTGGTTTGCGGATAATCCGATGATCTGGTTCCGTCGGGGTTGAGGTTGTCGCCCGTGACCTGCGCGATAACCGTGCCGAGAAAGATGGCGTCGTCGTTGAGCATCAGCTTGCAGCCAGGATCGCTGACACAGCTACAACCGTAGCTGACAACGGAACCGAGCAGAACGAGGACGATCGGCGCGACCAATCTGCGGCATCGCATGGGTACCTTGCCTCCGATGCAACGATGCATGCAGTGTAGCTCGGACATGGCCCATTGCAATGGGCTCGTGGAATGGCTGCCGGCAGCGTAGATCAACCTTCCCAGATACAAACGACTGCGTTCTTCTAAAGCTCAGTTCTGTGCGAACGCAGGTTGCGAGAACGCTCCATTGGGAGGCAACTCAAACTCGAACAACACGCCCTTTTGTTCTTCCATAGACCTGCGCGTAGAGGAAACCATCTTCCATTTACAATCACATCCAGCCATGCGGATCACGTCTATCTTCGCTGTAACCCTGACGATCGCTGCCTTCGCGGCCGCGCAGGACCGCCCACTCGCACCACCAGCAGCGCCTCCAGCTTCACCTGCGGCTTGGCCCACCGCGCAGTTTGCTGCTACCGCCGCCAAGGATCCCGGAGTGCAGAAGGCGAAGCAGATCCTCGACGACATGATTCGCGCCCTGGGCGGAGACGCTTATCTGACCCTGCGGGACATGAAGGTCGAGGGACGCAGCTACCCCTTCTACCATGGTCGTCCGAACGGCCTGGGCACCGTGTACTGGAGATTCTGGCAGTGGCCCGACCAGGAGCGCATTGAACTCACCAAGCAGCGTGATGTCATTGAACTCTACCTCGGCGACAAGGGCTACGAGATCACATACAAGGGCACGGCAACCCAGGATCCCAAGCTGGTCGCCGAGTACCTGCGCCGTCGTGATCACTCGCTGGAGACGGTAATCCGATCGTGGTTGCCGGCCCCGGGCTCGATGATCCTTTACGAAGGCACGGCGATCGTCGAACAGACGCTGGCCGATAAGATCACGATCCTGAATGCTTCGAACGACAGCGTGACGCTGGCCATCGATCCCCGTACCCATCTGCCATTAAAGAAGACCTATAACTGGCGTGACCCAGCCGATCGCCAATTTGATGAAGAGTCGGAGGTTTGGGGCAACTACAGGATCGTCCAGGGAATCAACACGCCGTACAGCACGGTGCGCATGCTGAACGGCGAGATGAGCGGCCAGCGTTTTATCAACAATGTGAGTTACAACAACGGATTCGATCCCGCCATGTTCCAGACCAAGGGCATGACGTACAACCAGCCGAAACCACCCGAATCGAAACCGTAGTTCGCCACCTGGACAGCCGGAATTTCGGTGGTTTGTACCACTGTCGCCAACCGGGCCCAGTGCTCACATACAGTCAGCGCACCACCGCTAATGGCAGAAATGGAGGATTTGCACGGCACGGCCAAACCGGCTGCTGGAAGCGTCGAATAGCCGGTCCCTCGCCAGCTACGACGGGATGACAACCCGTTCGAGCTGGCAAGACTCCCAGTTGTCCGCAGCCTTGTAAGGTGCGGGTAATCCTCTGCCGTTTGGCACAGCGGGACCGGGTCGCCGTCACAAATTGTTGACATTCGTGGCCGCAAAAGCGTCTAAGCTAATCCGGCGAGCCGCGATGCACGTACTACTTTTTATGCACCTTTGGGTTTCAGGCTGGGTCTATACTTACAGGTAGAAAATGTCCACCCCGGTTTTGACCAAGGCGGAGGCAGCAAAGCCCCCGACCGTCGAGCAGAAACACGATATCCTGCCCACCCTCTTCGGAGAAGGACAGGGTCTCTATCCGCAGCGCAAGGACACTTTCGTCTATTCGTTTATCCTGCACATGATCGCGGCCGGACTGCTGATCTGGTCTGGGCATTGGGTGGTGACTCACCAAGACGAGATCAAGCAGCAGGTGGTGGGATTGGTGACCGACGTCAGTCCGTACCTGCCGCTCCCTGTATCGAAGACGCGTGCCGGTGGCGGCGGAGGCGGTGGCGATCGCGACAAGCTGCAGGCCCCCAAGGGCGCGTTGCCCAAGCTCTCCAAGGATCAGATCGTGCCTCCCGCGATTGTGGTGCGCAATGAAAATCCCAAGCTGGTGGTAGAACCCACCGTGGTGGTGCCGCCTGAACTCAAACTTCCTACCGTGGGAGCGCTGGGCGATCCACTGTCTAAGGTGATTGGCCCACCGTCGAACGGCACAGGCTACGGCGGCGGAATCGGCAGTGGCAGCGGTGGCGGCGTGGGATCCGGCAGCGGCCCTGGCGTTGGTCCGGGACACGGCGGCGGTTACGGTGGCGGAGCCTATCGCGTGGGCGGCGGAGTCAGTGCGCCGAAAGCGCTCTATGCGCCTGATCCGGAGTACTCGGAAGAAGCCCGCAAGGCCAAATACCAGGGTACCGTGGTGCTGTGGCTGGTGGTAAGCGCCGATGGGCGGCCGCAGCAGATCCGCATTCAGCGCGCGCTCGGCATGGGTCTGGACGAGAAGGCCATCGAGGCCGTCAAGCAGTGGAAGTTCGAGCCCGCCCGCAAGGACGGCCAGGCCGTTCCAGTCATGATCAACGTGGAAGTCAACTTCCGGCTGTACTAGCAGGTGGCTTTCGCCAGCATCCGCATTTTCATTCTCGAAAGACACCCGCGATTCGTTATACAATCGCTGCGCTTTGGGAAGTCCCCCCTCGGGCATCCCAGGTCAATCCATTCACAAAAGAGGACGTCCCATGCTTCAACGCAAAATTTCGCTTGTGTTCGCCCTGGCAATGCTCGCAGCTGTGGCCGTGTCCGCGGTGGCGCAGGAAACCAAACAGCCCAGTGCGGCGCAGGCAGCACAGCAACAGAAAATGAAGGACTGCAACGCGCAGGCAACCGCCAAGAGCCTGAAAGGTGACGAGCGCAAGACGTTTATGTCGTCTTGCCTGAGCGGCACTCCAGCGGCCAGCCCCACCAAGATGACGCAGCAGGAGAAGATGACGGCGTGCAACAAAGAAGCGGCCGCCAAGAACCTGAAGGGCGACGCACGCAAGTCGTTCATGTCGACGTGCTTGAGCGGCTCGACGAAGTGAAGTAATGGCAGCTTAGCGCAAGCTACAAGACCCGGGTGCGCGCCGGAGGGATCCGGCGTGCGCCCGGGATTTTGTTTGGTGCGGTGGGCGGCGCGCCACTTCAAGGGTGCATTCTAAGCCTTGCGGGTGATAGCGGCTTCAGCCGCTGAGGTAACGGAACCTACTTACCTCAGGCGCTAAAGCGCACTACACAAATTAAGGCTGACTATGCACGGTTGAATGCGTGCTCCGCCCGCCACTTGTAATCGCGGCTGGAAACTATGCTAGCTGCGGATCTTCTTGGCCAGCGGCGCGACTCTCTCTTTCGCCGCGTCAGCCCAGTCGGACGCTTTGGCGGCCAAGTCGGAACCCTTTTCCGCCCAGTCGCCGGCCTGTTCGCTCCAGTCGCCAACGCGATCGCGCAAGCCGTCGGCTTTGCGCTTCAGCTCGCGGCGCATCTGCTTGCCGGTCTTGGGCGTCATGAGTGCGGCGGCGATCGCTCCGGCCGCAAACCCGGCTACCAGCAGGGCCAGCCCAATGACTATGGTGTTGCTACCCGAAGGGCGGTACTCGCCCTCGCTTACCAACTCATCGATTTCTTCGCTCATGCATATCTCCTCTGGTGAAGATGTTACATCGAATCGCCGTCGGCATGGACCGTAGCCCGTGGGCGATTTCCCTAATTGCGCGCTGCGCATGTAAAATCAAGTGTTTAGCCCCTGAGCTGCCCGTTTTCCTGGCGGCGGCTCTCCCAAGCCAAGAAGGAGTTTCACGAGTGTCAATACCAGCCACACAAATGCGTCCCGGCATGGTCATTAAGCACAACAACGACCTGCACACGGTTTTCAGCGTCGAGCACCGCACCCCGGGCAATCTTCGTGCTTTCATCCAGGCCAAGCTGCGCAACCTGCGCACCGGCGCCATGTTCGAGCACCGTTTCCGCTCCAGCGACGCCATCGACAAGATCACGGTTGACCAGGTGCAGATGGAGTACCTCTATCAGGACGGCGAAAATCACGTGTTCATGAATACCGAGAACTACGAGCAGCTCCACCTCGGCAAAGACGTGCTGGGCGACGCGGTCGAGTACCTGACCGCGAACCTGCAGATCTCCGTCGAGTTCTTCGACGATAAGCCGGTGGGGGTGGAGTTGCCGCAGACTGTCGAACTCACCATCGTGGAGACCGAGCCGGGATTGAAGTCGGCGACCGCCAGTAGTGTCACAAAACCGGCCAAGACTGAAACCGGGCTGGTCGTATATGTTCCGCCGTTCATTAACGAAGGCGAGAAGATCCGCGTGGACACCTCTGACGGCGCCTACCTGTCGCGTGCCTGAGGGGAAACATCTTCGATCGCGCGTCGTGTGCATTTCCGTGTTACTATCCACGCGTTCCAGTCCACAGGCTAAATTCGCTGGCTGCGCTGAACCAGGTCCCTTTTGACTCTGGTTGTCAGCGCGAAATGGCTTTCGAAGACGGCCTATCGCAGAAAGGTGGCTGACATGAAGAAGATGCTCTTCGCCGCACTGTGCCTTATCCTGGCGCTTCCCGCCGTTGCCCAGGACAAACTAGACAAGCGTATAGCCGAGTCAACCACGGTTCTTGCCAACATTATCGACAAGCCCAATGGAATACCCAGGAGTCTTCTTGACAAGGCGGAGTGCGTCCTTGTCTATCCCGGTGTAAAGAAAGTAGGCGTTGGAATCGGTGTGGGTTACGGCCGTGGTGTGCTTATCTGCCGCAGCGGTAAGACGATGGATGGCAACTGGGGGGCCCCAGTCCTGTACACCCTCGACGCGAATAGTCTGGGGGCGCAATTGGGCAGTACCTCGACCGATTACGTGTTGCTGGTCATGAGCGAGAACGGTGCGGACAAGGTCCTCTCGGGCCAGCTAAAGCTGGGCGCGGATGCGAGTGCTGCGGCAGGACCGGCTGGGGCCCAAGCCGTCGGCTTCAACGATCCTAAGATCGATATTCTGACCTATTCGCAGACAAAAGGGTTGTTCGCAGGCGCGTCGTTGGGCAGCGCAACCATGGGCGCTGACAACAAGGCCGACCAACAACTGTATGGCAAAACGGTTGATGCCGTGGAGATCATACGGGGAGATGTCCCGGTCCCAGCTACGGCTAAATTGTTAGTCGATATGCTGAATAAAGTGTCGCCAAAGAAGATGTAGTCGCCTCGGTGGCTGCGATCCTGCATTTCTGGGCGGGCGAAGTTCTGGTTCGTGCGTCCGAGAGGGTTCGGGGCCAGGCTCTGAATCGTTAACGCCGTCTCCCCTTGATCCGTCCCAAATCTGTGGTGGCATCCCTGGAAATGGAGAGTCTTTTCAGGGATGCGCCCTTCGGGCGTTAGGTACGTCAGGCCGTGGATAGCCCCGCGCCTAACAAAATAAACAAGGTGGGTTGTTTCAACGGCAAGCTGGAGGGCGCGGCACTGCCGCAATCTGTCGAGCTTAAAATCGCGGAGACTTAACGGAATTGAAATCAGCTAAGGCTTCGCCTGCCAGCAAGCCAGGCAAGACCGAAAGAGGGCCGGAAGTTCAGGTTCCGCCGATCGCTAACGAAAGCGAGTCTGTTCGCGTGGACACCCAGGAAGGGGGCGCACCCGTTGCCGGCTACACCCCCAATTTGAATCAATCAAGACAGCCGTCCGAATTGTGGTCGGACGGTTTCTTGTTACTCGTGCTTGCCGCCCTTGCTGTTCAAGAGGTCGACTAGGGTCTGACCCGCGGGCGACGCCTTTACGTCTTTTCCCGCAACGACTTCCGCTGCGCTGGCTGGTTTGCCATAGAGGCGTTCGTTGGCGTTGGAGTCCGGACTCAGCGAAGCTCCATCCAGCGACACACCGGCGAACAAACCCGACGAACGGCTGTAAGTCAACATATCGGCGGAGTTCATGGCACTGCCAACCGAAGCACCCGGACCCGCTGCCGCGCTGACATCGGTACCAACCTTAACCTTGCTGTTCAGCACCTTGTCCACCGCGGTCGATGACATCACAGCGATGATGTAATCCGACGCGGTTCCGCCAATCTGAAAGCCGGCACTGGCGCCGCCAATGCTGTACATGGCAGGAGGCGACCATTTGCCGCTGAAGTCTTTGCCCATACGACACACCATGGGGCCGCGACCGCCGCTTCCGCCGATGCCGACTGCGAATTTCTTCACACTGGGCAGAATGATGATGCAATCAGCCTTGGCCAGCACACTGGGCGGCACGTCCTTGTTGCCGACCATCGCCTGAAGTACGGCCGTGGCATTGCGGATGGTTTGTTCATCGTCCACCTTGTTAGCGGCCCAAACGGGCAGGGCAATCGCCAGCAGGCAAGCAGACGCCAGCAGGTAAGACAGAAGTTGGTATCGGTTTCGCATTGTCGTGTAGGTCCTCCGTATGTCAATAGGTATTTGTAGGATTCAATGGCGCGGCGCTGACCGCCAATCAGCACGATATCATTGGTCGGTCCGTCCGACAAGGCACGGACGACGGCTGTTGACACGCCTGTCAAACAGACGCCATGCCCGCCACGCAGCCCCGGGCTCCGGTTGCGGCAGTTTCCCGGGCCGTTTATCTTGAATCTTGCCTATGAGTAACGATCTGGAAACCCGCCGCTTTGTTGTCACCGGACGCGTCCAGGGCGTCGGCTTCCGCTGGTTTGTGGAACGGGAAGCCGCGCTGTTGAACCTGACTGGATGGGTGCGCAATCGCGAAAACGGCACCGTCGAGATCATGGCCACGGGCCCCCGCGAGCAATTGACCGCCCTGCTTGGCCGGCTGCGTGAAGGTCCCCGCGCTGCCCGCGTGGACGATGTCGCGGTATCGCCGGCGCCGTTTCTGGACGCGAAATCATTCGGCATCGAAGGAGCGTGGTAGCCCATGCCCGTTAAGGCGCAGAATTGCGACGATCTGAAGACACTCATCCGCGAAGTTCCTGATTTTCCCAAGCCCGGCATTCTCTTTTACGACATCACTACGCTGCTCAAGGACCGCCTGGGATTCGCCCGCCTGATCGACGCGCTCACTGAGCACTACATCGACAAACGCATTGATGTGGTGCTGGGCATCGAGGCGCGCGGTTTCATCTTCGGTCCGGCGCTGGCCTACCGACTCAACGCGGGTTTCGTCCCCGTGCGCAAGCCCAAGAAGCTTCCGGCGGAGGTGCTGCGCTGGACCTACGATCTGGAGTACGGCAGCGACACCTTGGAAATTCATAAGGACGCCATCACACCTGGGCAGCGGATCCTCATCTGCGATGATCTGCTGGCCACCGGCGGAACTGCCCGCGCCGCAGCGGAAATGGTGAAATCGCTGGGCGGCGAAATCTGCGGACTCAGTTTTGTGGTGGAACTCGATGGCCTGAAGGGCCGAGACAAGCTGAAAGAGTACGACGTGTTCTCGCTGTTGCACTACGAGATGTAGGGCGGTGAGATCCTGGAACTACCAGATCGTCTTAACGAGTGGGGATGCCTGTATCCGCTCGTCGGCGGTGACCAGGGCAACGCCCTCGGCGCGTGCCGTAGCCGCGATGATTCGGTCCATGGGATCGGATGGGAAACCAGGCGGGAAGTGAGCGGTTAAGACGGCGATATCAAGCGTGATCGGCAGGATGATCACGTTTTCGGTGTACTCCCGAAGCGATGCCTCAAGATTGCCGCTGTAGTCCACCCGTCCGCGAGCAAACAGGTTCGCCAGTTCCACCAGGCTTATCACCGAGATCGCTGTTCCGCCGGCGCGCCCGGCACGCTGCAATGCAGAGGTTGCTGCCCTGCTGAGTCTTCGCGGTTCCAGTTGCGACCACACCAGGACGTGGGTATCAAGAAGTATCATTTCAGCATGTCGTAATCTTCCAGCGGGAACACTGGCTCCAGCAGGTCACCATGGATGCTGTACTTGCCCTGCAACCTGCCCAGCAGGGAACCCCCTGTCGGCGCAGGGTAAGGGACGAGCGCCGCCTTGGGGTCTCCCCTCTTGGTGACCACTACCATTGACCCGGTCTTATTGACCTCATCGATTAGACCCAGCACCTTGGCCTTGAACTCGCCCGCGGCCATCTGTCGCAGGCCGCCGGGCCTCGTTGCCGCCTTCGGGTTCTTCTTCTTGGCCAACGTTGTTTTGTTCATGACCACATCCTTATGACCATGGTCATTTTAACATGACCACTCGCCGTCCGTGGATGGTGTACTTGCCCTCCAGCACAATCCCGATCGCCTCGGAATAGGCGATATGCTCCTGCTCCAGGATGCGTGCGGCCAGTGTGTGATCGTCGTCCGAGTCGAGCACAGGCACGACTCTCTGCAGGATGATCGCGCCATGATCGAGGCCGGCGTCCACAAAGTGCACGGTGCAGCCCGAGACCTTCACTCCATAGTCGAAGGCCTGCTTCTGCGCGTCGAGTCCGGGAAACGCCGGTAACAGCGATGGATGAATGTTCAAGATCCGATTGGGAAACTGCTGCACGAACCATGGCGACAGCAACCGCATGTATCCGGCGAGGCAGACCAGTTCGACCTGGTGCTCGCGCAACGCGACGACCATCTCGCGGTCATGCTCCTCGCGCAGCTTGCCCTTCGACGGGATGACCAGCGCCTTGAGCCCGCGCCGCCGCGCCGAGTCGAGTCCCGGCGCGTCCGTCTTGTTCGAGATGACGACAGCAAGGTCCGCGTCGAGCTTTCCCGAAGCGACGTTGTCGGCGATGGCCTCAAAGTTCGATCCGCGCCCGGAGAGAAGTATGCCGAGGTTCTTCATGAACGTGGTTCCCGGTGCTGCGAAGATGATATAGCGCGCGACCGTAATTCATGAAGAATCGCTCAACTCCCTCATTTTGACGACTAGAATTGGCTCGTTGGTATTCAGGAGAGCCTTATGAAACGTCGGGCATCTGTACTTATCCTCGCAATTCTATTGGCGCCGGGCCTGTTAGGGTTCGCGCAGGACATCGATAAGAAGGAAGCAGCCGAAGCGGTCGCCGGCAATTGGCTGAACCTGGTGGATTCGGGGGCCTACGCCCAGAGCTGGGAAGAAGCTGCATCGGGCTTCAAGGCGGCGGTCACCAGGCCGCAATGGGAGCAGGCGATGCGGGCCAATCGCGCGCCGCTGGGCGCGGTGCAGTCGCGAAAGTCGATGGCGGCGAGCTACGCCACCCAACTTCCGGGAGCGCCGGACGGCGAGTACGTCGTCATCCAGTACGACACCAGCTTCGAGCACAAGAAGACCGCGATCGAAACCGTCACTCCGACCAGGGACAAGGACGGCAAGTGGCGCGTGTCGGGGTATTACATCAAGTGATAGACGGCTACGGCGTCATCTTCCCGATCTCGAGGTAGTGTTGCGGCGGCACCCCGAAGGCATCGGCGACCCGGTTGAAGAAGGCGAACATGGCGATGATGTACACCGCCTCGGAGATCTGGTCTTCCGTCCATCCATGGTTGTGCAGCGTCTGCACATCTTCGGCAGTCGAGCGGTACGCCGCCTCGGTAATGATCTTCGCGTATTCCATCAGGACGCGCTCCGGAGCAGTGAGGCCGGCCTCGTCGAGCTTGCCTTCCAGAATTGCCGCAACCGTTTGATCGTTGGCTCCCTGGACACGCAGGAAGTGAGCGTGGCTGTCCAGTCAATACGGACAGCGGTTCAGGTAGGAAACGTAGCTGGCAATCATCTCCTTGTGCCGACGCGTCAGATGGCCTTCAGAGAAATGAATGGTGTTGGAGAAATCCACGACCTGGCGCAGAAAGTCGGGGCGCGAGCCGAAGCACTTGATGATGCCCGGCACCTGCGTCCGGCCGGAACCTGCGCGCCAGTAGTCATAGGCGGCAAGCCTGTCCCCCGTAGCCTCGGCGTCCTCGGTGATGCGGATCTTCGTCGGCGGGGGCGCTTGTCCCTCCACCGCGTGAGGTAACACGGGCCCGTTGACGTCCTCAGCGCGTTTGGTTTCGTCACTCATTGTCTGTCCATCGCGTGATTCAGCACTGCTTCTGGCGTTGCCGCCAGGGCCTCGCGCCGCCGCTCAAGGATTGTGTACACCGGAATTCCTAACAGTACCACTGCGCATCCCAGCAGCGCCTGGCGCGGCGAACGCATCAGGAATAGCACCAGCAGCAGGACCACCATGCCCAGAAACGCAAGCGGCGTAAACGGATAGCCGGGAGTTCTGAGAGTCGGCGTCGCATCGCGTTCGCGCCTGCGAAATATGAAGACCGTGCTCACTGTCAGCCCGATAAATAACACGGCGACAAAGATAAAATAGGCGATGATCTGGTCAAAGGCCCCCACGGCGACGAGCAGCGATGCCATGATTCCCTGGATGCCAATCGCGCGCACCGGCGTCCTAAATACTGGGTGAAGTTCCGCCACGGAATGAAGAAATGCCCCGTCGCGCGCCATGGCGTAATAGACGCGCGGACACAGCATGATCAGCGCCGCCAGGCTGCCGGCCACGCAGATGACCACCGCGCCCGCCAGCAAATTTGCTCCGGTGCGACCAAAAAGAATCGCGCCCGCTTGCGCGACAAACGTCTGGTCGTTGGTAACGCTGCCCAGGGGAACCAGGTAAAGGAATACACCGCTCACCAGCACGTAGGCGGCGACCACGCCGAGCACACCGAGCACCAGGGCACGCGGCAAAGTTCGCGCCGGGTCCTTGATTTCGCCGGCGATCTTGCTCACGTCCCACCAGCCTCCGAAGGAGTAGAAGGCCGCCACCAGCGCGCCTCCCAATGCAGGCAGCAGTGGAGTCGAGCCGCTACGCTGGGCGACGAACGGAACAAAGTGCGACCACGATCCCAGCCGGAACACCAGCGCCCAGATCACCAGCAGGGCGAGGATGGCAAGCTTCAGCCAGGTGATATAGCGCAGAAATCCCGCGCCCAGGCGGGTGTTGAACATGTTCAGTGCGCAAATGGCTGCGATCGACAGGATGGCCATCAGTTTCGCAACGGTTGAGCTCCATCCAAAAATGTAGGACGCATACGTTGCCCCTCCCACGGCCAACGCCGCGGAGACGCCGGGGTCCATGACCAGCATGCTCATCCAGCCGTAGAGAAAGCCGACGCCCTCGCCGAACGCCTCGCGCAGATACACGTACAGACCGCCGGCCTCGGGATAGCGCGCCGCCAACTCACCGAAGCACAGCGCTCCGCTTATGCTGATGGCCCCCATCAGCAGCCAGACGAACAGCAGCCAGAAGGGCGATCCTAGAAGTTTGGCCATTCCCGCGGGAGTCAGGAAGATGCCGACGGCGATGGCTTCGCCCGCCACCGCCGCCGCAGCCGATCCTAAGCCCAACTCGCGGCGCAGTCGGATCGGTGGCGTCGATTTTGCTGTTATTGCGTGTTGCATGGTTTAGAAACTGAATCGTAACGCAAGCTGGAAGGCCCGCGGTCCGCCCGAACCGAAGACGCCGCCAGCCGTGGTAGTCGGTTGCCCGAATGCCGACGAATGCAGATAACCGGGATCGCTCGGGACGTCACTATTGCGGGCCAGCGTGTTGGCGTAGCCCGAGTAGTTGGTATTGGATACGCCCAGAATATTCGTGGTATTGAACAGGTTGAAGACTTCACCGATCAGCATCAGCGACATGCGCTCGCCGAGTTGGAACTGCTTCGACAAGCGCAGATCAAACGAGTTGAAGTTGTTGCAGTAGCTCACGCCGGGATCGACCAGCGGCAACGGCGTGCCGCTCTCTCCGCCATTGGCATTGAGTTGCGTGAGGAACTTGTTGAGCTGTGCGCCGTTGCTGAACTGGCGGCATCCGGCGTTGCGCCCCAGTTGCGGGATGCGCGAGCTGTTGTCGGGCAGCATGATGTCCATGGGAACGCTCGAAGCCAGCGTCCACAGCGGCGAAATCTGGATGCCCCACTTCGCGTCTACGGTTCCCGACATCACCAGGCGGTTGCGCTGGTCGTTGGGCGTGGGACCATACTCGCGATGCAGGTCCAGCGGATCGATGGGCCCGTTGCCAAAGGGGATCTGGTCATCATTTGCATAGTTTAGAGACTTCGACAATGTGTACGCAGCATGGAACTGGTAGTGGTTGGAGAAGCGGTGATCAACACTGAGGAAAAGCGCGTCGTAATGCGTGTTGACGCTGGACTCCAGGTTCTTCACCACGTCGGGTCCGCCGACGACCGGGTTGTAGACCTGGCCGATCGGCACCCCCATGATGAAGTGCGTGCCCAGGTCGTGAATGCCATCGGCGCGAACGATCCAATTCTTGGTGAACTCGTACTGAACTCCGAAGTTGAACTGCTGCACCGAGGGATTCTGCATGGCATTATCGATGATGTTGATGCCCGCCGCCCCCGCGCCGGGGAAGATGAATCCCGTGAAGGGATTGGCCAGCGTCGGAGCACCGGGCAGGAAGAACCCATTCTGGTCGAGATAGATCGGTCCGTTGGGACCGCTGGCCACGTTGCCGGCGCGAACCTCAATCGGTAGCGACGTGCCATTGAGGCCGCGTTCCAGCGACATGACTTCCAGCGTGATGCGATCGTAGTAGATGCCGTATCCGCCATGCACGCTGATGTTGCCACGGGGATTGGCCCAGTTGAACCCGATGCGCGGACCAAGATTGTTCGCATCCTTGCCGCGCGTGCCATGCAGAAACGGCTGCACAATGGGATTGATCTGGCTGTAGTAGCTGATGTTTTTCGAATTGGTGTCGAGATCGTAGCGCAGGCCCAGGTTCAGCACCAGCTGCGACGTCACTCGCCAGTCGTCCTGGGCGAAGAATGCAAGATAGTTGTTGTTGTTGTTGGGGAGTAGCAGTGGCTGGTTGGGCAGACCGCTGCGCAGCGTGACCGCGAACAACAGATCGTTGTAGTTGACCACCCCGTCGCCATTGCGGTCGAAGTCGGGGAAATTCTCGACGGCTTCAATGCGTCCCTGCTGAAACACGCCGAGGTAGAAGTCGGCGGCCACATGCTGCACTTCGCCGCCGAATTTGAAGTTGTGCTTGCCGCGCGACCAGTCCACGGTATCGAAAAACTGCAAACGGTTCTGCTTGGTTTCCTGCGGCACGCGAAACGATGCGCCGTCCTGCAAGCTCGGGAGATCGATTTGCGGCGAGCTCACCACCGGATCGGTCGTATTGATGAAGTTGTTCACCGCGAAGCTGAAGCGGTTAAGCAGGTTTGGCGTGATCACCCGCGTCCAACTGGCGACAAAAGCCTGGAAGTTGTTCTGCAGTACCTGCCGCTGCGATGCCGAGCCCAGGGCGCGATCCAGCGCACTGGCTCCGGTGGCTCCGAGCTGCTGAATCGAATACCGCAAGGTGAGAGCGTCCTGGTTGCTGATCTGCCAGTCTCCGCGCACAGTGCCCATCGCGTCGAGGGCCGGAGCGGGGGCGAAACTCTTGATGAAGGTTTGGGTGTTGAGATCGGGCGTTCCCACCAGGACGCCGCCGATTTGATCGCGGTACTCAAACGCCGTGTAGAACCAGGCTCTGTTCTTGATGACCGGGCCGCCCACCGAGCCTGCGTATTGCTCGCGGCGGAAAGGCGGAGTTCCCAGCGACGGGTCAACCAGCGGCGATGAGGCCTGCAAAGACTGGTCGCGCGCGAAAATGGCGGCCGTGCCGTGATACTGGTTGGTCCCCGACTTGGTGACCACGTTCACAACCGACGAGCCCGAGCGTCCCAGCGCCGCCGAATACTGGTTCGAGGCGATCTGGAATTCCTGGACTGCATCTTCCGGCACGTTGTGGAGCATGCCGCCGACGGTGTCGTCATTGTTGTCGGCGCCATCGATGGTTACGTTGCCGCCGCGCCCCAACTGGCCGTTGGTGGAGATCACGACGGTATCAGCCTTGGTGGGATCGAAGTTGGGCGCAGGCGCATTGCCCGGCACCAGAAGCGACAGTTCCATAAAGTTGCGGCCGTTGAGCGGAAGCGAGTCGATCTGCTCGGAACTGATCACGCCATCTACCAGCGATGAAGTGGTGTTGACTTGCGGACCGGCGTCCGCGGCATTGATGTCCACGGTGGTCTGCGCCGCTTCCAGTTGCAGCTTAATCTTCAAGCTCTGCTGCTGCCCGACTTCAAGCCGGACCTGAGTGACGGTCGGGCCGAATCCTTTCGAGGCGATGCGGACATCGTAATCGCCTGGTGTCAACTGGTTCAGCACAAAGCGACCAGTCCCGTTGGTTGTAGCGCTGCGTTCGACCATGGTCGCTTTGTTCTGCGCGGTGACTTCCGCGCCTACCACCGCAGCCCCGGCCGGATCAGTGACATCGCCGCTGAGTACCGCGGACCCCAAGTCCTGCCCAAACAGCGACGTCGCACACAATAATGCCGCAAGACACAACAGAATTTGTCTCATCATGAAACTGCAACCCCACACAGAAATGGTTTTGGACCCACCAGTGGAACAAGGACCGTAGCCGCCACCCCAGGGCGGCTTCCCCAACAGCTGAAGTTCGATTGGAATGAAGCTATGGGAGAGGGCGGCGCAGCACAATAATGGAAATCAATTAAGTGTTGGGAAACCGTAATGCATTAGCGGAGGGGAGGGGCGCGACACGGGGATGGAACACTGGAGTGGGACTCGATCTTGTTCCACCCAGAAACAAGGGAGCCGGACCTGAAAACACACTCCCGTCAAGTCCGGCTTTACCGCTACTGTCTGCAGAACGCCAGCAAGTCAGCGTTGATCTGGTCCGCGTGGGTCGTGGGCATCCCGTGCGGAAAACCCGAATACACCTTCAGCTTCGCGCCCTTCACCATCTTCGATGACAGCATCGCAGCCGCCCCGATGGGCACGATCTGATCGTCGTCGCCATGAAGAATAAGGGTTGGCACATCGAACTTCTTAAGGTCTTCGGTGAAATCCGTCTCCGAGAATGCCTTGATGCAGTCGTAGTGGGGCTTCATTCCCCCCATCATGCCCTGCAACCACCAGTGCTCCCGGATGCCTTCCGAAATCTTGGCGCCAGGCCGGTTGTAGCCGTAGAACGGAAGCGTAATGTCCCTGTAAAACTGCGGCCGATTGGCCGCAAGTTGGGCTCGCAGGTCGTCGAAGACCGAGAGGGGCGCGCCAGCGGGATTCTTGTCCGTTTTCAACATTAGCGGTGGCACGGCGCTGATCAGCACGGCCATGGCGACCCGTTTTGTGCCATGCCGCCCGATGTAACGGGCAACTTCTCCACCGCCGGTGGAATGGCCCACATGGATTGCGTTTTTCAAGTCAAGTTTTTCGGTGAGGGTTGCAAGGTCATCGGCGTAGGTGTCCATCTCATTGCCGTCCCAAGTCTGGGTGGAACGGCCGTGCCCTCGCCGGTCGTGCGCAATGACTCGAAAGCCACGTTGGCCGAAAAAGAGCATCTGTCCGTCCCAGTCGTCCGCGGTGAGCGGCCAGCCATGGCTGAATACGATGGGCTGTCCACTGCCCCAGTCTTTGTAGTAGATCTGCGTTCCGTCTTTGGTAGTGATCGTAGGCATAAGTCATTCTCCGCTTGGTTGATAGATCGAGTTGATCAGAACTGTAACGCGGCAATTCCCGGCGAAGGGACTTCCGCGCGCATCCACCGAGCATGGGCTAAATCAGACTGGTAAACGAATTACGTGGTACTTACCAGTCCCACGTGGAACCGTTTCGTCGCCCGATAGGTGAGCACGACGAAGATCGCCAGCACCAGCAACTGCGCAATCTCGAATGGCGGCTCTTTTTGCGTCGGAGCCATGGCGTGCAGCGCTGGAATCTTGGCGAAGGCCTGTACCACCGCCACGAAGCAGTTGAAATACAGCGCGATAGCGGCCGCCACCACGTAGGTCCCGCGCCATGCCCCCGCAAGGCGAAATGTATAGCGCGCCACGATCGCAATTGTCAGCGCGATCGGCGACAAAATCCCGAGGATGTGTGAAGGCAGGAGATGTTCGAACGGGAACATGAACCCGGTAACGCTGGTCAGCACAGTGGTGGTAAGAAAGATCGAGGTCCAGCCGTCTAGGCGCTTGCCGGTGAGCAACCCGTACAGGACGCTGAATCCGGTTGCGATTCCCGCCAGGCCAATGATCACATGCACCAGGGTGAAGGTCGATGTGGACATTCCCAGGATCATGGGGGCATCCTTTCAGTTGAATTTTCCGGGGGCCGTGAGGTAAGGGATCGACTGCTGTTTCGTGTACAGAGTCTCGCGCCGGCGTTGGGGATGCAGATTTTTGAAGGGGGGGTCGGATCAACATCTACCGGAATGAAGGAGTTTAGTGCGCATTGCGCCCGCCTCTCCTTTCGCTTTACCACCGACGGTTATGGTATAACAGTTATACTTATGCGGTTCAGCTTCGATGTCCGCAAGAGCCGCTTCCTGAGAGCGAACCCGAAGCGTGGCATCGGATTTGAAGAAGCGCAGGAACTGTTCGAGCACTCGTACTGGCTCGACCAACGGTCCGACGTTCCCGAGCAGTACCGCGCAATTGGTTGGGTAGCAGATCGGCTGTACTCGGTGATATTTGAGGTGCGGGAAGACGACGAGGGTGAAATCCTCCACTTGGTCACGCTGTGGAAATCAACAAAGGAAGAAATTCAACTGTATGAAGAAAACTCGTAAGCCCACTAATCCAGTTTCGGCGGAACACATCGCTCGCACGGCCGACCAAGGGAAGAGCGTAGCGGGGTTCTTCAAGCGTGAGGGTCGCATGATACAGCCAATTCAGCGAGTGAATGTTGACCTTACTGCCACGATGCTGGAGGAACTTGACCTCGCTGCCCAGGACCTGAATGTCAGCCGTCAGGCAGTCATTAAAACGCTGGTGAGGCAGGCATTGGATCAACACTATCTCGCACGACGCGCCAGGAAGGCAAGCTAAACAAGGAGCAAGGTCATGTGCTGGCTCACCCGAGCCATCTTGTAAATTTCGACCGCTGCTGTGGATTGTCCATCCAACTCGTGTCCGGGAGTGGGAGGGCCATGGCTTCCTTGACGGTCAACCAGCCGCGCCCTAGATCGAGGCTTGAGGTAGCTCCTTTTTTGTTGATCCACAAGAAGGAGCGACTGTTTTCGCTTCTCAACGCCACATCCAGCGTGATCCTGCAGTCTTGCGCCACGTACTCCAGCACCTGTTGATGCTTGCCGTCCCTCCACAGTTGCGGGGCTAGTGCTCCGTCCACGCCCGCCGACTTACCGCAGCCAAATGCTCTGGCCGCGGCGTCCAGTCTGACGGGAAATCCCTCGGCGCAGAACACGTGGAACATGATGTCGACGTGACTCAAGGCAATCCGCCGGCAGTCATCGAGGCGGCCGAACTCCTCGGCGAGGACGTCAAAATCGAACCCCAACCCGTTGAAAGTTAGCACCGTATAACCGTCGTTTGTGCGTTGGAGAAGAAAATCGATGAACTCCGCGATGTCCGTCTTCTGCATCTTGCCTGACGGACTGCCATTACGGTCCCTTGAATAGAACAAACGTGGATTGCTTTCGTCTGCGCAGAGCGCTCCCACGCAGCTAATTCCCAACGGCCGGTAGTTCAACAACTCCCCGACCAGTTCGGGAATGATCTTGCACGTCTCGATGTCGAAAGCCAGGTACCTGCGTGTCATGGCTCATTATGATCCTGGGTGGCGAGAGGACTCAATGCTCGCATTGCGCCCGCCTCCCCTTTCGCTTTACCATCGCCCCATCGTGGTTTTGCCCAAAGACAGTCTGGATCGCGAACGCATTGTCTCGGCCGCGCCGGTCGATGACGACGCGTCGTTTGAGTTAAAGCTGCGTCCACAGCGGCTGCGCGAATTCATCGGGCAGAACAAGGTCAAAGAAAATCTCGAGGTTGCGATCCAGGCGGCGAATTCGCGCGGCGAGGCGCTCGATCATGTGCTGCTCTACGGGCCTCCCGGACTGGGCAAAACCACGCTGGCCAACATCATCGCCAACGAGCTGGGCGCGGCGTTTCAGCAGACGTCTGGCCCCACGCTGCAGATCAAGGGCGACTTGACGGCGGTGTTGACCAACCTGCGCGATAAGCAAGTGCTCTTCATCGACGAAGTGCATCGAATGCAGCCGGTGCTGGAAGAACTGCTCTACTCGGCGCTGGAAGATTACAAGCTCGACATCATCATCGGACAGGGGCCTTCGGCTCGCACCCATACCATCGAGGTGAGGCCGTTCACCTTCATCGGGGCCACCACGCGTGCCGGGCTGCTGTCGGCGCCGCTGCGCTCGCGTTTCGGCATCGTGCTGCGGCTGGAGTTCTACACCCACGCCGACCTGAAAATCATTCTTGAGCGCTCGGCTGAAATTCTCGGCGTCGCGATTGACGAGCCTGCGGCGATTGAGATCGCGACCCGCTGCCGCGGCACACCGCGCATCGCCAACCGCCTGCTGCGGCGCGTGCGCGACTACGCGCAGGTGCGGGGCACGGGGAAGATCGACAAGCCCACGGCGCAGGCCGCGCTCGAAATGCTCGAAGTCGATCGCCACGGGTTCGACGAAATGGATCGCAAGCTGCTGCTGACCATCATCGAGAAGTACCAGGGTGGTCCCGTGGGCGTGAACACGCTGGCGGCCTCGCTGTCGGAGGAAGCCGACGCCATCGAAGAAATCTACGAGCCATTCCTCATCCAGATCGGCTTTCTCGACCGCACCCCGCGCGGGCGGGTCGCCACGCATCTGGCGTATCAGCACTTCGGAATCAAGCGCCCGAAGACGAATGCTGCGGGGCAGGAGACGCTGTTCTAGCGGACAACGGCAGCCTCTCGCACCGGGTACAATGAGCACGAACATCCAACAACCCATCCGCATCATCCAATAGAACGACGCAAGGAGAAATTGGAATGCCGCAGTTGATGAGAACTTCGAATCCCGCACTGAGCCAGGACACGTTCCGCACCAACGAAAGCACGCTCGGCGAAGGGATGACTATTTCCGGTGCCGTGAACAAGACCGGCATCCTGGTGCTGCTGTGCGTGGCCAGCGCCGCGTTCACCTGGAACCGCTTCTTCGCCGCAACCTCGCCTGAGGAAGCGATGGCGGGCATGGCTCCGTTGGTCGCCGTTGGCGGCATTGGCGGATTCATCGTGGCCATGGTCACCATCTTCAAGAAGCAATGGGCGCCGATCACCGCGCCGCTCTACGCGCTACTCGAAGGCCTGCTGCTTGGAGGCGTCTCGGCCATGTTCGAGATGCGCTTCCACGGAATCGCCATCCAGGCGGTGTCGCTGACGTTCGGCACGCTGGTCGTCATGCTGCTCGCGTACCGCTCGGGTCTCATTAAGGTCAATGACAGGATGCGGCTCGGCATCGTGGCGGCGACTGGCGGCATTGCCGTGTTCTACCTCATCCAGTTCGTGCTCGGGTTCTTTGGTTTCCGTTTCAACGCAGTCAATGGCTCTGGGCCCATCGGAATCATCTTCAGCCTCGTGGTGGTTGGCGTAGCTGCGATGAACCTGGTGCTCGACTTCGACCTGATCGAACAGGGCGCGCGCTTCAACGCTCCCAAGTACATGGAGTGGTACAGCGGCTTTGCGCTGATGATCACGCTGGTGTGGCTCTACTTCGAACTGTTGCGGTTGCTGTCGAAGTTCCGCAGCCGGAACTAGGCGTTATTCCCAGCTTAAAGACGACGGCAGCCATGGATTCCCACGGATGACACGGATCAAAATTGAGGATGAACCGACAACCGATTCGTATTCACCCACACGATGGACCAAAGGGTGTTGTGGTGATGTAGTCGCGTATAACATTTCAAAATAAAACTCACGATCTTTTAGAATCAATGGGTTAGGCGAAAATTGTTCGCATGTCATTGATTCCTTAGCTAGTTATACGTATCCATCTCTGCGCGTAGGACTTAGCTGGATTTCCAGGGCGCAGTTGGCGCACTGCCGTCCCAATTCGAGTTCGCGGTATCGCCGCGAGCCAGCCAGAGGCACGTTTCCCTAGCTTCACAGAGTTGCTTGTAGTGGGACGGAAGGGCAAACGCAAGAGAATTTGGGGGCAGCGAGAAACGAAAGTAACCAGGGTAGTCTCGAAAGGCCGGCTCTACCAAAACATCGACTTCTTCCGCAACCTACTAGTACTACTGTGTTATAAGTGTGATTCCTCCGCGCGATTTAAGTGGCGCATGTAAGTGCGAGGCGTTAGGGTGGGCCGATGAGAGTTCGCCGGGAGCAGTCCAGCCGTCAGGCGGAGCGTTTGGCTACCTATCTGGATCAGCTATCGCAGGTCGCCGGACACGCCGATCGTATCGGTCCCATGCAGAACTACACCAAGGGCCTTTTCTTGCCGATCGAGCGCAAGAGCGTCGAGCCCATGGCGGCGCGTCTGGCGCCGGCCAAGGTGCGGCAGATGCATCAGTCGCTGCACCACATCGTGGCCGAGGCGGCTTGGAGCGACCGTGCATGGCTGCGTGAGGTTCGTTGCCAAGTGCTGCCCGCCATGACGCGTAAACATGGGCTGGCGGCCTGGATCGTCGATGACACTGGCTTTCCCAAGAAAGGCAGCCATTCGGTGGGGGTGACGCGGCAGTATTGCGGGCAACTGGGCAAGCAGGAGAACTGCCGGGTTGCGGTCAGCCTGTGGCTGGCCACCGAGCAGGCCAGTCTGCCGGTTGCCTATCAGTTGTACCTGCCTGAAATCTGGGCGCAAGACCCAGCACGACGAAAGCAGGCTGGTGTACCGCAAGAAATCGGCTTTCAAACCAAGCCCGAGATGGCGCTCCAGCAGGTTCGCAGGCTGATCGAAGAGGGTGTGCCGCACGCCCCGGTGCTGGCCGACGCCGCCTATGGCAACGACAACGGATTCCGCGACGGCCTACAACAACTGACTCTGGAATATGCCGTGGGGGTGCAGTCTTCGACCTCGGTGTGGCCGCCGGGCTTGGCTCCGCTCCCCGCTAAGGCTGGTGGCAGGATGGGACGTCCGCCGAAGTTGCTTCGCCGCGAGGCGGGGCATGCCCCGCTTTCGGTCAAGCAGCTAGCCTGGTGTCTAAGCCCAAGCGACCTGCGCCGGGTGAGTTGGCGGGAAGGCACGCGCGGCACGATGCATTCCCGCTTTGCGGCCTTGCGGGTGCGCGTGGCGCATCGGGACTACGAGCGCAGCCAACCGCGCCCAGAACAATGGCTGTTG